>JABUBO010000590.1_pt1 | contig 11906 bp, 8 predicted proteins | sample 7240361 | NCBI WGS metagenome assembly JABUBO01 (sample SAMN07256346, study PRJNA390944) | subsurface metagenome | isolation source: Methane hydrate marine sediment | place: Pacific Ocean: Eastern North Pacific, ODP site
ATTTTGACCTGTCGGCCATGAAGGTCGTGGGCTACGCCATCAATGCCGGACATCATGTCCAGAGTATGGCTTAGGAGGTGCTCGCCACCTGAAGCCGGTGCTGAGGTACCCACGATAGTCATGGCGATACCGGAGTACAGTAAAGCATTAAAAAGGGCTTCTATCGCGGCAGGCTGACGATTCTTGATGTCCTCGGGGCGGTCAAAATAGTAAGTCTCCAGGTCGTTGATTATCTTGCTGCAGTTACGGCAGAAGTATTCACCGCAAAAGATATGGTTGAGGAGCCAGTCGGCGGTGCTGAGGGGTTTGGCGATGGTATCGCCAAGACCGGCGGCAGTCAATTCAAAAGGGGCATTGACAATTACCGAGGGGATAGCGAATACAGCCAGGGGAGGTTTGGCAGGGATTATGGTTTTAACACCTTTTATAGCGGGAGCGACATTGGCGGCGGTGAAGCCATTCATTGTTGCGGCGGTTGCAATAACAGCGTAAGGCAAATCATGTTCGAAGGCTGACCATTTTGTCAGGTCGTTGATGACGCCGCAACCGACTGCAAGGGCAATGTCGATAGGGGGCAACCGGCCATTGAGCCAGTCATGAGTGGTGTCATCGCAAACGGGACTGCCATGGTCGGCATCAGGGACAATGATATGGTGTACAGACCAGCCCGTTTGTTCGAGGACCTGTTTGGCACGCTCGCCGACGATGACCCAGGTCCGCTGGTCGGCTACTATGAGAATACGACGTCCATCAACAAGGGATTCTAAAAAATTGGGTAAACGCTCCAGGGCATCCTCTGCATAGATGAGGCTTTTGATGGGAACTTTGTGGCTGCGTCCGCATTCGCAATTAAAGGTTGTATCGAGCAGTTCTTTGGGATTCATTGTCTCAGTGTCACTCGGCTTCGATTATAAGCTCGGTGTGCTGCAATTGGCCTATTCCAGTTTTACATAATCTTTTCGACCACTACTTGCTGTCCTTCAGTGAAGTGTGCCGTGGCGGCGTCTTCCGGACTGATTAGTATCAGCTCACTTTGGTCCGAGGCGGCGGGCGGGCCGGCTTTGACATGAACGGAGCGCAACCCTCCATACCACCAGCGGATATGGCTGGCATAAAGCAGGTCGCCCGGTTCGGCAGCCATTTTCTCTAATGCCGATTGAGAAACGATAACTACGTTTTTCCCCGCGAGGCTTTTGTTAAGTTTGGTCTGGAGCCGCACTTTTCCACCTGGTTTCAGATTGGGCTGGCCCCCTTTGAACTTACGCATAGCATCAATTTGGGTCCCGGCAACGAGCCCTTTCAATTTAGCCTCTGGTTTCGGTTTGGTAAACCATGTTACAGAAACACCAAGGGTCGCTGCCGCTAACAAGCCGAATAAAGCCCGCATGAACTTATAGCTGTCCGGCCCCATTCCGAAGTCAAAAGGCCCCACCAGCGCATCCGGCCAGATGAAAGACAAGCCTATCAGGACAGCCCCACCGGCAATGGTGACAAAGGCAGCCGCAGGGGTATATCGCTTCCAGATAATCCCCAGAAAGATAGCTGTTAGAACCGGCGGTGTAACAGCAGCAGTAAACATACTGTGCGCCCCATAAATAGTATCTTTCATAAATATAGGTACTAAAGCCAGCCCTAATCCGGCTGCGCACAGACTCGTTATTCGCGCCACCCGCAGGTAATGTTTGTCGCTGCTCCCGGGCTTAACGTACGGTCTCCAAATGTCATTTACAAATATTGCACTTACAGCATTTATAAGCGTATCGGCGGTACTCATCAATGCTGCTGTCAAAGCGGCGAGCACAAAGCCGAAAATCCCCGGTGAGCAAAGAAAATGGGCGGCTTTTACAAAAGAATCCGAGGCTTCGGTGTTCAGCTCGCCATTGTTAACCAGCGCCTTGGCAATCCATCCGCCGCAACTGGTGGCGATGGCAGCCAGCGGAGCCAGCACGAGGATCCAGCAGACTACCATCCGACGCGAATCTTTGACACTCTTGAGCGAGAGAAATCGCATGATAAAACCCTGGTGCATGAGCATGAGGGCTCCTGTATTGGCTAATCCGTCCTGGACGTAGATGCCGATAAAACTGAACTTAGGCGGTGCGTTGAAATCCGAAAAAGCGTACTTATGTTCCTGTGGAAGCAGTGACCAGAATTCACCAAACCCGCCGAAATGATAAATAGCGGCAGCGAACAGCCCCAGGCCTGCAATGAGCAATATTATTCCCTGGACAAGGTCGGTCATAATAACCGCTGTTTGTCCACCAATGTAAACATATAAAGCCACAGCTACTGCTGTTATTACCGCTCCGGTCATGACCTGCCAGCCCAGCAGCGTGTGCAGCGTCCTGCCTAAGGTGATAAGGTTGATACCGATGTATCCGATGAGGTAGAGCAGAATAATAAACGTGGCGGCGATGCGTGTCTTTTTATCGAAACGAACTTCCATATACTCTGGAATTGACTGAATTTTCATATAGTAAATAATTGGTATCCAGACCAGCACGAGGATTGGCATCCAGAACCAATCGTTGAGATAGGACTGCGTGCTGCAAATGCCATATTGAAATCCGGCCGCACTGTACTTGATAAAACTGTAACTTCCAACGACTGTGGCGACACATGAAAAAGAAATCAGCCACCATGAAAATCTCTGTCCTCCGAAAAAGAAGTCTTTGGTAGTGGTAGTATAGCGGCCGAAATACAGACCGAACCCGAGCACCGCAACGAAATAGCACAGCATGACCACGTAGTCGAGATTTCCGCCGATAGCTTGAGCAATCATAGCGATTCTCCGTTTGCCCAATAGGGTGCCAGGAAAGTAAAGATACACGCGATAGCCAGCATCAACAGGAAACCGCCGACAAGTATTGCTAAGAGCCTGCGGTCTTCGGCGATTTTAAGGTTAAGGTATCCCCCGCGTAATCCACCCCAGATTCCGATGAGGCATAATAATGCACCAATACCGAACTGGCAGACAATCGGCCAAACTCGCAGCATATTCACTTGTTGTTTCTCCTGTTCCTAAAATCAGAAGTCAGTTCTGTCCTCTGCCCTCAACTGCTCTCTAAGCCAGGCTGGACGATTAGTCGTTATTCCATCTACTCCAAGCTTAACCAGCCGAATTGCTTCTTCAGGCTCGTCCACTGTCCATACATAGAGCTTTTGTGCCGAAGCTTTCACGGCATCCATAAAGTCCTTCGTAACACCAGCATAATGAACATCCAGACCGTCGAGGCCTTTATTCTTGGCTATTTGAACAAGCTGGGGGTCGTGCGGGATCCATTCCTCGGTTTCTTTGTCTTTTTCAGTTCCTTTCAGCCAATATGTGGGGACATCGATAAGCTCTTTGGACAAAGTCACCGTCTCCAGGTCGAAGCCGATAATGACTATTTGAGACATTTTACCGCTCTGGATGATGAGCTTGTGGAGAATGGGCAAAACCTCTTTCTCGCATTTTATTTCAACATAGAGTTTTCGCCCGGGAGGTATTGTCTCGATAATATCGGCCAGAAAAGGGATTTGCTCTCCAGCATATTCTTCCGATTTGAAACGCCCCACATCAAGCTTGCGGAGCTCCCGGGAGGCGGCCTCTTTAACCTTAAGGTCTATTTCACCTGTACGTTTTGTCGAGCTATCATGAATAACGACAATGCGATTATCCTTCGACAAATGCACATCTACCTCCACATCAGCTCCTTTTTCCCAACCAAGCATGACTGAAGCCATGGTGTTCTCCGGAGCCAGGTATGATGCCCCACGGTGCGCAATGATTTCGACAGACTTTGTACATCCTGATATACTGACAATGAATAAACAGAACAACCCGTGAACAATATAACGTTTCATCTCTTATCTCTCATCTCACACAAAGAGAACAACCCTGGCTGGGCGCCGCAGTGACTGCAATTCCTGAATTTCTATCCTGCACCAATTGTCTCTTGAGCGAAAGCCTGTTTCCAACTCCAATTTGCAGCGCCCGGGCCGGGTTCAATTGGTGCGGGATGATTATAATACCTGAGTCAGCTTCTGTAAAATGAGAAAATATCCCTTTCATTTGATGGGTGCTTCAGGACGGGGAGCTGTGTGAACTGTATGAACTGTTGGCCATAGCGCGAACAATACGGGAAAACGGGAACCCCCGCCGGCAACAAGCGGGGGCTTCTGACCCACAAACGAATATTTTTGTTGTCATAGGTGAACGAGCATCGCCGGGCTGCGGCGGGTTTTGCCCCGACGAGAACTTGCAAAAAACCGTAGTTACCAAACGCGGCATATCAGGTTGACTTAACTGTCTTTAATAGTTAAAATAAGCGTGTAAAGTTAGCAAGCTCGTTTTTACGACGATGGCAATCCAGCACCCTGCCGACAGGCAGATGGATAAAATGTCCGACGGCGATGCACTCGACTTGCCGGTGGCTGGCAGACTCGTTGCGGCTGCAATTGGTGCTGGGCATAATCGGGGTAAATGTAGGTAGTAAGGTGAGAGGTTTAGAGCTACAGCAAGTTGGGTAGATGTAATATGGCTTTTTTGTTCAGATACATATTGCACAATAGCCGTCTGGTTTTGACGGCGGCCTGCATCGCAGTTATGGTTGGGTCAATCGGGCCTATCCTCCGCAGTAGCTTAGCTGCGGAGGGTAAATCCACACGAGCCGAAAATATTGACACAGCCCGCGAGCAATTCAAGAGAGGCCAATATACCCAATGTATTGAGTCGGCCAAAAAAGCCATCGAAGAAGAAACGTACAGGAGCAAGAGACAGTGGTGGATTCTGATGGTCGAGTCGCTTATGGCACTTGGCCGATATGACCAGGCCGCCAAGGAAATTGATACAGCCCTGCTGCGTTATACAGTGAGTATTCGCTTGCTAAAGCTGGGGCATACAGCAAATCTATACTGCGGCCAGACTGACTATGCTTCTGAAATGTTAGCGAAAATCTACCGGTACGGCCGGTGGTTCAAAATTGAATACTGGGACCCTCCTGACCTGGTGGCCATGGGAGAGGCGCTGCTGCTGCTCGGCTCCGAACCTCGGACTGTTCTTGAGCAGCTTTTTAACCGGGCCATGAGGATTGACCCGGACTGCCGGGAAGCCTATCTTGCAGCCGGAGCACTTGCGCTGGACAAGCAAGATTACGAGTTAGCTGCCAATCAGTATCGGAAAGCTCTCGAAAGGTTCAGTGACGACCCGGACATGCATTACGGATTGGCCAAGGCATTTTACCATAGTGACCGGATTTCAATGGTCAAATCATTAGATGCGGCCCTTTATGTGAATCCCAATCATGTGCCCGCCTTGTTGTTGCTGGCCGAACACCAAATCGATTGCGAAGACTATGCCGGGACGGGCAAGCTGCTTGACCGGGCTGCTGCTGTCAATCCGTGGCACTCAGAGGCCTGGGCATACCGCTGTGTTTTAGCCCATCTGGGTAATGAACCCAATGCGGTCAATACCTGCCGCACAAATGCGCTGAAGTTTTGGCCGACTAATCCCCGGGTGGACTATCTAATCGGAAGAAAGCTGTCGCAGAACTATCGGTTTACTGAAGGCGCTGCTTATCAGCGCAAGGCATTGCAGCTCGATAAGAATTATCTGCCGGCGAAGATCCAGTTGGCCCAGGACCTGCTTCGATTAGGTGGCGAATCCCGGGGCTGGACCCTGGCCGATGAGGTTTATAAAGCGGACCAATACAATGTCATGGCATACAACCTTGTCAATCTGCGCGACAACATGTCCAAATTCAAAACGCTGACCGCAGATAGGTTTATCATTCGAATGGACGAGCTCGAAGCGGCTGTGTATGGTGACAGGGTTTTGAAGCTGCTGCAGCAGGCCAAGTCGGAGCTTTGCCAAAAATACGGCCTCGAATTGAATGACCCCGTTACATTGGAGCTGTTCCCTAATCAGCAGGATTTCGCTGTGCGCACGTTCGGCATGCCCGGCGGGGACGGGTTCCTCGGGGTGTGCTTTGGTAATGTGATTACTGCCAACAGTCCCAGGGCTTCGAGAGCAGTCAACTGGGAGGCGACCTTGTGGCATGAGTTTTGTCACGTGGTCACACTCAATCTAACGCACAACAAAATGCCGCGATGGCTCAGTGAAGGGATTTCAGTGTACGAAGAAATGCAGCGTAATCCTGCCTGGGGCCAACAGATGAACCCACAGTATCGCAAAATGGTCCTTGGAGGGGAGCTGACACCTATTAGCAAGCTAAGCAGTGCGTTTTTGAGTCCGCCCACGCCCATGCACTTGCAGTTTGCCTACTACGAGTCGTCGCTTGTGGTGGAGTTTCTCATCGAGCGGTTCGGCCAGGCGTCCCTCAAGGCGATTCTCGCGGACTTAGCTAAAGGCGAAGAGATTAACAGCGTCATCTCCAAGCGGGCGGCACCGATAGAGAAGATCGAAAAACAATTCGAGACCTTTGCTCGAAAGCGGGCCGAGGGTCTGGCTCGGAATGTTGACTGGGAGCAACCCGAAAATGGACAAGTCGATTCCGCTGACTCAGAGGCATTAGCCAAGTGGCTGACCAAGCACCCCAACAGCTTTTGGGCCCTGACACTATATGCCAACCATCTTTTAGCCGACGAAAAGTGGGAGCAGGCCAAGACACCGCTCAAGAAGCTGATCTCCATTTACGCGAACTATACCGGCGAGGGTAACGCTTATGGTCTTCTTGCCCAGGTACATCGCAAACTCTCCGAGACCGAACAGGAACGCCAAGTGCTCAACAATTTAGTCACGATCTCAGCCGACGCGGTGGAGGCCTACGTACGTCTCATGGAAATCGCTATGGAGCAAAAGAACTGGCGTGAGGTCCTTGAGAATGGAAACAAGTATCTCGCGGTCTATCCCATGTTAGGGACTGTTCATTGGTGCATGGGCCGGGCCAACGAAGAGCTCGGCCAAAATGACCAGGCTATTGAATCGTATCGGCGTCTGCTTTTGTTGGACCCCGCGGACCCGGCAGATGTCAACTACCGCCTGGCGCTGTTGTTTCAAGAGCGGGACCCTGCCACTGCAAAGCGATATGTGCTCGAGGCCCTGGCGGATGCACCACGTTTTCGCCAGGCACACCGTCTATTGTTGAAGTTAATCAAAAACTCCCAGCCCGACAAATCGGAATACAAGTCCATATCGAATGACCAAGGTGAACTGCAAATAGTGCAGGAGAAAGCACCATGACAAAAACAAAGTGGTTCATAATTCTATTGATAATGGCATGTGTTTGGGTAAGCATGGTGTTCGCACAGAGATATTCCAATCGACGATATTCATATCGAAGGAGTGTGCCAGATTGGGAGCCCGACAAGGAGTTTTCTCATGATGTCTTCACATTCGTGCGAATCCGGTATGCGTCCGGATACGGCGGAAGAGGGTATAGAGGGAGGTCTGGTCGCGGCTTTAGAGGTGATTACGGTCGCGGCTTTAGCGGCGGCAACTGGGCAACGGACTACCCTGACAGCGATTTAAACTTCTCCTTCCGCCTGCACCAATTGACTTCGATGGAAGTTAATCCTGACGGAGTGGTACTCGAACTAACGGACCCGAAACTCTTCGACTACCCCTTCATCTATATCGTGGAGCCCGGCCGGCTGGTCTTCAGCGAAGAGGAGGTCAAGATTCTCCGTCGCTACCTGCTGAACGGTGGGTTTCTGATGGTCGATGATTTTTGGGGTGAAGATGAGTGGTATAACTTCTACCGTGAGATCAAGCGGGTGTTTCCCAATCGCGAACCGGTCGAGCTTAATCTGAACCACCCGGTCTTCCATGCCGTATTTGACCTCAAGGAAAAGCCGCAGATTCCCAGCATCGGCGTTGCTCTTCAAGGGCGCTCTTACGGTATCACCTGGGAGCGTGAGGATGCGCGCGTACCTCATTACAAGGCCATCTATGACGACAAAGGCCGGATTATGTCTATTATTTGTCACAACACCGACCTTGGTGACGGATGGGAACGCGAGGGGGAGGACGAATGGTATTTTCGTGAGTTTTCAGAGAAGAAGGCATACCCGCTGGGAATCAATATAGTGTTTTACGCAATGACTCATTGAAAGGAAAATGACTTTGGCTACCAAGACATACGAATTTGAACGACAGGCTGTCGAACAGATCAAGGAGGCACGTGAGCGCATCGGTGCTGAGCTCTCAAAAGTAATCGTCGGCCAGGAAGATGTTATCGAGCATTTGATTATCGCAGTGCTTTCCGGCGGACACTGTCTGATTACCGGTGCGCCGGGTCTGGCCAAGACACTGTTAGTCAAATCTCTCACAGAGCTGTTTAACCTGAAGTTTCAACGCATTCAGTTTACACCGGACCTTATGCCCGCCGACATCACCGGCACTGAAATCCTCCAGCAGACTGACGGAGAGCGAAAGATGGTTTTTGTAAAGGGCCCGATTTTTGCGAACATGATTCTTGCCGACGAGATTAACCGCACACCTCCCAAAACACAGGCGGCCTTGCTCGAGGCGATGCAGGAACACCACGTGACCGCTGTCGGTGTATGCCATGCGCTCAGCGAGCCGTTCTTTGTATTTGCAACACAGAATCCTATCGAGATGGAAGGTACCTATCCGCTGCCTGAAGCGCAGCTCGACCGTTTTATGTTCAATGTCTTGATTGATTACCTTCCGGAAGACGATGAGGTTAAGGTCGTTTGCCAGACTACCGCCACCGAGCCCGAACCTATCAAGCAGGTGTTCACCGGCGAAGATTTGCTGCGGTTTCGCGGCGTAGTTCGCAAGGTACCTGTCGCCGAGGATGTTGTGCGTTACGCCGTGAGGATCGCGGCGGCATCGCGTCCCGGCCCGGATAATTCACTAAATTTCGTCAACGAGTGGGTCACGTGGGGAGCCGGTTTGCGGGCGTCGCAATATATGGTGCTTGGCGCCAAGGCCCGAGCGCTGCTTTACGGCAGGTCGCACGTGAGATTCGAGGATATACAGGCACTGGCCCATCCGGTGCTTCGACATCGCGTATTGATAAATTACCGCGCCGAGGCCGAGGGCGTGGTCATTGAAAACATTGTCGATCGCCTGCTGAAATCGGTCAAGGAGAAAAACATCAAATGACAAATAAAGCGGCAGCATCCGGCCTTGCGGGCAACAGCCCCGGCACTGACGGTATGATAGACCCTGTCTCGCTGATGCGAATCAAGTCGATGGAGCTGCGCGCCAAAGTAATCGTTGAGGGATTCTGGAAGGGTATTCACCGAAGCCCCTATCATGGCTTTTCAGTCGAGTTCACCGAGTATCGCCAATACACCCTTGGTGACGACCCCCGTTATATTGACTGGCGACTCTATGCTCGCAGTGATCGATTTTACATCAAGAAGTTCGAAGATGAGACGAACCTGCGCTGCCACCTTCTAATTGACCACAGCCGCTCGATGGGCTACGGTTCCGGAGGCTACACGAAGTCGCAATACGCCGGCACACTGGCCGCGACGTTAGCCTATTTTCTTTTCACTCAGGGTGACGCTGTCGGCCTGACAACATTCGACGACCAGCTCAGGAAATATTTTGCGCCGCGCAACCGGCCTGGTTATCTGCGCCGCTTGATGCTGGCGTTGGAGGCATCCCCTGAGGGTAGTGCCACCGACCTGGGTCCGCCGCTGCAGCACATAGCCGGAATGCTGACGAGGCGCGGCCTAATCGTGCTGATTTCTGACCTGCTCACGTCGATTGACCGGCTGGAACCGGACCTGGGCTATCTGTGCGCGGGCGGCCATGATGTTGTGGTGTTCCATGTATTGGACCCTGCCGAGCTGAACTTTGATTTTGACTCGCCGGCACTCTTCCAGGATATAGAGAGCGGGCGCAATATGTACGTCGATCCGTCCGACGCCCAGATAAGTTACAAACGAATGCTAAACAAACATTTGGCTAAAGCTAAGTCCATATGCCAAAACCTCGGTATCGATTATCATTTGTTCCCGACAGATCGTCCGTTCGATTTGGCGCTGCTGGACTTTCTGCAGGACCGGATGCGTCGCAGAAAGCGTATCAGATACAGAAGTGGTTCAAAAGTCAGGGCTAACGTATGAGTTTCCTTTTTCCATTATTTCTGGCAGGTATCGCCGCGGTCGGTTTACCGATCGTACTGCATATGATTCGCCGTCACACGCGCAAGCGCATAAGGTTTAGCTCACTGATGTTCTTACGTACTACAATACCCCGATTCAAGAACCGGAGCCGTATAGAAAACCTGCTGCTTCTGATTTTACGGTGCATCATATTGTGCCTGCTTGCATTTGGCTTCTCGCGTCCTTTTTTCCCACGAGAAGCGGTGGAGAGCCGGGTCCGCCTCGGCAGGCGCATAGTCCTGTTAATCGATACCAGTGCATCCATGCGGCGTGACGGAATGTGGGACCAGGCAATCAGCGAGGCAAAGTCGGTGCTGGAGGGTGTTAGCCGAGCCGATAGAGTGTGCGTTATGAGCTTCGACCAGAGCACAAAAACACAAATGGGATTTGAACAATGGGGGACGCTGGATACCACTCAGCGCGCGTCGATCGCAATTGAACACATATCGAAACTGTCACCGGGTTGGGCTCCAACCAATCTTGGTAATGCCCTGGTAAGCGCGGCAGAAGCTATTGAAGACGATGAAATCAATGATGGACAACAAACTCTCGCGATGCGCCAGGTGGTGCTTATCAGTGATATGCAAGCGGGCAGCAACCTTGAGGCGATGCACGCCTACGAATGGCCTGAAGAGATGGAATTGGTGGTTAAGCCGGTTCGGTGCCGGGGCACGACTAATGCAGCATTACAATTGGTAACGGACCGCAGCGGCCTGGGTGGTTCCGCTGATGACAGCCCCCCTGGCATTCGCATTACCAACTCGTCCGACGCGACCGCAGAGCGATTCCAACTGAGCTGGGCCGATGAGACTGCTGCAAGCGCATCAAGCCGGGCTGTAGATGTTTATGTTCCGTCCGGTCATAGTATTGTCGTGCGTGCCCCGGACCGGGCAGACGGGTCAGAAGCCCGGAAGCTGATATTGACGGGCGACGACCACGACTTTGACAATACCCTCTATTTAGCACCGCATTTGCAGCAGCAGGTCAATATCCTATACATTGGCAGCGACAATCCCAACGATTCCAGGGGAATGTTGTATTATGCTCGGCGGGCCTTTGGGGCCACCGGCGCACTCAAACCTCATGTCATTTCCCGTCCAGGCAACAAGGCCATCGCAGCGGCAGACATTGAGACGGCCCATTTGATTATTACGGCCGATGTGGTCAACCGGGAAAACCTCGTTTCCTTGCGCCGATACCTCGAATCGGGCCGAACGCTTCTGCTGGTTATGAAATCCATCGACGAGGCCAAAACCCTGGCAGCTCTTGCAGGAATTGAAACCATCGAATCTCAGGAGGCCGATGTTGACCGATACGCCATGCTCGGCCGGATTGAATTCAAACATCCGCTGCTGGGGCCTTTCTCCGGCCCTCGCTTTGGAGACTTCACCCAGATTCACTTTTGGAAATACCGACGGATAAATATTGGGGTTCCGCCTTCGCAAAGCGATATAGCCGCTTCGGCCCTCCGTCCCGAGAAAATCGGGACTGCGGAGGACGCCTCGGCGGAGTCTGCTTTGCCTGACGCTCGGGTGTTAGCTCGTTTCGATAACGGGGATCCGGCCTGGATTGAGCTGCCTGTGGGCAAAGGGTCGCTGCTCGTAATGACTTGCGGCTGGCATCCCTCGGACAGTCAGCTCGCGCTTTCATCCAAATTTGTCCCGCTGCTTTACTCAATCCTTGAATATGGCGGAGTTATTGCAGGACAGCAATCGCAGTATTTCGTAGGTGACCATATACCAATACCGCACACAATAAAGGCCGGTGGCAGCCGAGCCGTGAACTTGCAGATTCGCAAACCCGACAATTCCCTGATTAGT
>JABUBO010000591.1_pt1 | contig 11896 bp, 10 predicted proteins | sample 7240361 | NCBI WGS metagenome assembly JABUBO01 (sample SAMN07256346, study PRJNA390944) | subsurface metagenome | isolation source: Methane hydrate marine sediment | place: Pacific Ocean: Eastern North Pacific, ODP site
TAATAAAAAACAACATTCCTGCATTTGTTGAGCCATTACCAGTATATAGAGAAAAAGATGGAACTTATGTTGTTCAATATAATGCTGATGATATAATTAAAGCTATTGGGATTGCAACGGCGTTAGGCGGCTCTTCAAGCAATATTTGGTTAAAAATTCCATATGTTGCAAATTTTGAGCAAGTCGTAAGGAGCTCAAGTAACCCAATTTTAATGTTGGGCGGAGAGAGTACCGGTAATCCAACAGATATTTTGGAAAACTTTGAAAGAGGTTTAGGTGCTGGTCCAAATGTAAAAGGATGTTTGGTGGGTAGGAATTTATTATATCCTGGATTCGACGATCCATACGCTTCTGCAGTTGCTGTATCACGAATACTTCATGATTATGATAATACAGAAAAGGCGGTAAAAGAATTAGCGAAAAATAGAGGAAAATATATGGATTTTTTCACCTCAATAATATTGGGAATTCATACAGAAGCTGAGAAAGAGTTTAGTTATCCTTCAGAATTAACTTAAAATTTTCTTAATGCCTTAAAAATATTTGAGACTTCTTTTTTTTTTAATTTAAAAGGTAAAATTATTTTAATTTGATTAATTTTTAATTAAATAATATGAGAAAGGAAAAATTCCTTAATACTTTTAAATTGCCTTCTTCAAGAAATCCAGATATAAAGATTATTGACCCAATGGAACAATTTCAAAAAAAATCTGTACAACAAAATGTTATAAAAACTGGAACAACAACCGTTGGATTGATTTGTAAAGATGCAGTTATTTTAGGAACTGATAGACGTGCAAGTATGGCATATTATATTGCATCAAAAACTGCTAAAAAGCTTCATAAAATTCAAGATCACTTATTTATGACTATCGCTGGAACCGTTGCTGATGCTCAATACCTTGTTGATATTATAAAAGTTGAAACAACAATATATCAATTAGAAAAGGAAAGACCAATCCAGGTTAAAAGCGCCGCCAGAATTCTTTCAAACATATTATATCAAAAAAAAATGGTTCCATATGAAGTTGGATTAATTTTAGGCGGAATAACTGAGGAAGAAGGACCTATTTTAATGGATATTGGTTCATATGGTTCAATTTTACCTGATGATTATATTGCTATAGGATCAGGGACCCCGTTTGCTATAGGTGTCCTAGAGGCAAACTACAAAAAAAATTTGATGCCTGAGGAAGGCAAGAAAATTTGTGTCGACGCAATAAAATCATCTATAATTAGAGACATGGCCTCCGGAAATGGGATCGATATTGCAGTTATTCGAAAAGATGGAATAAGTTCAGAAGAATTTATTCCATTAATTAAGTAATAATCTAATAGGCAACTTCAAATTTAATATGTTCAATCCAAAAAAACCATTGCTTTAATAACAACCAAAATACTGAAATTAGAGGATTAAATTCTTTGTCAAATTTAGAGACATTATATTTGCATAAGAATCAAATTATTGGTTTTAAAGGATTGGAGGTTCTTCCGAATCTTGAGAGATTAGAGATCATTGATAATAACATTACCGAACTTAAAGGACTTGAAAAGCTTAGGAGTTTAAAGGAATTATGGATAAGTGGTAACCGAATCTCCGAAATTAAGGGAATAGAGACTCTTTCAAATTTGAAAAGCCTTTGGTTATCAGGGAATAATTTATATGAAATTAAAGGGTTAGAAAATTTAGAAAGATTGGAATCTTTAAATTTAAGTCAAAATCGATTAAGGGAAATTAAAGATTTAGAATATTTAACAAATCTGCGTAGGTTAAGCCTAGGTTATAACCGACTTTCTGAGATTAAAGGGCTTGACACACTCACAGAATTAGAATCTCTACATCTGGAAGGAAATCGGATTGTTGAGATTAAAGGATTAGATGCATTAACAAAATTGAAATATTTGAATCTTGGTCTTAATAAAATCAAAGAAATTAAAGGAATTGATAAGCTTGTACATCTTGAATATTTACACCTCGAAAAAAACGATATCAAGGAAATTAAAGGGCTCAAGACGCTTGGAAATCTAAAACGCTTAAATCTTGAACATAATTATATCAGAAAGCTTGAAGAACTTGTCTCACTCACGAATCTTAAAGAATTAAATATCTATGAAAATCCAATCACACAACGATATAGTGGTTGGGACATTCTAGATTTGATCTGGAAATTGGGTGGAATAAATACATCTACTGGATATTTCGAAGACCCCCAAGAGATTGTAAAATATTGCAGTTGTTCGAAAAGATGTTAGAAGCAAACTATAAAAAAAATTTACCCCCTGAAGAAGGTAAGAAAATTTGTGTCGATGCAATAAAATCATCTATAATTAGAGACATGGCATCCGGAAATGGGATCGACATTGCAGTTATTCGAAAAGATGGAACAAGTTCGGAAGAATTTATTCCAATTAGTTAATTGGTTTGTTTCAATCTTTTTATTGTTAAATTTAATTTTACGGCTTTCTTTTACTATTTTAATTCAAAATTTGATAAATCTACTTATATCATTTCTTAGATAATTTCCCTATTTTTCTTTTTTTTTCCTTATTCATTTTTATAAAGAATGATTTTTTATTATATTTTTAAAAAATAAGTAAATGGAGAAATTTAAATATAGAAACTTTCACTTTAAATTTAATTGAGACCAAAATGTTTTTAAGGGATTAATGGGCGGGTATTTTAATAAAATTTAAAAATATGAATGCCTAATAAAATTTGATTTAATAAAATTTTTATAAGATTTTTATAATTACAACTAAAATAATCACTCAATAAATACATTGAAAAATTTAAAAAAATAAATTTTTTCATTGAGAGAAACATATTAAGCGAAGGAGAATTACAATGGTTTATAGAATATTAATGGATCTTTCTCATAATGAACAAGTAGAGAGCTTCCCAGACGCTTTTAATGAAGATGATTTTATCATTGAGTTTATAAATAAGAATGAGGGACCGCTAACTTATGATATGTTAGAGGATTTTGATGTCTTAATTTTAGGGAATATTCAACACAGTAAGAACAATAGAGATGATAAATTTACTCCTGAAGAATTAAAAACCATAAAAGAATTTGTTGGAAAGGGAGGAGGTTTATTAGTAACGACTGGAGCTGGAGGAGATCGAGATATATCAATCAAACAGGGATCTATTAGAGTTCTTTATAAATTAACTGGTGTGAAAAAGTACTGGAATGGAGTGATACAATATCCTAAAAGACATTCTATTATTGATAATGTCAATTTAAAAATTAATACTATATTTCAACATCCCATTACGGATGGTATTAATCGATTAATATTAGGTAATTGTACATTCTTTTCCATTACGGAAGATGCTGAAGATATAATAACAACATCTGAAAAAGCATCATATGAGTATTTTGATCTAAAAGAAGTTGATGAGATTGGACAAGTTCCCATCTGTGTCGTATCTGAATTTTTTAATGGACGCGTGGTAACTTTAGGATCATCATCATTTTTTTTAGAAGATAACGAAATCGGACTAGATATAGAAGATAATCGGAAATTCCTGGACAATATCATTAGATGGCTCTGTTTTGACAAAGAAGAGAAAATTGTTGAAGGAGAGGAGGAAGAAGAAGAAGTAGAGGAAGAAGAGGAAGAAAATGAAGATTTTGAAAAAGATTCCTTTTTTTAAATAAAATTAATTTTAAGAATATTTTATTATTATTACATGCAAATATTGATACTAAAGGGAATTATAGTTTATTTTTAAAAATGATATTTAAACTTAGACGACCTGACGCCGATATTGCTTGGAAAAATTCAGAGATACTTAAAAGATTGTCAAGATACCGCGGAATTATAGAGAATACGCAAATTGCAAGATATGTTATAGCAAAAACTGTAGAATGCGATTTTAATTCCGATGATTCAATAGAAAATCTCGAAAAACTATTAAAACAAAAATCTAAAGATTTTAATAAAATTTTAAGTGAAGATATTAATTCACAAAAGAAACGCAAAATTCAGGAGAAATCTTATATAAACTTATCTGAAACGATTGCTTATAAATATCTTGAAAATTGTAAATTTTGTGAGAGAAGATGCGGTGTTAATCGAATTCAAGGCGAAAAAGGATTTTGCCACCTAGATAAGAATATATACGTTTCTTCTGCTTTTTTACATTGGGGAGAAGAATCGGTATTAGTGCCGAGTGGAACTATATTTTTTATTGGATGCAATTTTGGATGCGTTTTTTGCCAGAATTATGATATATCTAACGCATGGAAAGGTCGAAGAAAAATTGAAGATATCGCCCAAAAAGTTGATGCGAAAAAATTAGCTGCAATTGCACAAAAATTGGTGGAGAATGGCGGAATTAATGTAAATTGGGTTGGAAGCGACCCTATCCCGTGCCTACATCTCATTCTTGGTTCACTACTATATCAAAATATAAACATTACGCAATTATGGAATTCTAATTTTTATTTAACGGAAGAATCTTTGGATTTAATCATAGATTTTATGGATTTTTGGCTACCTGATTTAAAATATGGAAATAATACATGTGCAGAAAAATATTCTGGAATAAAGAATTATTGGGAGGTTTTAACAAGGAATCTTAAAAAAATTCATGACGATGGCAGCGGAGAGATTATAATACGCCATTTGGTTATGCCTAACCATGTTGATTGTTGTTCCAAACCAATTTTAGATTTTATTGCGAAAGAGGTTCCAAAATCAGTTGTGAATATTATGGGGCAGTTTAGACCAGAGTACAAATCTAATCAATATCCTGAAATCAATCGAAGTCCAACCTCAAGCGAAATGCAAGAAGTTAAAAAGTATGCAGATAAGTTAAATATTCTTTATAAGCCAGTATCCTAAGTTTTAATTAAAGAAAATTTAAAATTTTAAAAAATATTTATCAAAAAAGTTTAATCTATAATCTCTTTAAGGATAAATATAACTTAAACCCAAAATTTAAAAAATAACAGAATATTTTACTTAATAACACGTATTTATTTCTTAAAACATAGAAGATATTTAAGACATATGTTAATTTGGAGAGATTCCTATGAGCTTTGAATTGAAAGATATTAAAGGACTAGGTGTTAAAAGTGCCGAAAAATTGAAAGCAGGTGGTATTGAATCTGTTGAAAAATTGGCTCAATTGAGCGTTGAAGAGTTATCTAAAGTCGAAGGAATTGGAAAAGGCAGCGCAAAAAAATATATTGAAGGTGCAAAAACATTATTAAACTCTAGCAAAGAAGAATCTATAAGTAAAACTGAAGAAAAGGATAAAAAAGACGAAGAACAAGAAGCAATTGCTAAAGAAGAAAAGGATGTTGAAGAAGAATTAAAAAGATTGGAAAAAAAAAGAGAAAAGCTGAAAGAACAATCTATTAAAAAAGGTGACTTTGTTCTTGTAAAAATGACCGGTCGTTCAGAAAAGGGACATATATTTCAAGTTAGCAGCCCTGAAGATGCAAAAAAAGCAGGGATTTATGATGAAAAGAAAGACAAACAAGGATTTTATACTCCAGAATTTGTAATAGTTGGAAAATCTGGATTCGTAATTGAGGGTATAAATGAAATTTTAGAAACTATGACGTTCTTTGAAAAAAAATCTGTCAGAATACCTCCAACTAAAGCGTTTGGAAAACGAGAGGCTCAAAAAATTGATCGTATGGCAATTCAAAGATTTAAAAAATTAAATGAAGGAAAACCTCCTGAGCTAGGGCAAACATATGTAAATAAAAAAGGACAGAGAGGTACTGTCACTCGCATTGTACAAGGACGTGTTATAATTGACTACAACCACCCTCTTGCAGGTCAAAATCTTGAATATAATTTAGAAGTCATTGATAAAATAGAAGAATTTGATAAAAAATTAGCACGTTTTATTGAATTAAGAATGCCTGGAGCAAAAGCTGATCAATTCAAAATAAAATTTGAGCCTAAGAAAAAGTCAATTGAAATTGAAATACCTCAAATGCATCAGTTTAATCAAGGTCTTTTAATGTTTAAATTTGGATTAGCAATGGATCTACAAAATTATTTAGATGGAATGATTGATACTGTTAAATTCCTAGAAGTTTTTGAAAAACCAAAAATTCCAGAAACACCTACACCTGAGCCAGAACAAAATCAAAATCATGAACACAAACATGATGACAATAAAAGTGATGAATCAAATAAAGAAAAGAAATAGATTTATTTGGTCTCCTAAACAATATTTAATAACCTAGTCTATTTTATAAACTCAAAAGATTTTATTTATCTTAGAAATATTTCAAGGATCTCAATAATGGGTAAAAAAATAACATCTTTTTATTCAAAATACAAAGGTGTTTCAGATACTGCAAAAAAAATCAACCGGATTTGGGAAAAACATATACGAAAGGCATCAAAAGAGATAAGGAAATTATACAAATCAGCACCGATCAAAGAGGAACGTCAAGAAATTATCGAGGATGTTCACAAGAAGGGTTATAAGGTTTTTGATCTTCATATCCATACATATATTAGCGATGGGAATGAGAGTCCTCAATCTGTCGTAGATTATGCAATTGATATCGGACTTGATGGAATAGCAATAACAGATCATAATGCAATAAGAGGTGGAAAATTAGCTCAGCAATACATAAAAGAGAAGGGGTATGGTTTGCTGTTATTTCCTGCAGAAGAGATATCTTCGTGTGAAGGGCATATTGTTGCATATTGGGTGGAATTTCCTGAAAAAAAGATTAAAGCAGGTCTCTCTGCTGTCGAAACTTGTAAGAAAATTCATAATATGGATGGAATAGCTGTAGCTGCTCATCCCTTTGGACCGCATGGTGTTTCAGACCCAGAATTATTAACCACACTTTTTGATGCATTAGAGATAAATTCTCGTTCTACAGCAGGTTCGGATTCTTTAGCAAAAGACTTTGCCGAGGCACAAAAAATTGCATACACAGGTGGAAGTGATGCACATTTAATTCAATCTATAGGATGTGGATGTACGATTACTAAACACCCTGTAAAAAGAACTTCAGATCTTTATGAGTTAATTATTAATCACAAAACAGATGTTTTAATTACACCAATGTGGGTGGAGATACTTACATATCTTGAAGAATTAGCTGAAGACTATGAAGAAGGACTAATTCAAGATTAAATTTTTTACTCATTTTAAAAGAGAAATTTTATTATTTATCTGTTAGAAATAAAATCGAATATTTAATAAATGCTAAATAACTGTTTCAATCTTTAAATAAGTGATAAATTTAAATAAAGATTTTTCCTTATAACTTCATAGAATGCAACAAAAAAGGGTTATTCTTTCTGCTGAAACATCTCATGAAGTTATTAAAATATTCATTGAGCATTTACAAAAACTTGATATTAACTTACAAATCTATAATCCAATTAGTAGTCCCCAAGATTTAGAAGATAATCAAATTTTCAATAGTAAATGCGATTTATTACTAGTTAAAGTTCATAATGATACCTCGATTGACTTTTTACATTATGCAAAACTTCACAATATTCCTACATTAAATAGTATTGATGCAGTTCTTAATGTTAAAAATAAGGTTTCTTTAGATTATAGCTTGCGTGCTATTTTTGATAAACATAATTTTGAAAACATTCGTTTACCTAAGTCTTGGACATACTACTTTTATAAGATAAAACCCTTTAAAAAATGGATTGAGGACAAACTTCCTATTGTTATAAAATCTCATTATCAGCACGAAAAAATGCAACGATTTAATTATTTAATTAGAGATATTAGCGAAATCAAGATGCTTGTTCGAAAGCATATGCTATTTCTTAATTATGATGTCTATATACAAGAATTTATAGACTCTGATGGAATTGATAATAAAATTTACGTAATTGGAGATAAAGTATTTGGAATAAAAAGACCAAGCCCGATTTTTATTTATAAAAAATATGCAGCTCAATATATAGACACAAAAAAATTAGAACGAGAACAATATGAGCCTCCACCAGAATTAATTGAAATATCTCAGATCTTAAGAAAAGAACTTAAAATGGAATTTTTTGGATTTGATTTACTAAAATCAAATCAAGACGGTAATTACTACATTGTAGATGTAAACGATTTTCCCGGGTATAGAGGTATTAATGAAGCCGCCAAGACAATGGCAGATTATATAAAGAATTATTTAAAATTGAACGATTTGATTAGTTGATGTATTTAAATATTTAATTTGATTTTTTCCTTAGGTGTATATATTCTCCATCCATAATACGCACTAGATATGTTCTTCCTTTTATTATCCACATAATTTTATGACCCTCTCTTGCTTTTTTTCCCCACTCAGACTTTTTTCTACTATTTTGTTCGATAAATCGATAACCAAAAATATCTATGTATTTTACTCCACTACTAGAAAATTTTTTTACTGGATATTCTATACCATCAATTTCTACAGTTTTTTTCCCTTCAAATATAGCATTATATATCTTCAAACCATTTTCTTTTAAATTTTCCAATTTAATTAACCAACCAATTTAATAAAATATTTATTAATATTCACTATCGTGAATAATATTAAAAGAAAAGATAATTATAAAAAAGAATTTAACGTTTTTTTAGATTTCAAATAAGGCTTAATAAATTCAATAATTTTATTGTTAAAATTCTTTAAAGTTAATAATTCTCCTCGTGCATTCACATCTAATATGGATTCTTTTAAGTTTTGAAGATGAAGACCAGCCCATTGCATTCTTTTCCACGATTTACCGGATATTGAGTTATAATATGCCTGATCCAGCAATTTTTTAGCAATAATATAGTTATATTTTCGGTAATCATTTGGAATAAACCGTTTCGCTCGACATGGTAGTTTATATTTCTTACATAGAGTAATTAATTTCTTATGTATTTTTTTTAAATAATTTCCATCAACATACATATTTCCCTTGAATAAATTCAAAAAATCATGAAGAATATCTTTATATTTACTATTTTTTATTTTATTTATAAAAAACTGGGCTTGGGAATCCCGCATTGTCATTCCAGGTGAAAATAATATGAAATCACAATTTGCTTCTTTGGTTTTTGAAATTATATCTTCTAAATTTTCATCGGAATCCTCTAGGTAAGGGACAATTGGCATTAAATTAACTCCAGTTTGGATTTTTGGAAATTCCTTTTTAATTTTCTTTAATGCTTCAATTCTCTTCAATGGAGGCGTTGCATGTGGTTCTAAAAATTTTGCAATCTCATCATCGGGGGTTGTAATTGTAAAGGAGATAGTGCAATATGTATCATCTGCTATTTTAGATAAAATATCTAAATCACGTAAAACTAAATCAGATTTAGTAGAAAGACAGATAGGATATTTATGTTTCAATAAAACCTCTAAAATTTGACGGGTATTTTGGTATTTTATTTCAGCAGGTTGATAAGCATCACATACACCACCAGTAGCTACTACATCTGGTAATAATGTTCTGGCATTTTTTAATCGATTATCTAATTTTTTTTTAACATTTTTCTTTACAATAATTTCATTATCCAAATCGGGATGTAAGTAATATTTTTCAGAGCGAGCATCACAATAAATACAAGCATGTTCGCAGCCATTATATGGATTAAGAGTATAGCGGCACCAAAACCAACTATCTATATATTTTAACTTATTTATGATTGTTTTGAACTCTTTCTCGATATATTTAACCATAAAACCAAATTTTTCTTTGAAATATATATTTTAAATTTAGAGATTTATAAATTTATTTCTTACATAATTAATTCCTTTAATAAGAGCCTTTTTAGAATTTAACTCAACTATTAGCGCCCCATTATATTCATATGATTTAATCAAAGAAAAAATCAAAACAAAATTTATTTTTCCCTTCCCAAGACCAATATGTGGATCACGATCTTTTGTATTATTGTCAACTAAATGAACATTTTTAATTTTATTATGGAAGGTTTTCCAAAATAGAGTGGGGTCATCAACATTTGTCCAATAATGGGCGGTATCATAAGTTATAAAAAGTTCATCACGATTGAAATTCGAGAAAAAATTCTTAAAATCTTCAGTTTTCAATAAAATATTAAGACTTTTTTGCATATTTTCAATGCAAATTTTTACTCCTAAATCCTCGGTGGCTTTTAAAATCTCTTTCACAGACCCAATTAATCGTCTCATATTAAATTGATTAATAGAATTAACGACAAGATTCGCTAAACCAGGATGAATTGTCAATATTTTAGCACCAATCTCTTTACAAATTATAGCAGACTCAATATAAGAATCAATGGATGCTTGAGAGATTTTATCATTGTGGCTACATAAACTCACGTCTATAAAAGGTCCATGAATTTGTTTTTCTATCGAATATGATTCACATAATTCAATAAATTCTTTCTTATTTTCCTCAGAAGAAAGAATAGGAAAATCTAGAACAATCTCACAAACTTTTAATCTTTTATTTTCAGCCAATTTTAAAGATTCTTCAGTAGAAATTAAAAATAATTCAAGAAGTTTTTTGGGTTTTTCTGACCATATAAGATCTAGAATTAAACCTAATGAGCTAATCCCTAACTTTAACATTTCTTATTTATTTTTGTTAGATATAATAATATAATAAATAATTAAAAAGAGTATTAATCATTTATCTAAGAATTAGAAAATAGAAGAATTTGAGCTCTTTACCATAAAAATTAATTTAATGTAATTTCTGCTTATTAATCAGATACATCTATTGGATAAGTCCCGTATTTCCTCTTGATGTTTTGCATAGCTTCAAATCGATCTACAGTAACTGCTGGATTAATAGAATGCCCACTACTGAAAATATACCCACCACCAGGAGCCAGCTCCCGTATTAAACGTTTTGCATAAGTTTCAATTTCAGAAATCTCACCAATTGCCAACATTATGGGGCTTAAATTGCCACAAAAAGTTATTTTATCTCCATACTTTTCATTTAATTTAAAAATATCATAGTCTGGATTACTAGTAGTGCTTTCTATTGGATTTAATACGTCAACGCCACAATTAATTATATTTTCGAAGATTTCCATTAAATCTCCATCTGAATGCAATAATATTTTGCAATCTTGTTTGTGAGCTGCATCGCATATCTGTTTAATCCATGGAAAGATATATTTTCTGTAATTTATTGGGCTCATAAATAAACCATTTTTAAAACCATAATCATCCCATAAAATTACCATTTGAGCATCATTCTCAGCTAAAATCTTAACAAGTTCAAGCGTAAATTTACCCCTATCATCAAATAGTTTTTTTGCTTGTTTATGTCTTCCAATAATTCTTGAGAAGGTTTCAAGTCCAAATCCTTCCCAAGTACATTCCATCAAAGCTCCCGTAGATGGAACGGAGAATATTTCATTATTCATTTCTTCTTGAACTTCTCTGCCTGCTAAAAAACCGTTTAATCGAGCTTCCCAAGTAGGATCTAGTGGCTCCCAACTCTCGTAATCCTCAAAACTTTTAAAATGACCTCCATAATAACCCAATATTGTTGTGCCATCCTTTTCATAATATTCAAACCTCATAATTCTTCCATATTCATCAATAAATCCACTTGCATCTTCAAGAATTTCCCGTGGGAAAAGACTGGAAATACTTATTCCGATATCCAATCCAATTTTACGATAAAATTCATATGAGAATTTATATCCTGTTTTTAACAGATTTTTTTGTTTCAAAAATTTTTGCATGAGTTCATTCTTATTGGGTACGTTTTTTAATAATGACATTCCGTAGTCTCCTTTACCAGGTTTCATACCGTAATGTTTTATAATTGTATTGTTCGTAAAAGCACTTTCCCAAGCTGGAACTCTGTCAGGTTCTTCATGATTTATTGCTTTTAATACCCTTTCTGGAGCCGTTAATTCGTTCATTCCTATAATCTCAAATTTTTGAAATAAAAAAAT
>JABUBO010000592.1_pt1 | contig 11893 bp, 15 predicted proteins | sample 7240361 | NCBI WGS metagenome assembly JABUBO01 (sample SAMN07256346, study PRJNA390944) | subsurface metagenome | isolation source: Methane hydrate marine sediment | place: Pacific Ocean: Eastern North Pacific, ODP site
GGAAAGTGACGCCTTACGCAAGGCGCTTTTCTCATCGCCAAGTTATAGCTCGCAGGAGAGCTCACGTCTTTTCCGGGCATTGCACCTCCTCATTAAAAGGCTACTTAAGAAAGGGATTCCCCTTATCCTAGATGCTACTAATCTATCGGAGCGATATCGTGAGCGCCTGTATAATATTGCTGACCGTCTGGATGTCAGGCTTATCCTGGTGCGGGTTGAGGCGCCTCCCCAGGTAGTATATGAACGGCTTAAGACCAGGCTAGAAGGAGCCAAGCCAGGGAGTAAATCGGACGCAGACTGGGTGGTATACCAGAGAATGAAGCCCTCAGTTCAGAAAATCAGTCGTAACCACTATGCTGTGGATACCTCTAAAGATATTACCCCGGTATTGGACAAAATTGTTCGAGAGGCGAGGCGTTAGGGTTTAAAGAAGGGAGGAGACTTGAGATGGAGATTAAAGTCATAGCTGGTGATATCACCAAGATTGAAGCTGATGCTATCATAGTGAATTTCTTTGAGGGGGCGGAGCATCCTGATGGTGACTTAGCTGGAGTAGACAAGGCTCTGGGTGGGGCTATCTCTCAGCTTATTGGTCAGGGTGAAATAAAAGGTAAACTCAATGAGGTAACTATTATTCATAGCCTGGGTAAGCTCCCGACAGCTAGGGTTGTGGTTGTCGGCTTGGGTAAAAAGGAGGAGCTATCTCAGGATAGGGTTCGGATGGCAGTGGGTGAGACTTGCCGACTTTTGCAGCAGAAGGGGATTGGCAATGTCGCTACTGCTGCCCTGGGAGCGGGAGTGGCTGGGATAAGTCTGGAGGGTGCTGCTCAAGCGGTGACCGAGGGTGCTCTGCTCGGCGTTTATTCATTCCGCAGGCATATAACCAAGGAAGCTGAGCATGGCGAGCTTAAGCGGCTTACCATAGTGGAAGCTGATGAGACCAAGCTCCCTATTTTGCAACAGGGCGGCGATAAAGGCAGGGTTTTGGCTGAGGCTACTAAACTGGCTCGTGACATGGTCAATGAGCCGGCTAACTATATGACGCCCTCTCAGATGGCGGAGACAGCAGCCAAACTGGCTAAGACCTATGGGCTTAAACTTGAAGTTCTGGAGCAGGAGCAGATGCGGGAGCTAGGCATGGGGGCACTGTTGGGAGTGACCCAGGGAAGTCGGCAGCCACCAAAACTTATCGTCCTCCATTATCGTGGCGGTGAGTCGGCTCAAATTGATTTAGCCCTGGTGGGTAAAGGGATAACCTTTGATTCCGGGGGTATTTCCATAAAGCCGTCGGAGAGGATGGATGATGAGAAGAGTGATATGGCTGGGGGGGCAGCGGTTATGGCGGCGATAACTGCCATTGCTCAACTCAAGCCCAAGCTCAACGTGGTGGCTATTGCTCCCTGCGCTGAGAACCTGCCCGGTGGTGAAGCCTTGAAACCCGGCGATGTCCTGACCGCCATGAATGGCAAGACTATTGAGATTATCTCCACCGATGCCGAAGGGCGGTTAATCCTGGCTGATGCCTTGGGCTATGCCAATAAGCTTGGTGCCAAACTTATCGTCGATGTGGCTACGCTAACCGGCGCTTGCCATGTAGCCCTGGGCGATGACTGTAGTGGTGTTTTTGGTAATAAACAGGAGCTGGTGGATAGGTTAGTTGCCGCCAGTGTTGACGCTGGAGAGTTTATGTGGCAGTTGCCGATGTATGAGCAGGCTAAGGAACAGTTAAAGAGTGAGGTTGCCGATATTAAGAACGTGGGGGGTAAATGGGGAGGGGCGATCACCGCAGCTCAATTCCTGGCTGAATTTGCCGGTGACACCCCCTGGGTTCACCTGGATATTGCTGGTACCCGTCTAAGTGAAAAAGACCGCGGCTACCTGGTGAAGGGGGCAACCGGGGTGGCAGTGCGCACCCTGGTGAACCTTGCCATTTCTATTGCCAAATAGAAAGGAGGTTGATTATGAACATCAAATACCTGGGGCACGCTGCCTTTGTTATCACCTCGGACACAGGACTAAAAATAATAACTGACCCCTATGGGACAGGCCCTGATTTGACCTATGGGGAGATAACAGAATCAGCTGATATCGTTACTGTAAGCCACGACCATTTTGACCATAGCAATGTAGCTGCGGTTAAAGGTAACCCTGAGGTAGTTAGAAGGGCGGGCAGGTCCACAGCTAAGGGGATAGAGTTTAAAGGTATTGCTAGCTATCATGATGAGGCTAAGGGGAGGTTGAGGGGCAACAACATCATATTCTGCTTTGAGCTGGATGGGATAAGGCTCTGTTATCTTGGTGACCTGGGTCACCTGCTTGATGATAAGCAAGTGGCTGAGATAGGCAGTGTAGATATATTGTTTATCCCGGTAGGTGGTTATTACACCATTGATGCCAAAGCTGCCACCGAGGTTTGTAACCAGTTGAAGCCCAAGGTAATTATACCTATGCACTATAAGACAGAGAAGGGCATCCCTAACATCGTTGGGGTGGATGAATTCCTTGGCGGGAAAGCGAATGTAAATCGGCTGGATGTCAGCCAGGCGGAGTTTAAACCAGGAGAACTTCCAGCCACCGGTCAAATCATAGTTCTTAAACCAGCGTTGTAATCGATAAAATCTAGCTCTAGAGGTTGTTGACTATAGTGGTATAATAATATATGGGGGTGAGGTTAGAGGGGACTGAGAAGTATACTTTGGATATAAGTTGTATTGTTCTTGCTGGTGGCAAGGGCTTGCGTTTGGGGAGGGACAAGGCTCAAGAGACTGTTGGCAACAGCAATTTGCTCCAGCGGGTAGTGTCCCAACTTAGTTCCTTTAGCAATGATATTATTATAGTTACTGCTAGGGGGAAGTCTCTTTCCCAGTTTATTGGCTGCCCAAGGTTTAGAATAGTAGCTGATGCTTACCCAGGTAAAGGCGCCTTAGTTGGTCTAGGTAGTGGCTTAGCCGCATCAAACTCATGGTATAACCTTGTTGTCGCCTGTGATATGCCCTTCCTGAATCAAGCCCTGCTGCGTTATATGATAAAACTTTCGGCTGGCTTTGACCTGGTGGTGCCTCGGGTGGGCGAGCTGGTTGAACCGCTCCACGCAGTTTACTCAAAGAGCTGCCTAGCTCCTATAGAAAGGCTGCTTAACCAGGGTAACCTAAGGGTTAGCGTACTTTTTGATTTGGTTAAAGTCAGGTATGTAGAGGCTGATGAGATTGATAGTTTTGACCCTAAGCACTTGAGCTTTTTCAATATTAATACTGAGGCTGATTTGGAGATGGCGCAGCAATTGGCAAAGGGGATATGAGCGGTGATAAGTGTTGAGCAGGCTCTGGAGAAGATTCTGGTCCATATAAATGTTCTTGAGACGGAGGAGAGCCCTATCCTGGGCTGTCTGGGGCAGGTTCTTGCTGAGGACATATCTTCCAGCATCGACATCCCTCCGCTGGACAATTCAGCCATGGATGGTTATGCGGTTAGGTCAGCAGATACCCATGGTGCTGGCAGGCAGTCTCCTCGTTTTCTGCGCGTTGTTGACACTGTCACTGCTGGTTCTATTTCCCAGTCTGAGGTAGAACCGGGCACTGCTATTCGGATTATGACCGGGGCAGCAATACCTAAGGGTGCTGATTGTGTGGTCAGGTTTGAGGATACCGATGAGTCAGAACGCCAGGGGACTCCAGTGGAGATTGGCATTCTGACTGAGGTAGAGCCCGGCTTGGAAATCCGGCGGGCGGGCGAGGATATCGCTGCCGGGTCAATAGTGCTAAGCAAAGGGACAACAATCAGACCGGCAGAGGTTGGTGTTCTGGCTTCATTGGGTCGCAGTAAGGTGATGGTTATCCGCCGTCCGGTGGTGGCTATTTTAGCCACCGGAGACGAGGTGGTGGATATCGCTCAGCCACTGCCTGAAGGTAAGATATATAACAGTAATAGTTATAGCGTGGCTGCCCTGGTTCTGCGCTATGGGGGTATTCCTAAAATATTGGGGATAGCCTCAGACATTGAGGATTCACTGGTAGCTAGGCTTCACCTTGGACTGGATGCCGATATGCTGATAACCTCCGGTGGCGTCTCTTTTGGCGATTACGATATTGTGAGGGAGGTTTTGGCTAAAGAGGGTGAAATTGTCTTTTGGCGAGTTCGACAGAGGCCGGGGAGACCTCTGGCTTTTGGCATGATTAAGGCGCTCAGTAAGGCTGGTGGAGTCAGAAATATACCCCTCTTTGGTTTGGCTGGTAATCCGGTCAGTGCCATGCTTAACTTTGAGCTATTCGCCCGCCCGGCTATTCTTAAGATGATGGGCAAGAAAAATTTGACCAAGCCCACTGTGGAAGCGGTGATGGAGGATGCTATTGAAAATACTGATGGGCGCCGTATCTTCGCTCGGGCGATAGTTGAAAAGCGCGGCGGTCAATACTTTGCCCGGCTTACCGGCCCCCAGGGCTCAGGGATTCTAACCTCTATGGCTCTAGCTAACGGGCTGGTGATTGTCCCTGAGGATAAGCCCGGGGTGAAAGAAGGGGATTTGGTCCAGGTGATGATGTTAGATTGGGGTGAGGAGGTAGAGTAATCGGTTAACATTAAATTGGTTGAGGAGGAAGGCTTGATATTTGATGCTTCGGGGTTTGTCTTTGAACCACCATCGGTAATATCCAGGGCGCGGCGCGTTTTGATTAAACCCAGCGCAGCTTACCCGGTATCATATCCAGTGACTACCAGCCAGAGTATGCTATCGGCGATAATAGATGGTATCAGGCAGGTTAGTGATGCCGATATCCTAATACTTGAGGGTACCCCCGGAGGTGAGCCAGTCTATCCCATATACCAGGCTTTGGGTTACAGTTTTCCTCGGGTATTGACGCTGGATGTGAAGGATTGTATCTGGGTAGAGGTAGATAATCCTCTACCTAAGCCCTTGGCTGTGCCCACATTCTGGGTGCCTAACGTTATCTTATCTTGCGACTACTTGATGACGGTGGCTCCATTAAAGGTGGTTAAGGGTAGAGGAAGCCTGAGCATAATGAACCTGCTCTCAGTGCTGCCCAGCAGCAAGTATGGGGGTGGGGCACCATGGGGCTGGGAAGCTTTATATAGTCTGGGGATTGACAAGGTGGTAGCTGACCTCTATTTTACTCTACCCTTTGACCTCGGGATTATTGAAGCTCGCCAAAAGTTCATTGGGCAAGAGAACCCCACGCAGGGTTGGGTTGAGGAGTGTGGCAATGTTTTCGTTGGTGAGCCTTATGAGGTAGATAGTGAAGCTTCAAGGATACTGGGGTTTAAGACGGATTACCTTGATTTGATTAAGGAAGCTAGAGTGGGACTTGAAAGCTAAGCGATTTTGTGGGTAGAGAGTATGAGTAATAACCAACCCAGTCCGCGCTGGTTTATTGATTTAGATTGGCTTGAGCAGCATAATCGTTCATTTTTTATTCTGGCTCAGGGCTGCTTGTGCCCCAAATGCCGTGAGTGGCTGGAGGGGGGCAAGGAGGGGATTTCGGCTGCTGACCTTCTATCTAATATCAGGGATTGCTGCTCCAAGACACCTGAATTTGTTACTGATAGGTTGCCTATTTTAGAGAGTATATTTCGGCTTTTCCTGGCTAATGGTAACCAACCCCTTGATTTGGAGGAACTGGGCAAGCAGTTAAATGAGTGGCGTGGTGGAGATACCTCCCGCACCTCAGCAGAGATTCTATCTCGCCTCCTTGGGAATGACCATTACTATGGGCTGAGACCGGTTGCCTAATACCTTATACTGAAGTGGGAGTAACTCCCGGTATATTCTAACCAGTTGGTTACCACCCTTTCAACTTTAGCTGTAGGCGGTCCCACCTTAAGGTGACTGATTAGCTCTTCCAACCGCTTTCTTTCTCCTTCAGCGTTTACCTCTACTGCTTCACTGTTGGGCAAATTGCGCACATAGCCGGTTAGACCTAGCTCAGTGGCTCTTCGGGATACAAAGGCGCGGAAGAAGACGCCTTGAACATAGCCATATACTATTGCCTGAACCGAGGCTAAATCAGTATTGCTCATCGCTTTATCTCAGGACGAACCTCAGTGGGAGCGGGAATTGCTCTTTATCCAGTCTGTATAGACCTTGCTGGTGAGCCAGGTCAATAGCTTCATAGAACTCCTGCCTGAGCAGAGGGCGAGCCAGCTTCGGCATATCAAAAGCTTTATGGCAGGGGTGATACTGAGCCATAATGTTTATGTAGGTATTGGCGGAGACCTCTTTGGCAAGGAACCTTACCACTTCCTCAGTTCCAGCTAGCCCATTAGGTAACACCAGGTGACGCACCAGGAGACCGCGCTGAGCTATGCCCTGCTCATCTAGCTGGAGGTCGCCCACCTGACGGTGCATCTCCTTGATAGCGGCTTTATTTACTTTGGGGTAGTCTTTTATCTCCGATAACTGCTCAGCGATTTTTTCATCGGAATACTTCATATCAGGCATATAGATATCAACAACGCCGTCTAATAGCTTTAGTGTTTCTATAGTGTCATAGCCGCCGCTGTTATAGACCAGAGGCAGATGGAGCCCTTTAGCCGCTGCCAGCTCTAAGGCCTCCAGGATGTAAGGCACAACATGAGTGGGGCTGACCAGATTTATATTGTGGCAGCCCTTGGACTGAAGTGAGAGCATCATGCTGGCTAGTTTCTCCCTATCTACCGGGCTTCCCTCACCTAGCTGGCTTATGGTGTAGTTTTGGCAAAAGGCGCAATGTAGATTACAGTAGGTGAAGAAGATAGTCCCTGAGCCATGCCTACCGACCAGAGGCGCTTCCTCTCCAAAGTGAGGACCATAACTGGAGACTATGACCTGAGTGGTAACCTGGCACTCTCCGCTTTCACCAGTCAAGCGATTGACACCGCACCGGCGGGGACACACATGGCACTCTTCCAGTATTGATTTGGCTTTCTCAGCCCGAGCCTTTAACTCCCCGGTATCATGAAGCTGTTGGTAAGCAGCTATCTCTCTTACTCCTCCTCTGCTTTTCGCCTTTTCCCCTTTTTAATTACTTCCACCGTTGTTTGGGGTGGTAAGATAGTAGTGGGGGCTATTTTCTTATCATCCTTTTTAGGCTTTTTTGGTTCTCTCCGTCTATAATCTCGCTTCCCCATAGTAACACCTCTATTTGAGCATGATAACTAATGGCAAGGCTAATTGAAGTTTAGCAAAGAGGAGTTATTGTGTAAAGTTGGTTGAAAGTTGGTCTAAAGCCGAGCGGGCGGCTTCTGTCTCAGCCACTTTTTTACTTTTGCCTGACCCCCTGCCCAGAACGGTATCACCTACCCTCACCTCAACGGTAAACGCTCTATTGTGGTCTGGTCCCACTGCTTCTATTACCTTGTAGGTAGGCGTTTGTTGCTGCCTAGCTTGGATAATCTCCTGTAGTTGTGATTTATAATCAGCCTCTACCCCTTGGTTCAGCACCTTATTTAGCTCTTTATCGGCTGACCTCAGGACGAAATCCCTGGCGGTAGCCGAGCCCCGGTCGAGGAAAATAGCAGCTATTACTGCTTCTAAAACTCCTGCCAGGTTAGCTGGCTTATGCCGCCCACCACTTGCCTCCTCTCCTTTTCCCAGATAGAGGTAATTGCCAAGGCTGATAGCTCTTGCCATACGGGACAGGGCATCTCGGCGCACCAGAGATGAGCGGAGTTTGGTCATCTCCCCTTCACTGAATTGGGAGAAGCGCTGATATAGCTCTTCAGCGACTATAAAGCCTAAAATAGCATCGCCCAGGAACTCAAGCCTTTCATTGGAGGCGGGGGCAAAGCCCGGGTTTTCGTTGACATAGGAGCTATGAACCAGGGCTTGCTCTAGGAGAGACGGGTCGTTAAACCAGACGCCCAGGGTTTGTTGCAGCGCTGCTAAATCAGCCAAGGCTCAGCCTCCTGTCTTGGTAGTTCAGCATAAAGGGTCGAGCCTGCGGTGTCAAATAGTCCTGTTATTGCTTCGTGCCATGCTCAGCCTCAAAATAGTCCAATTCGCCACAAAAAATGGAGATTGGGCGAGAATGCAGGAGCCAGAGTGTGCGGAGGAGCTCGCTCCACAGAATTGACAAGCAAATATCTATAAGCAATACTTGGTTTATAATAGACCCAAGTGCCCCGTTTCGGAGGGACAAAGGAATATTCGTTATTCCCCGGGATTTCCGCAGGAGCTGGGATTACTCGAATCAGGCGGACAAAGGGTTCGTCTATTTGGACATTAGGCCATACAAACACTACAAGGCAAAAAGGTATACTCTAGGAATAAGACCGTGGCCCTGGCAGAAGTATTAGTAACGCAATGTCGTAGACCTAATGGATTCCTTGGCAGACTGACGGGTTTCCTGATGAACTGGAGGCACAGACCCCTCAGCGAATGGACCATAGAACTGATGAACATCCAATCAAACGACTTCGTGTTGGACATTGGCTGTGGCGCCGGTATGGCAATCAAAGAGATTGCCGAGATTGCCATAAGTGGGTTTGTGGCTGGTGTCGATTATTCAGAAATCATGGTGAAACAGGCGCTAAAGCACAACGCAGCCGCAGTGCGAGCAATGCATATGGCAATAAGAAACGGCAGTATCTCAAAACTGCCCTTTAAGGATGAATCGTTTGACAGAGCTTGTGCCATTGAGTCTTTCAATTTCTGGCCGGACCCAGTTGCAGGGCTAAAGGAAGCACATCGTGTCCTAAGACCCGAAGGGCTGGTTGCCATTGCCACTGGATGGAGCAAAGAGATGCCCAACCAGCAGAAATACGTCACAATGGCGCGCAGGATGCGTTTTTCGCTGTACTCTGGTCCAGAAATAGTAGAGATGCTCACCGCAGCTGGATTCCTCAAGGCACACTTCACGGTTAAAGCTGGCAAGAGCTGGCTTTGTGCAATAGGCGTCAAATAGGCACATCAGACAATAATCAACCAATGCTCCTTCGTTCTCGCTATTGCCTATAGTAGATGATGTTTATCACTAACGTAACCAAAGGTACACTTTGTTGACAATTGCGCAGGTAGGAGCTAAACTCAAGTTCAAAGAGTAAAACAGGCAGGGCATGTAGGTGAGTTATATGGAAGAGGTGGGCAATAAGGTCAGGCGGGGGATTGAAGAGGGAGCCGGGACTATCGATGAACACAAGCAGAGGCTCACCGAGGCTATTGAGGAGGAAGTCAGGAGGATAAGAGAGGAGGCTGAACAGGAATCAGCTTATACTGTCGCCAGCGCTCAGAGACAGGCGGGACAGATTATCGCACAGGCGAGAAGCGAAGCGGAACAGATTATCGCACAGGCGAGAGGCGAAGCGGAACGGATTATCACAGAGGCGAAGGCAGAGGCGGAAGAAGAAGTGGCAAGGCTTATAGCCGAGTCGCGACACAAGGCTGAGGAAGCAGTAGCAGAATTCGAAGAGGTAGTCAAAAGAAAAGCTGAGGAGGAATCAGCCACAATTATTGCCAAATCAAAAATGGCGGCTGAGGAAATTACTAGAGAGGCTAAGGAGGCAGCAAGGAAGCAGGCGGAAGAGGAAAAAAGGCGGGAGGCGGAGCGCATCATTGAGGAAGCGAAACAGAAATCGGCGGAGATTCTTGCCCAAGCAAGGCAAGGGGCGGAAGAAGAGGCCAGCAGGATAATAGCTGACTCTAGGAAGGAAGCGGACCAAGAAGCTAGTAAGGTGATGGAGAGGGCGAGAAGAGAAGCGCAAGACTCGGCCAAAGCTATCAGTGAGTTAAGAAAGAAAGCAGAACGGGACACCAAGGAGGCTAGACAAAGCGCACAGCGAGAAACGCAACTGATTATTAAAAGCGCTAGAGAAGTGGCGAGGAAAGAGGCTGAAGAAAAGTGGGGTCAAATCATCGCTGAAGCCAAACAAAAGGTGGACCAGAGTACTAGCGAAGCTATAGAGAGGGCTAAGAAAAAGGGAGAGGCGGAGGTTGCCAAGGTCATAGCTGAGCGAAAACGGCAGTCAGAATGGGAAGTGGCTGAGATTATTACTGAGGCCAAACGAATGGCGGAGCAGATTACTGGTGAAGCTAGGAATGCGGCGAAGAAAGCGCTTGAGGATTCAGACAAGCTTATCGCTGCAGCACAGGAGAAGGCACAGCGCATTATTGAGGGGGCTCAGGAGGTGGCTGTCAGGGCGAGGGCGATTATGGACAAACTAGAGAAGTCGGGTGAATAGTATACCACTAGTACAAAAGGTACAAATCAGACTAATGTGTTGATAAAGGGATTTAGGTGAGCAATGGCCCACTTGACTTCGCGGTGTGTAATTATGACGAAGGCGATATTTAGCTAGGTTACTCACCAGTAGCCCTCCCCCTAACGTGGTGACTGCATTTCGCACGAGCAGGGAATTTTTCTCATCCAAATACGAAGCCCCGATTACAGCGAATTACCTTTATTCCTTATGTTTAATGCCGTTCCCAACAAATTCAGCTATAACCTGAGCGTTGAGCAAAGTGTTAAGCGGGACACCTTTGACATATATAGTTTTGACAGCTATAATCTTGGCGTGCTGGGGAATAGTCTAGTGGTAGGACAGCGGACTCTGGATCCGCCGGGGTAGGTTCGAATCCTACTTCCCCAGCCATAATGGTAATATTATTACCTCAATCGCTTCTCAGCTGCTTATCCCTTTACGCCACTGCACATGCCATCAGTTCATACAGCTCCCTTCCTGAGCTTGATTTCCCCAAACTCCATCGTAGAGCTGTATGGGTGGGGAAGTGTGAGTAAAACCAGCCCGCATAGCACTGAGTTATCAAAGAAGGCGAACTTGATGCAGTAAATCGTAAAAGTTAGAAAAAGCATTGCAGGCAATTGATTGTGTGTCGAGCAAATCTAGCAGATGGCCTGTAGCAAATACATAGTCAGCCTGACGTGCCGCCTCAAGGTCAGAGAGCCCGTCCCCTAAATAGATGATATTCTTACCCCGTTTCTTGAGCCAGGTCAAATATTTTTTCTTAAACCCGTGGTTGATGATATTCCCCTCAGGGTCATAGTAGGATACATCAATGCCATCTTTGCCGAAGGAGGTTCGCCCACAGTGTAATTCTAAATCCGGCATACCAATCTCTACTAATACAGGTTCAATGTAAAAATCAAGTCCACTACTAACGATGACAAAGGGCATAGCGCTCTCCTGACAATACCCGACAAATTCTACAAAGCCCAAGCGTATTTTTCTCTAAGCAGAACACTGAGATTGTTTCTGATAATGGTGCCATCAAAATCACATTGGATAATCATTGCTTATCCCTAAAGTACTTGAAATTGAAAGTGAGGTCGACAATGTTTTATGGGTCTTCGCTACTTTGTGAGATAGGTTCAGATTGGTTGTCCTTTTGCCCCAGATATCTATACATGTAAATGAGCCGGTAGAAAACTACTACGTTGGTCAAAACGGCGATGACGATAAGACAGAAGTATGCTTGCCCGATGACTGCCCCGATCATTATCAGGAAAAGTCTTATATCACGTGAGGCTAGGGACTTGAATCCTTTATCAAATAGATGCCGATGATTTGGGCCAATGCGCGCTCTGGTATAGCTAACGCAAATGATACCGGTGATAGCTAAAAAGCCGGCTAGCCAAATGCCGGAATATGTCTCATGGGACAAAGACCATAAGGTAAGCCCCAGCACTATCAAGATGTCAGCATACCGGTCAAGTACAGAGTCTAGGAAGCCGCCGAACTCCGATGGCATGCCTTTGAGCCGGGCTAGGCTTCCATCTATACCATCAACGATAGATGATAGCTGGACCAAAATGCCGGCTATTATATTGTGGCCAAGAATGAAGCTAACAAAAGACAGCAGCGCGATGCCGAATGCTGCCCAGGTCGTCTGATTAGGTGTTACTTTTGTCTTTGCCAATAGCCGTGCTATTGGCTCTGATATCTTCCT
>JABUBO010000593.1_pt1 | contig 11877 bp, 15 predicted proteins | sample 7240361 | NCBI WGS metagenome assembly JABUBO01 (sample SAMN07256346, study PRJNA390944) | subsurface metagenome | isolation source: Methane hydrate marine sediment | place: Pacific Ocean: Eastern North Pacific, ODP site
CCATATCGTGATTTCTGACCCTGTAAAATATGATGCCCCCCCTACGCCTATTATCCCAGAAAAACAATTAAACTATTTAACCAACCTGTCCCCCGGTGACGCCATTTATCCCTTTAATAACAATGGATTCTAATGGTCATTTTACTGGTGTGATGCTTTGCCTTCACCCTTAATTCTGTTGTCAAACTCCTCGGCAATAACCGTAGTAATTTAGCTTAAAATGGGTGTTTGGATAATATCCTGATTAACTATTCCTGTTATACTATATAAAACAATAATAGGGAGGTAAAAATGCCTACAATATTCTTCTATGGCCCAGAATTAGATGTTGAAAAGAAAAGGGACATTATCAAATCTTTTACCGAAACGGCAAGTAGACTCACTGGCATAGATAAATCGGCTTTCGTGATATACTTGAGGCCTGGTTCAACGGACATGGTAGGAGTAGGTGGGGAGCTACTAAGCGACAGAGTGGAGCGAGAGAAAAAGTAAAAAGCTGCTAACCTAGTATCCAAGCATATAGCTTCAGACTACCCTCAAACCGTACTGGTCTAATGTATCAACCTATCCACCGGTGACGCTATTTATCCCTTTAATAACAATGGTTTTTACTACTCACTTCACTTCCATGATACCTAACCCTTGATATTGATTTTCGTTGTCAAATTATTCGTTAATCATAGGGTGAAATAGGTTTGGAATTGATGTCTCGGTTAGGACTCGAACCTAATTGACCAAGCTTATTTCTATTAATAGGCACAACGGATTCCCTATCTGCAGAGTTATTGACAAAACCTCAGGAGAGGAGTAGACTCAAGTCTAAAAAGGAGTATCATATGGCTAAAGGAACAATCGCAAGACTCATGGACCGTGGTTTTGGATTTATTAAGACAGAGGACGAAACAGACCTCTTCTTCCATAGCAATGAGCTTGAAGGAGTGGAATTTAATAGCCTTCGTGAAGGGCAGGAAGTGGAATTTGAGAAGGGACAGGGACGTGATAGTCGTCCATGTGCAGTTAAGGTGAAGCTTGCGAGAACTGAGGATAGCCAAGCTGAGGCTGAAGCGGGTAGCACTGACACTGAGACTGAAGGCGGCGGTGAGGCTGCATAGTAAGCCCAGCCAAAGAGATTTGAATGGAGCAAGCTGACTTCGGAATACTTCACTCAAGGGTAGAGCCTGTAACCACATTCTGCATTCGCTATTACTTTCAGCTTACAATAGCCGAGTAAAGCTTTAAGCTATCCTCAAACCTCAATTACCTAATCAACCTATCCACCGGCGAAGCTATTACATGTCTTTTGAATACATCATCAAAGCCTAGAGCTTGTGTGTAGCGTCTAGTCATCTCCAAAGTAGAATGCCCCAATGCTATCTGAAGTTCAAATGGATTAGCCCCATTTCTTAGGAAGCTAATGGCAAAGCTATGTCTTAACTTATGTGGTGATAACCTTATTCCATGCCTTTTACCCAAGTTCCTTATCATCTGAGCTATACCATCAACTGTAAATGGTGCATTATGGATATGTTTGAGCATCAATCTGAAAAACAGATGAAACAGGAGGCGCCGCTGGGGGGGACAGATTAAAAATTGTTATCCTAGACATAATGGCATATATGTGCTATAATATATCCAGTTACCACTGATGAAGGAGTAATTGATGAAAAGAACTATGATTTATCTGCCAGAGCAAACCCACGAAGGGCTCAGAAAGTTAGCCTTTGAGGCAAATACCTCAATTGCCGAGCTAATCAGGCAAGCCATTGATACAGTATATGGTGAGGATATTGAAGATATTCAAGACATGGAAGAGGAGTTGATTAAATATCAGGCTCACCCTGAATCAGCAATAGAGTTACAGAAATATTTGCGTCAGAGGAAGGCGCATGTATCGGCTTGAGCTAACATCCCAAGCGCAGCGCCAGCTAGATAAACTTTCTGTAGCAGACCTGGAGCGAATAGCAGCTGCTCTACAAGAGCTTAGAGATAACCCCAGAGCCTCTGGAGCTAAAAAATTAAGGGGACCCATATATAGAATACGAGTCGGCGATTGGCGAATAGTCTATGCCGTTTTTGAGAAGGATAATTTAATAGTCGTCGGCAAGATAGCCAGACGCTCAAAGGATACTTATAAGAGAATAAAGGACTTATTACAAGCCTAAAGAGGGTGCGTTATGGATATGTTTGAACAAAAGTTTGAAGAGCTAAAAAGGGTAGAGGAAGTTTGTATATATCTTTGAGTAAATGTTGACTAAGAGGGGGCATAATGAATGCCTGGGAAGCAATTGGGAATATGGTTAGGTCACAGAGAGTCGAGCTTGTCTTTGGACTAGGCGATACCGACCTTTTGTTATACGCCGAGAAAGTCCCAGGATTAACCCCAATAAATGTTAGGTACGAGGGTTCAGCACCGTTTATGGCCATGGCTTACTCCCGACTAAGTGGCAAGCCAGGAGTGTGTAATGGCAGTCCCGGGCCAGGGGTAGCTAATTTGGTTCCTGGGGTATTGGAGGCATATTCTGGGTGTGTACCACTGGTAGTGGTATGTCCGGCAGTATCTCAAAAAACGGCCGGTATGGGTGAATTCCAGGAGTGTGACCAGTTGGGCATGATGAAGCCGATAACCAAATGGAGCGCTCGGGTTCCTCGTACGGAAAGGATTCCCTGGTTCATAAACCGGGCATTTTCAGTAGCCATAAACGGGCAACCAGGACCCGTTTACCTTGAGATACCCTATGATGTTGGTGGTGTTTTCTACCATGAACTGGTGGAGGTGGGCCAACCAAAATATGTAACCGCCAAAAGAATTCGTATAGCCGGCGCTCCAGAGCTAATTGATGAAGCCGCAGACCTACTGTTAAAGGCGAAGCGAGTGGTAGCGGTAGCTGGTAATGGGGCAGTACACTCCGGAGCCTCGGCGGAATTCAGAGAGTTTATTGAACTATTGGGCATACCATTTTTGACCACACCCGGTGGTAGAGGCATCCTGTCTGAAGACCATCCCTTGGCCCTTGGGCTAACTGGTCTATACCGGACTAAAGTTGGCAAGAAAATATATTCTGATGCCACCTTAATTATAACCGTTGGCACCAGAAACGAGAGTTTCCAAACCCATGAATTCAAAGATTTTCCTGAAGGGGCAAAATTCATCCAGATTGACATCTCTCCATTTGAAATCGGGAGAAATTGGATACCCGATGTCGGTATCGTTGGCGATGCCAAAATTGTCTTGAGGCAACTGGTTGATGCCATAAAGGAAAAAGCTGGAAATGGAAGAAATTTTGAGGAAATGCTACCGGTGAAGGAGTTTGTAAAGGCAAAGAAGGAGTTTGAGGCCGAGGTTGAGGCTGAGTGTATGACTGAAGCCACCCCGATTCCAGCCAAGCGCATAGTATATGAGTTAAGCCAAGTGTTTGGAAAGAACACCATCCTGGTCAATGAGAATGGCTCTCAGGATTGCTGGTCATATTGCTTCCCGTATTACAAGGTCCAGAAAGGGTCGGAGTGTGTACCGGTTGCTGAACAGACATGCATGGGAATGGGTGTAGTTGGCGCCATTGCGGCTAAACTAACTAAGCCAGAGAAGAATGTGGTATGCGTTACCGGTGACGGAGCCTTCCAAATGTATATGAAGGAGCTACCAACAGCGGCACAGTATAAGGTGGGATGCACCTGGGTGGTACTGAACAACTCTGCTTTGGGCTGGGTGAAAGCTGCACAGATAGAAAAAGTAGGATGGGATACCGCCACATTCAAAGTGCAACCTGACTTCGTGAAGTGGGCTGAAGCGTGTAGATGCTATGGGAGAAGGATTGAAACACCGTCAGAGATAAGGCCAGCTTTGGAAGAGGCATTAAAAGTTAACCGGGAAGGGATACCGGCGGTGCTTGACTTTGTCACTGGAATTGATATGTCTCATTTTGAACGTGCTAAATAAAGGACTTATTACAAGCCTAAAGAGGGTGAGTTATGGATATGTTTGAACAAAAGTTTGAAGAACAAAAGGGGCAAGAGGCGCCGCTGGCAACCAGAATGAGACCGGCTACCTTTGAGGACTTTGTCGGGCAGGAGCACCTTATAGGCAAGGGGCATGTACTGAGGAAGGCCATTGAAGCCGGTCAGCTACCATCAATCATCCTGTGGGGTCCGCCAGGCAGCGGTAAGACTACCCTGGCTTACATTATCGCCAATGCCACCGAGTCATACTTCAGTCCGATAAGTGCCGTCAGCGCTGGTGTGGCTGACCTGCGCCGGATAATAGAAGGAGCTAAGGAACGCCGCAAGATGCACCTCCAACGAACCATCCTGTTCATAGACGAGATTCATCGCTTCAACAAAGCTCAGCAGGATGCCATTCTACCCTTCGTTGAGGATGGCACTATCACCCTTATTGGTGCTACTACCGAAAATCCCTCCTTTGAGGTTACCTCTCCCCTCCTCTCTCGCTGCCAGGTTCTCACCCTTAATCCCCTTACCCACGATGAAATTCAGGTCATAGTTTTGAGAGCACTAAAGGATACATTGCGCGGTCTTGGTGTACTAAATGTAGAACTGGCTCCCGATGCCTTGAACCACCTTATTACTATGTCAAATAATGACGCTAGAGTTACCCTTAATGCCCTAGAGATGGCAGCATTAACCACACCACCTGATGCTAAGGGAAAGCGCTATATCACACTACCCACTATTGAAGACGCCGTCCAGCATCGGGCGCTGCGCTATGATAAAGCAGGAGAGGAACACTATGACTCTATTTCAGCCCTCCACAAGTCGATGCGAGGTTCAGACCCGGATGCCTCTTTATACTGGCTGGCAAGGATGCTAGAGGCAGGGGAAGACCCCCTCTATATTGCCCGCCGGCTAGTTCGCTTTGCCTCAGAGGATGTAGGTATGGCTGACCCCCAGGCACTGGTAATAGCCATGGCAGCTCAGCAAGCCGTCCACTTCATCGGCATGCCTGAGGGTAACCTGGCTTTAGCTGAGGCAGCCGTCTATCTAGCTACAGCCCCCAAAAGCAACTCCCTCTACCAAGCATACTCCAAGGTTCAGGAGGAAATTAAGCAAGGCTCCACCGACTCAGTGCCTCTACACCTGCGCAATCCGGTGACACCGCTAATGAAAGAGATGGGCTACGGCGAGGGATATAAATATGCTCACGACTACCCCGGCCACTTCGTTGAGCAGCAAAACCTGCCCGATTCCCTTCAGGGCAAACGCTACTACACACCAAGCAACCAGGGATACGAAAAAACGATTGTAGACCGGCTGAAAACCTGGTGGCGTGACCTAGGCAAACCACCCAAAACAGAAAAGAGGGGAGAAGGTTAAACCGGGTTCATATTATATTCCCTGATGGCGAGGTTAGCAAAAACTCACCCAAAATGCCTTGACACTCTATCCTGCCAAAGATTATACTCAATGTAGCGCGGGGTGGAGCAGTGGAAGCTCGTTGGGCTCATAACCCAAAGGTCGTTGGTTCGAATCCAACCCCCGCTACCAACTTTGAATTTGACACCGGGACCGAAGTTGGGGAACCAATTTCGGTCCCACTTTATGGTACCAATTTAGTTTTCCTGTTGCAGATGAACCTTAGCCTTAACTGCTGGATTTACTGATAAATCCTGATAATTCAGCCTAACCCCAATAAGCAAAGGGGTGCTTATCGCTAACCACGAAATTAGCCCGTTTTGTGATGGACTCTCCGTTTGCTCTAACCTCTACATTTACCCAATATGCCCCATGTCCAAGCTCTACTTTCTGTCCGAAGACTTTAACTTTATGGCTGGCATAAAGGGCTTCCACGATAACAAGTGTTACAGGGATACCAGACGCAGCTAAAATTATGGGCGGAAAACTCTTCACACCTGTATGTGTTATTAAGGAAGGAAATATGCTACCGAAAACAAGTATATTGCTACCCTGCTCTCTAATAGTAAGAATTCCTGTTACCTCTGCTGTTGCTCTCCTGATGCGAAGCAAATGTGGTAATCCAGTCACAATCGGCTCGTTTTTTATTCTGCAATTTAGAGAGCTACTACTTTCCGATTCTAGAACATCGAAGTCCAATTTTATCTTAGGGCTTCCCAAAATCATCTGGAGCATATATAGCACTAGTGCAACTATACCTACAGCAAGAGCACTTATAGTCAGACCAACAGGCACTACCATAGTCAAATTTTAGCATAATGTCTATTAGATTTAGTAGTCCAGACTAGAAAAACGAAGACAACGGAAGCAAATAGAGGAAAACAGGGTCAGGTCATAGCTTATTCGCAAGCTACCGATAACCTTTATGAGCCCCTTCGTGCTAGAATAGGTTTAGAATGTGGAGAGATATACTAATAATACTTGGGTTCGCACTAGCTGCGCTGACTTGGTTCCGTATTACACCTAGACGGATGTTAGGTTACGCTACGGCTGCAAGGACTGAGGTAGCGAAGAGAAGACCAATACAAAGAATGTTTTTGTTCTTTGCTATCGGGCTCACTATCACCACCGTCTACCTTATAATACTCGTGCTTTCTCGTGAGGAACACCCCCTACCCATGGTCTTCGCTATAATAGTCTACTCGCTTTTTGTATGGGATGTGATTCTACACGATGCTTGGAAAATATCAGAGCGGGGAGAGAAAATACTGGAAAGGCTGCGTTTCTTTGTGGCGCTGCCGCTTTTTATTGCTGCTGTAGTGCTGTTCGATATGCCTTTATGGCAAAAAATAGTTTACCCTCTAGGCGGGTTCTCTATTGGAGTGGGCGCTCACAAATTGATGGATTTTGCTAAAAAGAAGCGCAAAGGGAAGAAGTCCTTATAGGGGCTTTATTATAGCCATAATTAGTGCTTGTAAAGCAGCCTAAAGCAAGCTATCATTATTACTAGTCATAAATCGTGAGGGGGGAGTAATAGAGGAAAAGACGCACAAGAATGAAGAACAACCTCTAGAAGAGCGGCAACCGACAGAAGGGCAGCAACCGACAGAGGTGGATAGAAGAACTTTATTGGCACGCATAAAAGATAATTGGCCGCTAATAAATACCATAGTCTTAACTATTACACTTATATTCATAGCAAAACAGTCATGTTCCATTGCCAGAAATACACAGCTATTAGAGTCAGATTACGAGGCTAGGAATAGACCATACTTGGTTTTTAGTGATGTAAAGGAGCAATTAGTAGAAAATGACTCGGTTTATTTAGATATCGAAGTTATCAATCGTGGTGACGTTCCAGCGACTAATGTCTTTTTAGATAGACTGATTATAGGTGGAGGTGAATTAAGTTATAGGAGTGATGGGCAATATATTTTCAGCTATCTAAGTACCGAAGGTTATATTACTTCTCTAGAGGTACAGAACCTACCTAGAGATTTAGTTTGCTTTCCAGAAGAGAGTATGGTTTTCCCGGCTGAAGTACATAGAGGGACTTATGAGGGTTCGGTCATTGAAACAGGTAAGTGGTTAATAGCACTGGAATATTCATGGGGAGAAAGGCATTATGTGTATATAGGTGAGGGGACAGTCAATGCTGATGGTACATGGAGCATTGAGTATCATAGGGATGTAAAAACAAATTAAACTGTAAAGCACAGCTATATTAGAGGTACCGATAAGGCAGTAGAATTGTTCACATCTAAAGGTCGTTGGTTCGAATCCAACCCCCGCTACCAAGAAATAGACAAGGGGAGCACAGAATTGCTCCCCTTTTTAATTTATATAACCTATGTTACGATAATCAACGATAATAAATAAGCAATGAATTAAGAAGAGAATGAGATGAATGAGGAATTAATCGCTCCTTGCGGAATGAACTGTGGAATATGCAGTGGATATCTTGCTTTCAAACATGATGTAAAAAGCAAGGGAATCCGAATATCTTACTGCATCGGTTGCAGGCCAAGAGACAAGAAGTGCGCCTTCCTCAAGAAGAGATGCAACCTGCTCCTGGGTGAGCACGTACAATACTGTTATGAATGCCCGGATTATCCATGCGAGGGGCTTCGTCATATCGACAAACGCTACCGAACTTTATTCAGGATGAGCATGATTGAGAACCTTGAATATATTAAGAAGAATGGCATTAAGCAATTCCTTGAAAAGGAAAAGGAGAGGTGGAAATGCCCTGAATGCGGAGCAGTCATATGCTGCCACAACGGCATCTGCTTTAACTGCGGATTGTATATATTGAAAAACAAGAAAAAGCTCTATCGATGGGAGGATAACTAGTTTGGATAGATACCTCGGAGTGATTTGATGAGCGCCGCTCGAAGGTCGTTGGTTCGAATCCAACCCCCGCTACCAAGAAAACGAAAGGCACGGCAACTGAATCCGTGCCTTTTCACTTGCCTCTAGATTAAGACAAATCCTTCTCTAGCGTTTGGGTGACTATGATTGGTAGCTGTTAAAGGTACCTTTGTATAAAAAAGATACCACCTATGATGATGAGGTAAGCGCCAATCATGTAAGCCAGCACCCGGGGCTTGACCAGTATAATAATTCCAAAAACAATAGCAATGATGGCAGCAACAAGCCCAGTAACTGGTGAAAATCCAAATACCATAGTTATTCCCTCCTAGCTTTGATGTTTACATTATAACCTTCTTGTCAATAGACTAGGCAGGAAAACTGCACCTCTTATTACAGGTTGAATATATAAAAGATTGGTGTTAAATATCAAGGTTTCTAAACAAAATTAAAATAGTAGGTAAAAAAGAGCTGTGATATAATTAAGCTATGAAACGGGAGTTGATGGATATTCTGGTGTGTCCGGTGTGTAAGGGGAAGCTTGAGCTTAGTGTGGAGGAGGAGAACGAGAAAGAAATAGTCACCGGCTCTTTATACTGTCCCAAGTGCGATGTGCATTACCCTATTTTAGAGACCATCCCCAATCTATTGCCACCAGACCAGCGCCATTAGTCCGCATTGTTTATTAACCCTATCCCCTTTATCCCCTTCCCCTTAATAAGGGGAAGGGGAATCAATTATATAAGGGAGGCTTCGCCTCCCTTTGACCCTCCATGACATGGATATATATTCCTATCATGAGGGGGAAGAATAGGTTTTGAAGGGGCTTCGCCCCTTGGTTCTGTTGCATCTAGGTGTAGTTTAGTTTTAGGGGGTAAATAGTTATGGAATTAACAGAAGAAAAAATACGAGAAATTGTGAGGGAAGAGATTGCTAAATATATGCATAAGGAAAACTCAAAGCAAATCCTTTTTAGGTTAAAACCTAAGAAGGCAATTAAAAATAGTAAGCCTGAAAAGTTTAAGCAGGAAGGTCAATAAAATCTATATTATATTTCTTTAAAAGGTCGGAACCTTTTGCTGTGAAATCATGAGCAATAGATAATGGGTCTTGAGATGTAGCTATTTTGGATTTCGATGAGGCTAGTTCAGCAGTTAACTGAGGCAAAATATATGAGAATATCTTAGGATTTTGCCTATGAACCATAGTCAAAATTTGGTTAGCTGTGGAGAGTATTATGAATTTAGCTAATACTTTTTGGCTTGTTAAATGTGACTTTTTTAAGCGTTGTATATCACGCTTGATTGGCTTCAGTCTTTTATCAATTTCTTCAGAGAAAGGGTGTACCCACATATTAGAAGGTTCATTTTTCATAATGTTTTATCGCCTTATAGTATATTTACTAGATTATATCACAAGGCTACACCGAAATGCATGAGAACCCGCCCCTTAAACCCCCTATTGATTACCAACCTTGTTGCCAATTGTGTACTTCTACAAGGGGAAGGGGAAGATAATCATGATATGAATGTATCTTCCTATCATGGGGCTTAGCCCCTCTCTTAAAAAATACTAAGTCCTAAACACTAAATACTAAACTTTAGGGATTTAAATTTTGACTTTATTTAGGATTTAGAAATTAGAGTTTAGGATTTCACGAAAGGAGGGGGGTGAGGTTCATAAATAATCTATTAATCAGGGCTATAGGCTACCCCACTCTGGGGAGACTCCCATACCTCGACACAGGTGAGGGAAACCGGCGCCCCCGCCAGCTTGGGTTGAAGCTCACTATAGATAGTGGAAGCAATATTCTCTGAAGACGGGTTTATTTTATCAAAGGGCGAGACGTCGTTGAGACAGGTATGGTCAAACCTGGATAGAATATCCCCTAGCTGCCTCTTTAACTCCACGAAATCATAGGCTAGGCCAATATCGTCAACCTCAGCCGCTTTTACCCTGACCACTACCCGGAAACGATGCCCGTGCAGCGCCTCACACTTACCCCCATAGCCCCGCAGGAAATGGGCGGCATCAAAATGCTGCTCTATGGATACCTGATACATTCTCCCTCCTCAACTATCCTCCCAGTTAAGCTTGAGCACGCCCTGCGTCTCAGTCAGCCCCCGTGACAGCTCGTTAACAGTCTTGCCAATTACTGGATGCCTAAAGTCAGGGGCAATCTCAGCTAGAGGAACAAGAACAAAGGCTCTCTCCGCCAGCCTGGGGTGAGGAATAACCAGCTCTGGAGTTTCAATAACCTGGTCACCATAAAACAGGATATCTATATCAATAGGGCGAGGAGCATTAGATTGACTAAGTGCCCTACCCAGTTTGCTCTCAATTCCCTTAACCAGGGTAAGTAGCTCTTTTGGAGCTAGCCTGGTATAAACCTGACACACCAGGTTAAGAAAGCGGGGCTGATTAGTATTACCTACCGGTTCAGTATCATACACAGATGAAACCTTTTCTACTCGCAACCTTTGCGAGAGGAAGCCTAACGCCTCACCCAGATTATCTTGGCGGTTACCCATATTTGAGCCAAGACCAAGATAGACTACTACTGGTTCACTCGTCACCTGGTATCCTCCTGACAGTGGACTCTCCACCTATATCATTGTATACTACAACCCCTGCTCCCTTAGCAACAAAGCGCCTTGCAGCCCCGCCGAATTGTAGCACACTTAAAGGTCTATAGGAATATTGAGGGGTTTGCCTTGAAACAGAAAATGGCTTATGCTAGTATCCGAAGTTAGAATCAGCTAAAAATCTTATTGATAATAGCAAGGCAGCGGAAAGGAGGAGGTGATAATGCCGACTAATGAAGAACTTATTGCCGAATTAGAGGCAAGAGAAGCCAAAATTAAACAGATGGGCGGAGCCGAGCAAGTCAAAAAGCAGCATACTCTGAACAAGCTGACCGCCCGGGAGAGGATTGACCTTCTTTTTGACCCTGGCACCTTCGAGGAAACTGGCATGCATGTCAAACACCACTGCCACTACTTTGGCTTAGACAAGATTGATATCCCGGCTGACGGCGTAGTAACCGGCTACGGTAAGGTAAATGGGCATACCGCTTGTTGCTATGCTCAAGACTTCACCTCACGGGGCGGCAGCCTGGGCGAGATGCACGCCTGGAAGATAGCCAAGACCATGGACTTGGCGGCTAAGATGAGGGTGCCGATGATTGGTATGCTGGATACCGGTGGTGCCCGTATTCAGGAGGGAATCAGTGCCCTGGATGGCTACGGACAAATCTTCCATCGCAATACCCTGTATTCAGGAATCGTCCCCCAGATAACACTAAGTATGGGACCCTGCGCCGGTGGTGCAGTATACTCTCCAGCCCTTACCGATTGGATATTAATGGTCAAGGGCTCAAGCTATATGTATGTTACCGGTCCAGATGTGGTCAAGGCAGTCATGAGTGAGGAAGTCACTCACGAGGAACTGGGTGGAGCTATGGTGCACAATGTCAAGAGTGGCGTAGCCCACTTTGTTTACAATAGTGATGCCGAGTGTATTGAAGGCTGTAAACAGCTCCTGGGTTACCTTCCCCAGAGTACCTATGATAAGCCAGATTCTACCTACAAAAAGCCGACCGACTCCCCTGACCGCATTTGCCTTGAGCTCGACACCATC
>JABUBO010000594.1_pt1 | contig 11858 bp, 8 predicted proteins | sample 7240361 | NCBI WGS metagenome assembly JABUBO01 (sample SAMN07256346, study PRJNA390944) | subsurface metagenome | isolation source: Methane hydrate marine sediment | place: Pacific Ocean: Eastern North Pacific, ODP site
CACGAACCGGATAGTCGGCTGGGAAGGCTGATTCGTCTTGTCTTTGACAATGATGGCTTGCTTGTAGCTAACAACCTGCTCAGCGGACCAAAAATCAGGAACGAATCGGACAGTAAAATCAAGTTTTTGAATAACCTCGCCAAAGGCCTCACAGATGTTCTTGCCGACCCGTCGCAGGGAAACCTGCACCTAACGAGCCGTGCCGCCGAGGCCATAGACAAGGCCAAACCGCTACTTGATGTAAGCAATGATATAGACCGTGAATCCCGCGGCGCAAAACCCGACATCGGGGCTGATGAGCTGATTGACTGACAACCACCCAAAAAGGAACGAACGCCAAATCATGCACAGGATAGCTTGCTCTAAAAAAATGGAGCTTAGAAGATCACTACACACCAGGCAAACTACTTCTGCACTCATCTTGACGGCGGATTCCGACACGAAAGGGACCTGCAAAATGTGCTGGCATCAGACGTTCGATTTGAGTATTATATGCGAAGTAAACGAGAGTGATTTGTCATAGGTAATTGATTGATATGCGAACAATTACCGATTACCAATAACCATTTTAAATTGAAGGAGGCACTGCAATGAAACAGTTACATATTTTTTTTCTGATTGGCGTCGTGGGATTTGTCCTGCTCATGAGCGGCACGACAGCTTTACAGGCGGCTGAGGATGGGTTCGCGCCTTTATTTCCGGGTGACAGTCTGGCTGGCTGGAAGGTCAGTGACTGGTCGAATATCAGCACGCCGCAGAAGGTTCCGGGCACGCCGTGGAAGATTGAAGACGGCGTTCTATACGGCCTGAATAAGCGGACCTGGATTGTCTCTCAGAAGGAATACAGCGACTTCGTCTTGAAGTTCGACTCTAAAATAAGTAAGGGCAGTAACGGCGGTATTGGACTGCGTTTCCCGCCCGAGGGCGACCCGGCCTATAAAGGGATGGAGATTCAGGTCGTTGACCACGAGGTTTATTATCGGGGCAGTTCTCAGGCCCAGCAGCGGACCGGCTCGATTTACGATGAGATAGCCGCTAAAGATGCCACCAGGCCCGTCGGCCAGTGGAGCTCATGGGAAATTACGGCTCTCGGCAGCCAGGTTCAGATTATGCTCAACGGCCAAAAGGTCATCGACGTGGACCTTTCCCGCGAAACCAAAGCTCGCCAGCAAAAAGGCCCGCCACTGGCGAATCGGCCGCTCAAGGGACATATCGGATTTCAAAACCTCAACGGCACTATCACTCTGCGAAATATGATGATTAAGGAGTTGCATGAGGATGATAAGGAATTCGTATCTTTGTTCAACGGCAGGAATCTTAACGGCTGGGTGAATGTCAATTGCGCGCCGGAGACCTGGACAGTACGAGATGGGATGATTATCTGCAGCGGAGTTCCCACCGGGGTTATGCGAACAGAGAGACAATATGAAAATTATATTTTGGAATTAGAATGGCGACATATGAGAAAAGAGGGCAACGCCGGCTTATTCGTTCATTCCGCAGACTTGCCTGTAACAGGAAAGCCATTCACGCGTTCCATCGAAGTGCAGATACTGGACGGCCGCAATAGCGGAAACTACACCAGTCACGGTGATGTATTTGGTATCCAGGGAGCCACTATGATACCGGATAAACTCCATCCGAACGGCTGGATGCGCTCTTTGCCCGGCGAGCGGCGATGCAACCCCGCCGGCCAGTGGAATCATTACCGCGTCGAGAGTCGCAGCGGAACGATTAGGCTTGCCGTCAACGGCAAGGTAGTTACTCGCGCTTTCCACGCTAATCCGCGTAAAGGATATATCTGCCTCGAATCCGAAGGCGGCCTGGTCCATTTTCGTAATATCCGCGTCTGTGAGCTACCCGGCTCCAATCCGCCTGCTGACGTGGTCGCACAGAAGGACAGGGGCTTTCGGCCACTATATAACGGCCTTGACCTTCGCGGTTTCAAACATGTCCCCGGCAATAAGGGACACTGGACCGCAAAGGACTGGATTTTAGATTATGACGGCAAGAGTGAAGCGAGCGGAGATGACAGGAACTTGTGGACAGAGGAGGAATTTGGAAACTTTGTTCTTATCGTTGACTGGCGCCTGCCGGACAAACCCAAGATTGAAAATGTACCCGTAATTTTGCCGGATGGCTCAGAGGCCATCAATGCGGACGGCAAACAATTAACTGTTGCAGTTATGGATGCCGGTGACAGCGGCATTTATCTTCGTGGCGTCTCGAAGAGCCAGATTAATATCTGGAATTGGCCGGTCGGCTCAGGTGAAATCTGGGGATACCGTACTGATAAAAATATGCCGCCGGAAGTGCGAAGGGGGGCAACGCCTATCCTCAATGCGGACAATCCTGTCGGCCAATGGAACCGCTTCGAGATTACCGCCATTGATGATAAGGTTACTGTCGTATTAAACGGAAAGACGGTAATCCGCGAGGCCCGGCTGCCGGGATTGCCCGAACGCGGCCCAATCGCTCTGCAGCATCACGGCGACCATATTCAGTTTGCCAATATTTACATAAAAGAGCTCGATTGACAAAAGATGGTGAATGGCAAATGGTGAGTGGTGAGTAGTAACTACCAATAGTTAATGCTGTTTCTAAAAAGTAATCGTCATATTTTGTCATTCCCGCGAAAGCGGGAATCCATTTTCTTTACTTCTGGATTCCGGCTCAAGGCCGGAATGACAGAACAGTAAAAATTATACAAGTTTATTAGAAACGTCACTAAGTTCTTCTGCTGTTACAATTCGGCAGGAAGGAGAGCGCGTATATGGCTGAAGATAGTGTTCCATCTAAAAGGAGCTGCTCTAAATTACAGGCGGATTGTTCATGGCGTGATTTTATTAAGAGCGTTGGTTATGTGGGCATTGTTGCACATCAGTCGGCACTGCGGAAAGGCGAACGGATTAAAATTCCTCAGTACGACCGAAATGTATGAGTTATCGTGAATGACAACCTAACCCTTACTTTAAATTGGAATGGAGAAATAATTATGAACAGGACTATTTTGCTGACAGTTGTTGTGGTTATGCTTCTAACATTACCTTTTGAGGCCAAAGCCGAGGAAAAGGTCTTTCGCCTTGGTATGATAGGGCTTGACACCTCGCATGTTACCGCCTTTACCAGGGTCATCAACGACCCCGCCAAGAACTATGGCTGCAAGGTCGTCGTCGGCTATGCCGGTGGTTCGCCGGACATTCCTTCTTCCGCCAATCGAGTTGAGAAATTCACAAGCCAGCTCCGTGATAAATACGGCGTGGAAATTGTTGATACCATCGAAGAGCTCTGCCAAAAAGTTGACGGAGTATTGCTTGAAAGTGTCGATGGCCGACCTCATCTGGAGCAGGTAAGGCCCGTGATTGCAGCGAAGAAACCCGTCTTTATAGACAAGCCTATGGCCGGCAATCTGGCGGACGTGATTGAGATATTTCAGCTTGCCAAAGAAAACAACGTGCCGTGCTGGTCGAGCTCTTCGCTGCGTTTTAGTCCGGATATTATCGGCATGAGAAATAATGAGAAGGTCGGCGAGGTGCTCGGCTGCGACGCCTTTAGTCCGTGCAGTCTTGAAGAGCATCACCCCGACCTCTACTGGTACGGCGTCCATGGTGTCGAGATTCTCTTTACCATTATGGGCATCGGCTGTGAAAGTGTCACTCGGGTGCAGACCAAAGACTACGAATTTGTTGTCGGTACTTGGAAAGGCGGACGAATCGGAACATACAGGGGTGTCCGGACGGGCAAGAGCGGCTACGGCTCAACGGTTTTCGGCACAAAAGGCATAGCCCAGGGCGGAAGATATGGCGGCTATGAGCCCCTTGTGGATGAAATCATCAAATTCTTCAAGACAGGCAACGTACCTGTACCGCCGGAAGAAACTATCGAACTCTTTGCCTTTATGTCCGCCGCCGATGAATCCAAGGCAAGAGGCGGGGCAGCCGTTTCTATCACGGAGGTCATCGAAAAAGCCAAAAAGCAAAACGAGCTTCGCCGCAAGTCTATGTAGTTTGCGATATTTCGCACCACTTTAATTAGTATCTGTTGCGGAAAGCAAAAAACCGACGATGTCACCCCTGCGAAAGCAGGGGTCCAGAGCGAAAAAACTGGATTCCCGCTTCCGCGGGAATGACAAATACTGTTTCCACAACAGAAACTAATTAAAAGATAAATCGGATTGCTCAGGAGAAATACAATGTCACGCAGTTCCAGGAACAAGGACAGGTTTTTCGCAACTCCGTTCAAAGGAATGTTTTTTCTGGCTGGCTTATTATTATGCTCTTGGTCTCAGGCCGCAACTCAGAAACTTACCATCAGCAATACCGCGATTTCAGTTACGCTCAATACCGACGATGCGACCCTGTCTGTAACCGATAAGCGCACGGGACACACCTGGCGGCAGAAGTCTCTGACCGAAGGTAAAATAATCCAAAGTGCCAAAACCGGATATGGCATTGAAATGACCTGGCATCATCCCGGCCTGGATATGGACATTGAAACTGAACTGCTTTTGGACAAAGACCTGCCTGAGTTTACACTTAGGCTCACATCAAAAGGCGAACTAAAGTGGTCGCTGCGGTTTCCGCATCCGTTCGTAACAGAACCCGGCACATATCTTGTTGTGCCAATGAACGAAGGGATTTCCTACCCTGTCGAGGACAAGACGATTAGCCCAAGGAAACTTGTCGCCTACGGCGGACACGGTATTTGTATGCCCTTCTGGGGGGTGACAGACGGCCGGCAGGGGTATATGGCCGTCATTGAAACGCCGGACGATGCCTCTATCCGGATTCAGCGAACCGATGAAAAGCTTTGCATCGCACCGGAGTGGGACTCGCAAAAAGGACGCTTTGGTTATGCTCGTCGGCTGCGTTATGTTTTTTTCGATAAAGGTGGACACGTCGCCATTTGCAAACGGTATCGCTCTTACGCTCAAAAGGCAGGCTTACTCAAGACATTACAGCAGAAGCGAGAAGAAAACCCAGACGTGGATTTGCTTATCGGGGCGGTAAACGTTTGGTGCTGGGAAAAGAATGCTCTTGCCATTGTTCGCGAGATGAAATCTCTCGGCATCGAGCGAATCCTGTGGAGCCACCGTGAGCAGCCGGGTGTTATCAAGTCAATGAACGAGATGGGCGGCATTCTCACGAGTCGCTACGATATTTACCAGGACCTGATGGACACGCAGGTCGTGGAACAACAGCTTCGCCGGGTTCACCCCGACTGGACCCAGGCCGGCTGGCCGAAAGACATTATGTTAGATAAGAACGGCGACTGGCGCAAGGGATGGCGGGTGAAGGGAAAGGATGGCCAGATGTATCCGTGCGGTGTGCTGTGCGACAGACAGGCGCCAAAGTATGCCCGGCAGCGCGTCCCTACCGAACTAAAGACTCATCCTTATCGTTGTCGTTTTATCGACACAACAACGGCCTCGCCCTGGCGTGAATGCTACCATCCCGACCATCCGATGACCCGAAGTGACAGTCGGCACTGGAAAATGGAGCTGCTGCGAGTTATTTGCGAAGATATGAAACTGGTAACCGGCAGCGAGACAGGGCACGATGCGGCTGTACCTTATGTGCATTACTTCGAGGGCATGCTGAGTCTCGGCCCGTATCGAATTCCGGATGCCGGGCGAAATATGAGAGAAATCTGGGATGAGGTTCCTGAGCGCATAGCCAAGTTTCAGGTGGGGCATAAGTATCGACTGCCGCTCTGGGAGCTTGTTTATCACGACTGCGTCGTGGCACAGTGGTACTGGGGCGACTACAACAACAAACTGCCTGCGATATGGGATAAGCGGGACCTTTTCAATATCCTCTACGGCACGCCGCCGATGTTTATGTTCAACCGCCAGGTATGGAACCAAAACAAAGAGCGCTTCGTTCAAAGCTATAAGAATGTATGTCCCGTCGCTCGCGCGGTCGGTTATGCCGAAATGACCGACCATAGTTTTCTCACGGCCGACAGGAACGTTCAGCAAACGAGTTTTGCCAACGGCACTACCATAACGGTCAACTTCGGCAGCGAATCCTATAGTCTGCCCAACGGCGAAAAGCTTGAGCCAATGGGCTACCATCTAATAGTAGAAAAATGATATTCGCAGCGAGCTTCACATAGAAGTTGGTCAGTTGTCGTATTTAAGGTCGCCTCCTTTTATGCGGCGGAGCTGTTTGAATCGTTTCGGCCGTTCGAAAGTTGGCACCTGGGCAACGGTCTTCTCATAAATGTTTTTAAGGCGTTTGACAACGTCCGGGTGCTGGCTGCTTACGTCATTTTGCTCAGCAGGGTCGGTTTCGAGGTCGAACAGCATTATATTCTTCGGCCCATCACCACCAATCACGCCCGGATAAGCGCTGGGCCGAGCCTGTTCGTATGGAGCGATAATAGTAACGCCGTCCGGCCCTCTCGGGTCCACCCAGTCTTCGCTGCGTTTTGGCAGCCCGCCCGGTGAGCGGACGTGAAGTTTCCATTTGCCGCTGCGAACAGTCATCAGGTTCGTCCCCTGCATCCCGAAAAGCGCATCGTGGGGACTCTCGGCTCCGGCCCGAGTCAGTAGCGGCCAGATGTCTTTGCCGTCAATAACGCGGTCGCTCGGCACATTGACGCCCGCGGCTTTGAGAATAGTAGGAAAGACGTCGATAGTACCGGCAGGCGAGTCGTTGACAAGACCGGCAGGAATCTTCCCCGGCCAACGGGCAATCAACGGCACACGAAGACCGCCATCCCACGTTTTGCCTTTCATACCGCGAAGCCCTCCTGTGCTGCCGCCGTACCACGGACCATTGTCCGAGGTAAACAGCACAAACGTATTGTCATCGAGCCCTAATTGTGTGAGCTTTTCGAGGATTTGTCCGACCGACCAATCCAGCTCACGAATGACATCAGCATAAAGGTCATCAGGCGTATCCGGCGTATAGAAATCCTCGGAGGCTGCCAGCGGTTTGTGCGGCATCGCGTGAGGCAGGTAAAGGAAAAATGGACGATTGCGCTTGAAGCTGCGCTCTATGAAATCTAACGCACGTTGCGTATAGCGTTTGGTCAGCGTTGCCTGTACGACAGGGTACTCGACGACTTTTTCATTTTCGACAAGCTGCACCGGACGCATATCGTTTGAGTACAGGATTCCGTAGTACTCATCGAAGCCCTGCCGGCGGGGCAGGTATCGGAACGTATGGCCCAGGTGCCACTTGCCGATACAGATGCTAACATAGCCGGCCTCCTTGAGCGCTTCGGCAATAGTAATCTCAGAGTCGCGCAGCCCGACATCGTTGATACCGGCATCAGGCGATGGATTGAACACGACACCGTTTCGGAAGGGATACCGGCCGGTTAGAATCGTTGCCCGCGACGGGGCGCAATAAGGCGTGGGCACATAGAAGTTGGTCAGCTTGGCGCCCTCGGCGGCCATACGCTCAAGATTAGGTGTCTCGAAAGGTGACTTTTTCAAACCGAAACCGCTGATATCTCCGTAGCCCAAATCGTCGGCGAAAATGAGGATAAAGTTCGGCCTTTTATTTGTACTACACCAGCCTGTGGAATCGGGCAGCATCATCGCTGCAATACCGCCACCCATCAATCCTAAAAAATCACGACGGCTTAAATTTTTGTCCATAAGCAAACCACCTCCTAACCTTTCCCTAAAATAAATCAACCTGAACTGCCACCTCCAAACAGAAATCCCTAAGCTGGACAATTTAGTTTATCTTCAGTATTATATAGAACCAGCTCGAATAATACAATTTTTTATTGCTCGTGCTGCCATTCATAAATCAGAGACCAGAGAACCGGTTCTGATTTCTGACTTCTGTTTTCTGACTTCTGACTTCCTCCTTGAGAGGTTGAGCTGCAACGGTCCTGAGCAAGATGCTCAATAAATATTTTAGAATAATCCTTTTTCCTTGCTTAGCAGCCATAAAACAGTTACAATTATTTTTTCTTTGCTTGGCTGCCATAAAACAGTTATAATTATCTGGTCAAGCGAATTCAGAGCACCACGATTTTTTACTGCAAGCAGGTCGAGTAAACACTTGAGATTCGCTTGATTTACATGATGCTTTATTAGAAGCGCATAACGACGTTACGGCTTCTTTTGTAGATCATGCAATCGCAAAATTGAGCTTCTTCCGAAACGCCGGCATTTTGCAGGTCAGGCCGGACGGAATGTGGGAGCAAGAAAAAAAAGTGCAATTGAGAGAGATAATATGATGAAAGTAAAGAACACAAAAAAGCAAGGTAACAAAGTGGCCGGCAATTTGGGCTTAGCCAGACGATCTCTTCTTATTTTGATTTCCGTGGCTGTAGTTGTTGCTATAGGTGTTTTTGGATTTTTGCGCCAAAAAGTGAAGGGCTCTGATGATTCGAATCCGGGAACGGGGCTGTTTACAGTAGAGCGCGGTGATTTGATTATCAGCGTCACTGAAAGCGGTGACATCAAGGCGGTTAAATCAGTAGATATTAAGTCCAAGGTGGAAGGTCGGAATACTATAGTCAACATTGTGCCTGAAGGTACCATGATAACCCCGGAAGATGTAAATGATGGCAAGGTGCTGGTAGAGCTGGATTCTTCGAAGCTGAAGGAACAAGTGGCACAAAAGGAAATTGATTTTACCACCGCCGAGGCAAGTTTTGCCGATGCAAATGAGTCATATCTTATTCAGGTAAAACAAAATGAAAGTGACGTTACCGCAGCCGAACTGAAGGTGAAATTTAGTCTGATGGACTTTCAGAAGTATCTGGGAGGAGGCATTGCACAGGAAGTAATTGAGAAGATGGATAGCAACCCGAATTCAAATCCTGATTTAACATTGCTGATTAACGACCCCAACAGCTCAGGCGGCGAGGCTTCACAGAAATTGGATACATTACAAGATGCTATTCTTCTTGCCCAGGGAAATTTGGAAAAGGCTTCTGACGTATTAGAGGGGACCCAAAAGCTTTACGATGCAAATTACGCATCAGAGCTTGAGCTGAAAGGTGCTAAGCTGGATGTAGCCAGATATAGTGTTCAAGAGAAAGCGACATTGAAAGAACTAAAATTGTATCAGCTTTATGATTTTCCCAAAGAAGCGGAAACGTTCCTGAGCAACTATAATGAGTCCAAGCTGGAATTAGTGCGAACTCAAGCACGTGCCCGTGCACAGCTGGCCCAGGCCAGGGCGAAGCTTGTCAGCGCGAAAGCCAGGTACGAATTGCAGAAGGAGCGATTGGAAAAACTGCACGACCAGATTGAGGCTTGCGTAATTAAGGCACCTGCAGTGGGCCAGGCAGTCTATTGGTCGAGCACGCAACAGTGGAGCAGGGTAAAAATTGAGCAGGGAGCGGATGTACCCGAAGGCTATAAGATTATAACGATACCTGATGCGTCCGAAATGAAGGTCGAGATCAAAGTTCACGAAAACTGGATTGATAAAATTCAACTGGGTCAAGAGGCCAAGATAACCATTGCGGCATTTTCGGATAAAGCATTTACCGGCAAGGTGCTGAAAAAAGCACCGTTAGCTGAACCGCAGCGCTGGCTGAATCCGGACCTTAAAGTTTACCCGACGGATGTGAGCATTAGCGGAACGCACGACTTTCTCAAGACCGGTATGACGGGAAAGGTTGAAGTGACCATTGATGAACTGCATGATGTTCTCTATGTGCCGATACAGTCGGTTGTCACGGTGGGAGAAAAAGAGATATGCTATGTTATGGCAAGCAGCCATGCGGAGAAACGTGAGGTTGAGACCGGATTGTTTAACGATGATTTTGTTGAGATTAAAAGTGGTTTGACTGAGGGCGAGAAAGTTTTGCTTAATCCGCCACGATGGACTGAGCCAGAGCCAACGAAAGAACAGGCGGAAACTAATCCGGAGCCGGAGAAAGAACAAGGGGAAACGGCAACGTTGGTTGACAAACCGGACGGCAATCTTGATTAGGAAAGCGGCTTAGAGATTATGAACATTCTTGATGATTTACAGCAAGTGAAGCAGAATGCTGATTATTGTAACACATGATGGTCATATTGCCTGAAGGGCTGAAAGTACCGTAAATCTTATTGACGGACGAGTTGAACAACAGGAGTATAACCACGAGCATTAGTCACTATGCATTTGTTTGGTGTTAGAAGAACAGTTAAGTTAGGGCTTAAGAGCCTTTGGGTTCACCGACTACGGTCTGCGCTGACGATGCTCGGTATAGTTTTTGGTGTCTGTTCGGTTATTGCTATGTTGGCCATAGGTGAAGGAGCCAGCCAGGAGGCACAGGCGATGATAGCGCGACTTGGCAGCACAAATTTGATTATTGAAACAGTTGAGCCACCTAAGGAGCAAGCCGACACCGGTGAGGCAGAAGAAATGCTTATCTACGGCTTGACCTACAAGGATGCCGAATCAATTCGCAACACGATACACGATGTTGAGGTCGTCGTACCCATTCGCGAAATAGACCAGGAAGCACGATATCTTCGTCGCAAGGTGGCGATAAAAATCGTAGGTTCTATTCCCTGGTACACTGAGATTTCACCTGTTCACATGCTTCGTGGACGGTTCTTGAGCAGCATTGACCTGCATCAGCAGCGGAGTATATGCGTGGTTGATGAGCAGCTCGTGAGAGGTCTGTTCGGATTTGAGGACCCAATCGGCAAAGATGTACAGATACAGGGCAATTGTTACCGGGTTGTAGGGGTGGCCGGGGCACCGCCGCTTGGAGGTAATCAGGATGATTTTGGCAATGCTCTGCCGGAAGCAACGGATTCCGACAGCGGGGCTACGGGTATCATATATTTGCCTTTGTCAACCACCAAGTCCCGATTCACCGAGTTGACCGCCACCTTTAGCGGGGGCAACCAAACTGTAGAAAAAGTACAGCTACAAAAGATCACCGTGAAGGTTAAATCAACCGAGCAAGTATTACCGATGCGGGATGTTCTGGATAATTTGTTAGGGCGTCTTCATGAAGATAAGAAGGACTACCGTATAGTTGTCCCGCTGGAGCTGTTGCGCCAGGCTAAACAAACCCAGCGTATTTTCAGCATCGTACTCGGCTCAATCGCTGCAATTTCACTTCTGGTCGGCGGTATAGGAATTATGAACATTATGCTGGCCACCGTCAGTGAGCGAACGCGTGAGATTGGCATCCGCCGTGCCCTCGGTGCCAAGAAACGCGATATTATCGTTCAATTCCTTTCTGAAACTTTAATCTTAACATTATCCGGAGGCATCCTGGGGATTATCTTGGGTTCTCTTCTGCCATTGTTGGTAACTCATTTTGGTCATATGCCTACGGTCATTACGGGTAGTTCTCTGCTGTTGGCCTTTGGAATTAGTGGGACGGTTGGCATAGTCTTTGGTCTGTATCCGGCCTATCGTGCGGCCAATATGGACCCAATTGAATCGTTGCGGCATGAATAGGTCTTTGTTGAGTGTTGAAACGGTCATCAACACTCTATAGTTAAAAACCAACTGCCAATAGCGCGGCATTTAGCTGGTCTGCTCAGAGCGCCGCTTGTGCGTGCAGTGCCCCATTGCCAACAGCGAGTCCATTTGTTATGATAACACCTCACGGAGCAAGTACCAAAACCATGGGTTTACATTAAGAAAGGCAGGCAAGGGACCTGAAAAGCCGAAGAACCAAAAAGGCAAACGTGCTAACTCGCCGGCAATTCTTGAAAAGCTCTGCGGCGGCGGCAACAGGTGCGGTACTGTTTGCACCGACAATCTTACCGGCGAGAGTATTCGGCGCCAACGCACCGAGCAATCGCATCACGGTCGGAATGATTGGGATGGGTCGGCAGGCGGTCGGCTCAAATCTGAACTTCTTCCTGAACTCGTCGGACACGCAGGTCGTAGCAGTCTGTGACGTGGATGCCTGGAGACTCG
>JABUBO010000595.1_pt1 | contig 11836 bp, 12 predicted proteins | sample 7240361 | NCBI WGS metagenome assembly JABUBO01 (sample SAMN07256346, study PRJNA390944) | subsurface metagenome | isolation source: Methane hydrate marine sediment | place: Pacific Ocean: Eastern North Pacific, ODP site
GCCGGCGATAGTAGCACAATAAGTCTATCCAACGGTATGCTTGCCAATAACCTGGCTGAGGAAATAACGGCAACATGGATTGGGGATTCGGTAAGTGTCACCTCAGTGGTGCCCGGGGATGCCAATGGCGATGGTAACATCAACGCCCTTGATATTACTAAGGTGGAGAGGACCATAGGAGGGCTGGATGCTGAGACACCCGGGGCTGATGCCAATCAAGATGGCAGTGTCAATGCTCTGGATATTACCAAGATAGAAAGGATAATTGGTGGTCTGGATTAAGCTAAAGATAACAGACCTTAACAGCAGTCCAGAAGAGCACCGGTCTCTGTTAAAACCCATTCCTCCTTCTAAAGGGGATGGGTGATGTAAGAGAGGATGGCAATGAGAAGAATAATGAAAATCCTGGGCATAGTAACCGTTGTGGCACTGCTTCTGGGTGGAGCAGTGGTTCCGGTGACGGCGACACCAGAGGTTACAGTTAGCATCGATGCCCCAGATGAGGTAGCCCCCGATAGCGATTTTACGGCTAATGTTAATATCAGTGAGGTCGTGGGCTTTGATGCTTGTAACTATGATGTCTCGTTTGATGCCTCGGTGCTTCGGCTGGATAACGTAACCTCAGGACTAATAGGGTCAACAGCAATACCGGTTGATATCTATAACGAGGTTAGCTCGGGGACGTACCGAGTTATTCAGAATGTTCCCGGCTTAACTGGAGTAAGTGGTTCTGGCTATCTAGCGGTATTGCACTTCCATGTTATCGGTTCTGGCGGCGATAGTAGCACAATAAGTCTATCCAATGGCATGCTATCAGATAACTTGGCTGAGGGGATAACGGCAACTTGGGTAGGGGATTCGGTGAGGGTGGTGGCTGCAGCAGCAGTTGCAGAGGCTACCCCACCGACGGCAGTTAACTCGTCACCTGAGGTTACTGCCCCCGATAAGGCAGCACCATCGCCAGCTAAGACAATCAATTGGCCAGTGCTGTGGGGAGTAATAGGTGCAGCGATTGCAGTCGGGTTAATTGTTTTCTTACGAGTTAGAAGAAGAAAGGTATACTAATTTGGGCATCACCAGTCTCTCTGAGAGTGCTATAGTTTGGCGTCGCTATAGCGTTTATTGTGGATAAATATGTAACTGCTCTTAAGCAGTAAAACTAACTTAATAGGAGATAGGAAAATGAAACTTATGGTTATAGGTCTGGGACAATGTGGCGGTAGGATTGCTGATGGGTTTGCTAGATTGAATGCCAGGGCACGCGGTCACCGCGGAATTGATATAATTACCGGTGCTTTCGCCGTAAATACCGACGTGGCTGACTTAAGCGGGTTATCTAAGGTAAAACCTGATTGTCAGCATAGAATTCTCATCGGAGGTCGAAGAACCAGTGGCCATGGCGTGGGGAAAATAATTGAACTTGGTGCCGAGATAGCTAGAGAAGATGCTGACAAGGTTGTAGATGCTATAAGGTGGGCTAGGCGATGCTTTGAGACAGACGCCTTCTTGCTGGCTGCCGGAGCCGCTGGAGGCACTGGTTCAGGGTCAATACCAATAATGGCACAGCACATAAAAAAGCGCTATGGGGATAAACCGATGTATGCTCTCATTGTCCTTCCCTTTGAGCATGAAGAGGAAACCGAGGTAAGGAGTGTTTATAACACAGCAACTTGCCTTAAATCTATCTATCCTGTGGCTGATGCCGTATTTCTTGTTGATAACCAAAGATATATTAGAAAGGACTTCTCACTTAGAAATAACCTAGCCAAAATTAATGCTCTAATTGTCGAGCCATTTTATAACCTGCTTTGTGCTGGTGAAGAGGAAAAGCCTAAACATATTGCGGCAAGAATGCTTGATGCTGGAGACATAATCCAGACCCTGTCAGGGTGGACAGTAATAGGCCATGGTAAATCTTCGCTACCGATGATTAGGTTTCCTCTTGGGGGAGCGCGCAATTTCAGGGAGAAAATCACTGAAACTCATAGGGGAATCGAGGCGATGGACGAGGCTATAAGCGAGCTATCGGTTCGGTGTAACCTGGCGGATTCGGGAAGAGTACTGTATCTACTTACAGCTCCAGCCAAGGAAATGAATATGGGTCTGGTCAAGGAACTCGGAGACTACCTGAAGGAGCTAGCCCCGGATGCTGTAATAAGAAATGGCGACTATCCGAGGCAGAGAGGTGCATTAGATATAACAGTAATTCTGTCCCAACTCAGTGACGTGGAAAAAGTAAGGAAATACTATGAAAAATCAGCCAGCTTTTTCCATGAGGTTAGAAGAAAACAAGAGGCAGTCGAGCGCAAACTCAGAAAAATAGAAAAGGCGGCAGAGGAGATTCCATCACTATTATATTAGGTTAATTTAAGCCTATAGAACTAGTGGGTTTGAGCAAGTAGGATAGAGCCTAGGCATAGGAGGTATCGGTAAGCAGGTTTACCGGCCCGCCATTTGGAGTTTATGCGAGAGGAGATTTCAAAAGGATCCAATGGTTTGAAAGGGTCAATGCGGCTTTGCCGCTGAAGAATCTTTAGACTCTCGATTGAAGGTTATTTGTGGTTGGGCAGGTAAAGCAACTGATATCTCCTATGGCCTTTTTATTTCTTTATGACTGAGAGATTTCACAATTATGCAATACTGTCTGGTATGGGGAGGGCAAACTTGGAGATGTCAAGATGGTGTTATTCAATGAGTTCTGTCCTAGCTGGGGCAAAGTCTAATACGTTAAGTCGTAGTCTTTCCTCTCCACGCCATTGATCTACTTTTAGGTTATAGACAATATCAAGGGGCGAGGAAACCTCTGCTAGATAGTTACCAAATCCAAAAGCTACCCCGTCCCAGACAGCGCCACTTTGCCTTAGTTTCAGCCTAAGGTGTTCTCCATTACTGCCCATTGTCTGACAATCAGTGACCTCTACTCCGTGGCTGAGGAAGGTAGGCACTGGATTACCGCGACCAAAAGGAGCTAGCTGTTGAATTGATTGGAAGGTATCTCCGGCGAGGTCGGGCAGTGTAATCTCAGCATCAATATCCAGGCGAGGACGAAGGTCAACCCCGGCTAGCTCGGTAGATGCCAGCTGTAAGAGTGTTTGCTTTAGGCGAGCCAGATTCTTAGTTGGTAGGGTGAAACCGGCTGCCTGGGAATGTCCACCAAAGTGAGATAGTAAACCGCTGCACTGATTTAGAGCCTGGATAATATTAAACTCAGGGATGCTGCGGCAACTACCGCTACTTATCTGCTTGCCGGTTTTAATAACCATTGCCGGGCGACAGAACTCCACTGAAAGCCTGCCTGCTACCAGCCCCATGATTCCACCAGGGTAGTCCTCATCGCTGGCTACTAAAAGGGGCAGGACCCCTTGAGCCAATACCTGCTTCCTGGCTTTGGCTAGGGTATTGGTGGTTAATTTTTGCCGCTCAGAATTTTTCTGTTCCAGCCATATAGTTAGCTGGTGTGCCTCTTGTGGCGAGTCTGTCGTCAGCAATTTATAGCTGCTTATAGCATGTGCCAATCTGCCGGCAGCGTTTAAACGCGGGGCTAGAATCCAGGAGATGCTTTCTGTATCAAGGCTGCCGATGTTTAATCCAGCCTGGGTTATCATTTCTCTAACTCCAAGGCGGGGGGTGGCATTAATTAGCTTCAGTCCTTGCTTAACCAGGTACCGATTTTCCCCCAGTAGAGGCATCATATCAGCTACAGTCCCCAGGGCTACTAGGTCTATTAGTTCATCCAATTGCTTCTCCTTACCAACGCCCTGGAACAGAGCCTGAAGAAGCTTGAAGGCTACCCCAACGCCAGCCAGTTCTAAGAAGGGGTAGTTTGAGTTGGGCAGTTTAGGATCAACCACCGCAATAGCTGGTGGGATTACGGTCGGAGGGGTATGGTGGTCGGTAATAATTATATTGAGCCCCATCCTTTGTGCCTTCTTAACCTGGGAGAAGGCAGTAATTCCGCAATCAACAGTGATAACTAGGCTAACACCTTGTCGGCAAAGGTTCTCTAAGGTGGCTGTTTTAAGTCCATAACCTTCGGTCAAGCGGTGTGGTATGTAAGGGATGACCTTGCCACCAAGACTGGATAGAGCCTGCACAAGTATGGCAGTCCCGGTAATGCCATCAACATCAAAGTCTCCATAGATGGCAATATTTTCACCGGAAAGCAAAGCCCGGTAAATTCTAGCTACCGCCCGGTGCATATCAGGCAGCAGGAGGGGGTTACCTAACAGGCATTTATCAGCAGCGATGAATGATTCTAACTGGGATGGTTCAGTGAGACCGCGATTATACAGGAGCTGAGCTATCAGTGGCAGAAAGCCTGAAGTGTCAGCCAAATATTGGGCTGGAGCTGGTGGCAGAAGATTCCAATGACTATGATTCAAGTCTATACCTCGCAATATTGTCGGAAGACCAGAACTGAATTATGACCACCAAAGCCAAAAGAATTAGACAGGGCCGTGGTGACCTTGGCTTGGCGGGCTATATTAGGCACATAATCTAAATCGCATTCAGGGTCGGGGTGAGTAAGGTTTATCGTCGGTGGTATTATGCCGTGCTGGATAACCATAACACATATTACTGCCTCAACAGCACCACCACCTCCAAGGAGATGCCCCATCATTGACTTGGTTGAGCTTATCGGAATGTGATAGGCAGTATCGCCAAACACAGCCTTTATCGCTTTGGTTTCCATTTTGTCGTTTAGTGGGGTAGACGTGCCATGAGCATTAATATAATCAATTTCGGTAGTAGCCAGTCCGGCTTTATTAAGTGCCATCTGCATAGCCCTTACCGCACCCTCTCCATCTTCAGGCGGCTGGGTGACATGGTAGGCATCACTGCTGACTCCGTAGCCCATAATTTCAGCCAGAATATTGGCTCCTCGCCTTTGAGCGAAGGAGAGGTCTTCCAGCATGAGGGCAGCAGCTCCCTCGCTGAGGACAAAGCCTTCGCGTTCAGCATCAAAGGGTCGTGAGGCTAACCGAGGCTCACTATTTCGGGTAGAGAGAACTCTGAGAGCATTGAAGGCAGCAATCCCTATCGGGGTTACTGCTGCTTCACTGCCACCAGCCAGCATGACTTGAGCGTCACCACGCCTGATGATTTCATAAGCAGTGCCTATGGCATCTGAGCCACTGGAGCAGGCTGATGCGGTGCAAAAGTTTGGTCCCTTAGCTCCGAGCATGATTGATACCTGGGCTGAAGCCATATTGGCAGCCATCATGGGTATTAGGAAGGGGCTTACTCTATCTGGTCCTCTTTCCAGCAGTATTCTTATTTGTTCAGATAGGGTAAGCAATCCCCCAAACCCACTGCCAATTATGACACCGATATTATTCTGATTACTGAGGTTAATTTGTATTCCGGCTTGCTTCAGCGCTTGTGAGCTGGCAGCTACTGCCAGTTGAATAAAGCGGTCCATGTGGCGGGCTTCCTTACGGCTGACATAGTCAGTGGGTTCAAATCCTTTTACCTCACCAGCAAACTTGGTAGCAAAGGGCTCGGGGGCAAACAGGGTGATATAGTCAATGCCAGACTTGCCAGCAATAAGGGCTTCCCAAGTAGAGGAGGCATTCAGACCAACTGGACATAAAATGCCTATGCCAGTAACCACAACTCTATTATTTATCGTTAACATCCCCGCTAAAGTCTAGGGCTAGTATCGGCAAATCTTATCTCAGCTCTAGAGAGCCATTTTTTTACGTTGCTGTTTAAACCACTCTCGGCTATCGTCAACCTTAGGCAGATTGTCCAGTTCGGCTTGGTTATCAGCGATGAACTTCTCGCCCTTTTCTGTGGGTTCAACTTGTAGAATATAAGTCCTCCAAACTAGATAGCCTTGGTCAACCAATCCCTCCAGAACATCAGCAAATTGTCTAACCATCGGCTCCGTCCACAGGGTCGGTCCGGGGGCATCATAATCCGAAATTATTGTCCTGGCGTGTTTACCAATATCGGTACGCTCAATCATCCCTTTACGCACCGCATCCATTATCGCCATTTGCATTAATGTTGCTAGCTCGTCTTTTGCCATAGCTAAGCTAATCCTCCCTTTCAGAGTAAGAAAATGGTAAGGTGGAACTCAACTCTCCTCTGGTTGCAACAATCCCGTTAGTTGCTTCAATTCCCAAGTCCGGTTATACCAGGGGAAAGCCATCAGCGGGGTAACAATCCCCCTCTGCCTTCTTGACCGCAAGATTATCTCGCAAGCTATCTCTGCAGCTAGAGCAACTAGCTCAGCGGCATAGGTAGACCACATTGAGAAAACCTCGCCCGATTTAATTCGCTCCAGTTGCATGGGGTCGTTACGGTCAGGCGGGGCCAAGCGCTTGCCAAAATGCTTATCACAGAGGTCACAACAACGGATTAAACCACCGGTACGTTCCACAAACCGATTCCTAAGTTCAGTAGATAGCGCCTGGGCCAGGGTAAAAGTGCTGTGCCCCTTAGACCGAGGTCCGCCTTCCTCGGTAAAGTCCACTCGCCCGAACTCCAGACCAATGGCGGCGATTCCTCCCACCAGCGCACAGCAAATCTCGTTACCGCCGAAGCCTCCAGTGAGGGTGGTCATGGCCACTATGCTCTCCCTGCCTCCCAGACCGAGATGAAGGGCTAAGGGATATAAAGCTGTCTGACCACAAGCCCGATATTTAAGCTGAGTTTCTCGCGCATCCCGAACCACCCTCCTTACTAGCGCCTCGTCATCGGTTTCATCCCGACTCCAGAACTGCCAATCCTTCCTGTGCTGTTCATCCTTGAAGACTTCCGTCAAATGGTCCATCCGTTTTCCATATACCATTTACCAACTCTCCTCCTATGATTTCTTTTTAATGCTCATTCGCCTCCAGACCGCAACCGCCATCTTTATGCCATATATTATACTGTATTCCTCCCCGCTCTTCAATTTGACCAGCCGAGAATATGAAACATATAATGCTGGTGTAAAGGGGTAGGAGGTTGGTTAAGACGGACAAAAGGTCGGAAATAATAAGGGTTGCTTTGGATAGCCTGGGCTGTAAGCTCAATCAGGCTGAGACGGAGCTTTTAGCCCGGCAATTGGCTGCGGCCGGGTATCAGCTAGTATCTCCCGTTGATGAGGCTGATGTCTATATACTAAATACCTGCACGGTTACTCATATCGCCGACAGTAAATCACGACATCGGCTCAGATTGGCTCATCGTCGAAATCCTGATGCCTTGCTGGTAGCCACTGGTTGCTATGCCCAACGAGCCCCACAAGAGTTGACTCAGATTGAAGGGGTTAGCCTCGTCGTGGGCAATAATGAAAAGCCGTATCTACCCCAGCTACTGGCGGAGGCTGGCCGTATAGGCAGCCCAGTTTCCATTCAAGAGGATTCAACTATCAACCATTATACTGGTTTCAGGACTCGTGCCTTGGTTAAGGTTCAGGATGGTTGTAATAGCTTTTGCTCCTACTGCATTGTCCCCCTAGTGAGGGGCAGGGAGAAGAGCTTACCTGTTGACCAGGTTGTTGCCGAAGTCAGATATCGGGTGGCTCAAGGTTATAAAGAGGTGGTGTTAACCGGGGTCAAGATTGGTTCCTATAGCTATGATGGGGTTAATCTAAAGGGCTTGTTGGAGCATATCCTAATTGAGACCGGTGTAGAAAGGTTAAGGCTGTCGTCTCTCCAGCCCCAGGAAATCTCCCCTGAGCTTATCGGACTATGGCGTAATCAAAGGCTATGCCCTCATTTTCATCTGTCACTTCAGAGTGGCAGCAATGAGGTGCTTAGTCGGATGAAGCGGAGCTACTCCCTTAATGATTATGAGGAGTCGGTAGCTTTAATTCGGACTCTATTGCCTCAGGCAGCTATCACCACCGATGTTATGGTCGGCTTCCCCGGCGAGACTGACCAGGAATTTGATGAGAGCTATAATTTTTGTCGGCGGATGGAATTTGCCCGAATTCATGTCTTTTCTTACTCCCCGCGCCAGGGAACTCAGGCTGCCCGGCTTCCTAATCAAATCAGGGATAAGGTTAAAAAAGAGCGAAGCCAGAAAATGCTGGCTTTGGCTAAAGAAAGCGCCCAAAATTTCAGCCAGCGATTCTTAGGCAGGACGATGACGGTATTATTTGAGCAGCAGTCTAACGGCATCTGGTCTGGTCACACCGATAACTATATCAAGGTATATACCAAAAGCAGCGCCGATTTAACCAATAAACTCCTGCCACTAAAGCTGGTGGACGTTCGGAGTGATGGGGTATGGGGGAAATGAGGCACGATAGATGAATAGATGGATTAAGGAGGCTAGAGATGGCTGAATTCAATTGGGAAACGTTAACAGTGCCAGAACTTCTCCGATGTTTCGCTAATATCTTGGACGAGCTGAAAGAACGCAAAGTGGTACGCACTCGAAACAATCCCGTGGCTGACTATGCGGAATGGCTGGTTACTCAGCAGCTTGGGTTATCGCTGGAGCGCAGTTCTAAACGTGGTTATGACGCAATTGACCAGAATGGCAAGCGTTACCAGATTAAGAGCCGTCGTCTTGGCCCAACAAACGAGTCAAAGCTATTAAGTGTCATCAGAAATCTTGACACTAATGAATTTGACTATCTCGTCGGTGTCTTATTTAACAGGGACTTCACAGTTAAGGAAGCGTACAAAATTCCACATAGCGTCATTAGAGAGCATGCAAGATTCAGTGAGCATGTGAACGGGCACCTACTCCACTTGCAGGGAGAGGTTCTAACAGCACGAGGGGTGGAAAATATCACCGAGGTATTAGGTAAGCACATTTCTACTACAGACGACATCGGCTAAAGGCTTATTTTACCTTAACCCCCAAAACCACTGAGGTTTCTATCTGGCGCGGGGGGATGTCCCAGTAGGTTTTTAGTAGTTCGTCCTTGTTGGGCATAAGGGTGAAGCCGTGCTTGACATAAAATTCTATTGCCCAGTAGGCATCAGCCCAGGTGCCGACCAGCAGACGGGGAGTGGTAACCAGATCCTTAAGGTGCGCCAGGAGTTTACTGGCTATTCCCTGTCTCTGCCACTGGGGTAATACATAGGCATGGCGGATAAGGGTAACATCTTTAATCGGCTCAAAGCCCATTATACCGACCAGCTCCTGGTTTACCTCCCAGCCAAAGAAGGTCATGCGCTTCATTTCTTGCTTGAGCTCCGCCATAGTCATATAGGGTTGATGATAGCAGTCAGCCGGTATGACACTTTCATAGGCTTTAGCTGCCTCATTGATGATAAAGTATATCCTCGGGGCATCTCTGGATTGGCATGTATAAATCATACCCTGTCTTACCAAGCATTTTGCCAGATACGCCTAACGTCATCCAGGGTGAGTTTCTTCGGGTTATTAGCTAAGAGCCGAGTAACATCCATGGTAGCTACCGCCATCTCTTCCAAGGCTTCCCTGGGTATCCCCAAGCCCCGTAGATGGAGGGGAATATCAATATCCTTAGCCAGAGTCTTAAATGCCTCTACTCCTTTTTCTGCTGCCTGTTGAAGAGAGAGCCCCTGCGTATTCACCCCCAGCATTTGGGCAATGGTGGCATATTTGGAGGGGTTAGCCGACAAGTTACATTCCATAACATATGGTAATAGAAGACCAACGGTTACCCCGTGGGGCACATGAAACCGTGAACCAAGAGGGTAGGCAAGGGCATGGGCGGCGGCTCCACCAGCGTGGGCAATACCGAACCCACCGAAGAGTGCCCCCTCAGCCATATGAGTACGTGCCTCCTTATCTGAACCATTTTTGACAACAGCCCTAAGGCTACCGGCAATAAGTCGCATCGCCTCAACCTCTAGAGCGTCGGTAAATGTGCTGGCGTTGATACTAGTATAGGACTCAATGGCATGGGTGAGGGCATCTATTCCAGCGACTGCGGTGACCCTTTGGGGGCACCCATAGGTTAGGGTAGGGTCGACAATAGCCAATCGGGCTAATATGTAGGGGCTCTGTATTCCAAATTTACTCCGCTTCTCCGGGTCGTCAAAAACGGCAGCTTTAGTCACCTCGCTCCCCGTTCCGGCTGTTGTCGGCAGCGTGAAAATAGGAATACCAGGTCCGGGAACCTTATTAATACCGACATAATTCTGCCCCCTGCCACCATGAGCCAACAGGACGGAGAGTCCCTTAGCGGTATCCATACTTGAGCCCCCGCCAACGCCTACCAGGAGGTCGTAACCTTCTTGACCAAGTTTCTCAGCCGCCGCATTTAGCCTGGGCAACGTGGGCTCCGGCTCGGCTTCAGAGAAAATATCCACTGAAAGCTTAGCCTTAGACAATCGTTCCTTTACTGAGTCGGCTAGGCCGGCTTTATAAACTCCGGGGTCGGTAACAATAAGAGCATGCTTAACTGCTAGCTTACTAGCCTCATCCCCGATGGTATCCAGAGAACCCACACCAAAACAAACTTTCACCGGGAGCATAATCTGATAAATATCTACAGTAATATTCTCCCTCTCTGTCGCTGACAAATGTGGTTTTACTGAGCTCGGTTACCTCAATGCTATCCCGCCAGTTATCAGGTTATTGTCCACCCGCCATCGGCCACGATGTCACTCCCTATGAAAAAACTGGAGGCGGGGGATGCCAAGAATAAGACAATATTGGCGATCTCATCCGGTCTACCCTGTCTATTCCCTTCCGTTAGCAAACGCCCTTTTAGCCTGTGTTTATTCATTTCTATAGCCTCTGGGGATGAGCTGCCCTCAGTTAGAATTGGTCCCGGGCTAACAGAATTGACCCGTATTCTATACGGCGCCAGTTCTACAGCCAGAGTTCTAGTTAACATCCATACCCCTGACTTAGAACTATCGTAAGCGGTAAAGCCTTTTGTCGGTTGAAAAGCGCTTGCCGAGGCGATATTGATTATGCTTCCGCCTCGCTCTTGCTTAATCATCTGCTGACTGGCTTTAAGGCAACCAAAAAATACTCCTTTGAAGTTTATATCCATTACTCTGTTCCAGAATTTTACGTCCATCTCGGTGATAAGTCGTAGAGGATAGCTGCCGGCATTATTGACTATAATATCTAGCCCGCCAAAAGTTTTTACTGCAGTGTCAACCATATTAGTAACCTGTACTTCATCAGTTACATCACACTTGGCAAAAGCAGCTTTGTAACCAGCAGTAGTCAGCTCTTTGGTTTTCTTTTTTCCAGCCTCTGGGTTAAGGTCTGCTATCAGCACGGCAGCCCCAGCCTCAGCTAACCGCTTGGCGGAGGCGAAGCCAATACCAGACGCACCCCCGGTAACAATTGCCACTTTACCACTTAAATCAAATAGTTCTCCAATAGATAGGTATTTTTGTTCCTGTACCATTACTTTCCTCCTTTCTTTCTTATTAACAGGAAGTTTTTACCAGAACCTTTCATCTTATTCGCTTTTTAACCGGAACAGGATTATCCATAACGAATAATAACAATTACTCCCAGCGGGGCTTTTGTATCTCGGTTGTGTCGCATCGATAAACATCTCACCTAGCCAGATAACTTATCTGCCTGTATGTAGCTATCGATACAATTACTAGTAACTCGCTAATCCGACCTTGTTCCCTCAATTTGCCCATGTTCTCTTGTACTACTCCCATCGTTTTGTCAATGTCCTCGCTCTCTATCTCGTATATGGCTAGAAATTTCCCTGGTCCTGCGTTAGGGTCAGTATTCACATAGCGAGTGGCGGAGATAAAGCCGGGGAGTTTCAACGAATCAGGCAGATGAATCTCGTCGTACCACTTATTGAACTCTTCCTCGCGTGAGGGGTCAGCGGAGTCAGTGTATCCCAACAGAAACCATTTCGCCACTTTGTGTTTCTCCTTTTTGTTTTTCAATATTTCTCACAGCCAGCCCA
>JABUBO010000596.1_pt1 | contig 11831 bp, 12 predicted proteins | sample 7240361 | NCBI WGS metagenome assembly JABUBO01 (sample SAMN07256346, study PRJNA390944) | subsurface metagenome | isolation source: Methane hydrate marine sediment | place: Pacific Ocean: Eastern North Pacific, ODP site
ATGGCATCCATCAAAGAAACTAAAAACACAATAAAGCTAATGCTCACTGCCAATTTTATTAAGATTAATTTTTTCTTCATCAATTTTAAAACCATAACGTTCCATAAAAATAGGTGTTTATTGCTCTTTTATTTGGGCTAACTCTATCAGCCTCCCTACCGTTTTGCCTGCTGCATAACTGCAAGATAGCAGGAATTTTATCCATCGATTTTCCAATAAAAAAACTCGCCATACTACCTAATCGACTTCGGCAGCCTGGCGAGCTCTCTTTGGTCAGCTATCAGCAGTTTTCAGATTCTGTCAGCCATCGCCTATTGACCTAAAAGCCCCATTGCTTTGCGCTCTCCGGTTTCTCGGAGTTTGCCTTTATCGGTCTTTACCTATAATATTAATCTATTATTGTCACAATTATGTAAAATTTTTGTGAATTTTTTGTAAAATCTTTTAGGTTTTTTGCCTTTATTTTGATTGAAAATTCAAATTTTCAAGGCATAAAAAGCAAGGACAAATAGATAGGATAGTTATTTCATGTAAGAGAAATTTGAGACACCTATTTTATAACATATCTCAATATTTACTGTCAATCAAAATTTGTAAAAAGGTATTGTCAAGAATTTTGTGATATTATGAAAAGGCTGCCCTCCAAGATACATGATATAATAAAAAAATTTCGATCAAAGGAGGTGGCCTGACAGGCAAGGTTGCAAGGTGCTTTTGATAGAAATATAAGAATATTTACCACCAGTCGTGTCTTTCTCCAAGGTCGTTAATTTCAACTATGGCAATAATAACCAGAGTTATATCCCACAATATCCCCAGTCTACCCAAAGTTACAATCCCATGCTTACTCACTCTCTATTTCCTTCTCCTAATCTGCTATTTTCTTTATTATGCCCACCACATAACTATACTTTCTCTTAGGATTATCTATGTTTTTTCGTGCAACTATAGCAAAGGCTTTCTTTACTTTTTCCTTTCCATATTCTTTTCTCTTCAGGATTATATCCTCGATTACTTCAGGGCTATTCTCCTCAAAGACTATCCTTGCATATTTTCTTGCCTTGTTGTATTCTTTTTTACCATATTTTTTCTCTATCTCTTTTAGCTTCAGTCTTAGCTCCTCTGGGTCATAAAGCATCAAAATTTTATACATCTTTGGCACTCTTTTTTCATAGGGCTTGCCTGTTAATACATCATACTTTACCTCTATTAATTTCTTCCTTCTTAATTCATTCATTCCTTTATATATAACATGTTTGCTTATACCTCCAAACTGCTCAGTTATCGTCACAAGGCTCTTTGACCAGAACGGTTTCGTATCACTTATATTTGAATAGGCAAGATTTATGAGATAGCAAAATTTAGCTCTAAAAGATAAAATTCTATTCCATCCAAAATCAAAGTAATCATCGGGAAGTTCAAAGTGTAGCTCTTCCGGATATTCATAAACCTTAGGTGGGTCCTCATAATTAAGCAGTGTTATCGTTGCCTCTTTTGCATGTCGAGGCTCAAATTTAATCAGTTTATATTTCTTTTCTAACTTTCTAAGTACCTTTATAATCTGACGCCTGTAAGCTATTCTCTCCCAACCTTCATAAATACCCAGATACTTTGCCACCTGGTCATAGAATAGCATCAATTTGCCTTCAGGATTTCCATCGAAATTCTTAAGCAAAAATAGATAGACATCAAAAGACCGCTCATCGTGCTTATTTACCATTCTGGGAGCAAGTCCTCGATTTTCCAGAAACTCCCATGCTATGGACGTAGATGGGCCAATAAACTCAAGATATTTTTCTATCCCCTCATCTATTTTAATAGTCTTAAAGTAACTTAACATATCATCTGCCAATTCTCTTGATTTAATCAAAACACTCGCCTCAATACTTTTATCAAATGCCGCTTCTGTCCAGTTTGCGCTTCCTAATATAACTATTCTCTTATCAATAATAATTGCCTTGGCATGAGTGTATCTTATTGGCTCATCATAATAAACTTTTATCCCGGCATTTTTAAGAGACTTATAAGCTCTCATGCTTCTAATCTTGGCTTGCCATTCGCTCTTATGTCTTCTGTGGACAAAGTCTACATTCTGATCTAAGATAACTTCTACATCTACCCCTTTCATCTTTGCCTTTATCAGTTCATCAACCAGGAGATTAGCCTTTGACTTTTCTTTGTATAGAGATAACTCTATTATATACATCACCAGATATATTGAATCCTCTGCTTTTGACAGAGCCTCTTTCACCGCAGGAAAGTATTTAGTCCCGCTAATATCCGTTACCTCAGCCTCATAGCAAAAAGCCCTTGTAGTTATTCCTAACACGACAAGGGCAATTATGAAAATTACTAAATATCTCTTTATTTTAATCACTTACTCTCTCATCACCTCTTCTGTCTATTATCTACTTACTTCTTAACCCTTTCTCCCCATTTCGCCCCCTCTGAAACCAAAGAATTCCAACCGAAGCCAAAACCGAAGGCAAGGCAGAATAGCTTAATCGATGCCTCAACACCGACACCAGGTTGAGCAATGTTGAATTCTGGAAAGATTAACAATGTAGTAATTAAGCCTAAGATAAACGAGGCCAGGGCTGACAACCAGTATCCATTTTTGAATTCTTTAACCTTTCCTTGCTTTAGCTTTCTCAAATATGGCACTAAGGTTCTGGACAGGACACCTAATAAAATCCCTGAGAGTTTCAGGAAAAGCTCCATCCTCATACCTCCCTGCTTTATGATTCTTTTTCTTTTAGGTCATTCGCCCGTTTCAACTCAGTAGCCAGTTTCTCCCCTACTTTCACTACCTTATCAAGCATCTTCTTGAGAGTCTCAAGTTGTTTTGGGTCAAGGGTAATCTTCATCAAAAACCTCCTTGAATGTCGCAAAAGTTCAGAAACATTTTCCTCTTTTCATTTCTACCTTCTACCTGTGGAAATATGCAATTATCTCCAAATTTTCATTATTTCATATTTGACTTTGAATTTGTTAAAAAATTTCTCTATTCTTTTCCTTTTGTTGTACGGTATCATCACGCATCCACTGGATACCTTTTCTCCTCCAATTTCTTGAAGGAACCCTTTATATGCATATTTCTCATGTGTTCTTTCATATAATTCTCTATTAAATCTTGCTTTGTCTTTTTGACTCAAATTATTTAACCGAAAAGTGTATATTATATAAGGTCTCTGCTTAAGAAGGGAACTTACAAAAATGTCCAACGGCTCGCTTAAGTAAATAATTTTGCCTTCCTGAAACACATTCTGAAGCAGACCCGTGTCCGTCCTTTTCAGCTCTTTTTCCGTCCTTATCGTCGGCTGAATGCCCCTGCCTATTTTTGATTCCAGTTCCACAACTTTATCCTGAATCTGTTCCCTGATTTCTGTTTTAGCAGTTATTATAAATAGGTCTATATCCGATTTTGGACCATAATCGCCCCTTGCAAAGCTGCCATATATTATCATTGCTTTTACGTCACTTATTGCTGAAAGTTGCTTTACTATATTCTTATACATTAATTTTGGATTCAATTTTCTTACCAAACCTTTTTTCAAAATATTTTATTATTTTATTTAAATTACTAATGACTGCCTTTGCCCGTTTTCCATCAGTCCCATCATAGCCTAAATCCCCATACGCAAACCATACCTTTCTCATAGCCTTATTAATTTCAGCAGGAAAGTTTTTATTTGAATATTTGTGCCTCTCACTGTGAGTTCCATAATGTTCATTGACCTTGCGGCATCCGCCTCTACTAATTGCTCTACTACCTTCGTACCGAGATCGCCTACTACCGTGCGCTGCTTACTTTTATACGCAGCTGCTACTGCCTTCAATTTCTCTTTTGCAATATCTAAGTGCTTCTTGAATTCTCCCATTTGTTTGCCTTTTCGTTATGATAACGAAAACAACGCCATATTGCCCTTTTTTCGTTACAGTAACGAAAAATTATATTTAAACTTTTTGCAAAAATCAAGCAAAATCTACTCCTGTCTTATTGGTCTGAGTGGGGATTTTTGGAGGATTTTTCTGTTAGAATACTATATGCTTCTTGGGCATTGATGACGGGAGTGCGAGATATCTTCTCTCTTTCATGGTTTGAGGTAGGGAGGTGGACTTCCAGCCCCTTCTCTTCTGCTTTTCGATAGGTTTCTTCTATTAGATTCTGAATCTGGTTATTATCAGGGTGCTTTTCGCTTATCTTTCCGTAGAGGCTGAGGAGATTATTTGCTTCCCGGTTATTTGTCAGAGGCAGTCTGTGGCACTCTGCAAGTGCTTCATTTATTCTGTTTTGAATGAGTAGAGTTTCTATAAGTTGGTATCTGTATTCTGGTCTCTCTTCAGTTAACTCCCCATAAACTTCGGAAGCCTTATCGAAAATTGAGTTCTCCACATATATTCTGGCAAGTTTGGAGAGATTGTCTGAAGTTAACTCCTTTCTCATCTGCACTTCCTCAGCAATGGTGAGGAACTTCTCCTTATTGCCAATTTCAAAATAGAGTTTCAGGAGTTTATCCTGATATTCTGGCCTTTTCTTATCGAGCCGGCTCAATTTCTCGTAGGCGCTGATGGCTCCTTCGGTGTCTTTTAGCTTCTCAAAGAGTTCACCAAGAACGTTCAAATCATAGGGCTTTTCTCTAAGTGGGACCATTCGCCTGAAGATATTTGCCACTCTATCTTCCTGGCCCAAATCGTGATATATTTGTGCTAATCTTTGTAGAATATCGTAATCATCTCCTTCTAAGGAGGACTCTTTCTCGTACATCTCGGCTGCTTTTGTTAAATCTTTTGCATTCTGGTAAGAAAGCGCTGCCTCACCAAACATTTCTGCTTTCTCATAGGCTAAAGCAGAACCGGAATCGAAAATCTCCCCTTCTTTATAGTGACTGGCAAGTATGTTTACTAAATCTCTGTTTTCTGGTAGATATCCAGAGACTCTCTGGTATGTAAGGAGTTCAGTGTATCTCTTTAGAATTCTGTTATGTCTCTTTTGATAAATTAAGACAAGGGCGAAGCTGAGAAAAAGTAAAGGAAGGAGAATTAAAAGAATTAACCAATTGGGGTATCGCGGTCTGGCTTCTTCTACCTCCGGGACTTCTTCTATCTTGGGGACTTCCACCTTTTCTATTTCTTCTATCTCTTCAGGGATAGGGGTTGGTGCGATTACCTTTTCAGGTATAGGAGTTGGTGGAATTGCCTTTTCAGGGATAGGGGGTGGTGCAATTGCCTTTTCAGGAGTAGGTGTTGGTTCAATTACTTCTTCGGGAATAGGGGTTGGTTTGATTGGGGGGACCTTTCTCGCTAATTCCATCCTTAAAGCCCTGGCTTTTTCTATGCCTTCTATGGCTTTTGGGTTCTCTGAGTCAATTGACAAAGCTTCCTGAAATTCAATTATGGCATCATCAAACTGTCCTTTATTAAGGTAATCGTAACCCCGGGAAAGATGGGCTTCTATGAGGGGAAGAAGTTGTTTGGGCTTTTTTGTTTCTAAGAAATAGACATATGAGTCCCAGGGGGCGACAGCGAGATACTCCCCAGCTCTGGTTAGTGCTACTCCCCAGACACAATTCCCTATCCCATATTTCCATAGGAGTTCACCGCTTTGATTTAATAGATACACATTTCCTGTTACCGAACCTAATGAGATATATTTGCCATCTCCGCTTAAGGAAACGGCTTTAATTCCATCTTCTATCAATTTTTTCCATAGAAGTTTTCCGTCCTTGCTAAGAAAATAGAGCCAATTTTGGCTGGTTCCTATGATATTTTCACCACTATCGCTGAGGGCTATACTTTTAATCTCCTCATCGGTCTCATATTTGCCCACCAATCTTCCTTGACCATCCAAAAAGTAGATGTTTCCTTTGCTCCCTACAGCAACGAATTGTCCGGATGAATCTATGGCGACTGCTTTGGGTCGATTTAGGAGTCTGTATTTCCACAAAATTTCACCTTTATTATTAAGAAGATATAGGTAATTATCCCGGCTGGCACAAGCAATGAACTCTCCTTCCTCGCTCAGGCAGATATCTTCAATCCAGTCTTTCATTTTATATTTCCCAAGAAGGTTCAAGTCCTCACCAAAGAAGTAGAATAAGTCTCTCGATTTAGCTACAAGGTATAGACCATTCCCACTTAAGGAAATGGCTGTAATGTCATGTCCGATTATATATTTGTTCAGTAGATTTCCTTTCCCATCGAAGAGATAGATAGAGCCATCCCGGGAACTTGCAGCAACTTTCTCGCCATCTTTGCTTATTGATACATTGTAGAGTATGTCAGGAGCTCTGTAATTCCAGGAGATATTGGGAGTGAATTCTGCTTTGGCGGGAAGAACTAATCCGAGGAGAAGTATGGTGATGAGGAGTGGTTTTCTCATTAAATGCTAATCCCCTTAACGCAGACTGAAGTCTGCTACTCCATAACGCTCCGATGAATCGGAGCTACTCCATTTCCATCCTAAACGCGAAGCTTTGCTTCGCTACTCCATTATATATTAGGGGTTTAGTTCTTTTTTGATGGCTTCGCTAATGTTTCTGGCTATTTCTTCTATCTTTTGTCTGTCTTTTCCTTCAACCATTACCCTGGCCAGGGGTTCTGTGCCAGAATAACGAACCAGTATGCGACCTTCTCTTCCCAGTGTGGATTCTGCCTCCTGAATCAGCCTGGAAGTGAGGGGAAGAGTATTAAAGGGCTTTCTCTTTTTAACTTCCACATTTATGAGAATCTGAGGGGCTCGCTCCATAATTCCTGCCAGTTCGGATAAGGGTTTCTTCTCTTCTCTTATTATAGAGAGGACTCTCAGGGCGGTGATTAATCCGTCTCCTGTCTTACCATAATCGAGAAATATGATATGGCCTGCTTGTTCGCCACCCAATATGGCTCCACTTTTGAGCATCTCTTCCAGAACATAGCGGTCTCCAACTTTGGTCTGGAGCACGCGAATTCCTATTTTCTCCATTGCCAGAAGTAGTCCTAAATTGGACATAGTTGTTACTACCAGGGTATTATTCTTTAATTTTCCTTTTCTCTTCAGGCACTCAGCGCACAAGGCCATAAGATGGTCGCCATCGAGGTCGCTTCCCTTCTCATCTGTAAACAGCACTCTATCTCCATCGCCATCAAAGGCAAATCCTAAGTCGGCTCGATTTGCCTTTACTGCTTTTTGGATTACTTCCAGATGGAGAGAGCCACTGCCTTCGTTGATATTCTTGCCGTCCGGAGTATTATTCATCACGATGACTTCGCCGCCCAGACCACGAAAAATCTGGGGAGCGATTTCAGAAACCGCACCATTGGCGCAATCAATGACCATTTTGAGTCCGGAAAAATTTACTCCTTGAGGAATGCTTTTCTTTATAAACTCAATATACTTCTCTTTTGCCTCCGGGAAAGGAATGATATTGCCCTTGTTTTCTGTCTTAGAAAGTTCAGAAGCTTTCAGTTTCTTTTCTATTTCGCTTTCCAGTTCATCGGGAAGTTTCGTTCCTGAATTGGAAAAGAATTTTATTCCGTTATACTGGTATGGGTTATGGGAGGCTGAAATAACAATGCCCGCAAGGGAGTTTGTGGCCTGGATTAAGTAAGAGATGGCTGGCGTGGTAATTACCCCGCAGTCGCAAACGTCAACTCCTCTTTGGATTAGTCCCTTTGCCAGTCCATCAAAAATCATCTGGCCAGATTCTCTGGTATCACGCCCTATAATGATAGTTGGTTTAGTGGAAGGGACTTTTTGTGAACTTAACTTGGAAGTGAGAAAATGGTGGGTCAGAATTTCAGCAGAGACAATGCCAATTTTTTCTACGAACTCAGGAGTGAGAGGATACTTGCCGGCAATACCCCGAATTCCATCGGTGCCAAATAGCTTTTCCATAAGCTCTTCCTGAAGTTACTTTCCCAGGTATTTGACATAGTACCACAAGAAAATTGCTAAAAGTACGGCTATAATCTTTATTCCTAAGTTCTCTTTAATTTTTTTTATCATTAGAATCGGTGATGAATTAGGTTCGAATGAACTCCTCTTTTGCTTTTTCCAGTTTCGCCTTATACAGCTGAGTTATCTTGGAGTGCAATTCCTTTATATCTATCTTTCTTTCCAATTTTCGATTGCTCGCCAGGGAAATATCACCAGTCTCCTCGGAAACGACTATTGCCCAAGCATCGGAGACTTCGGTAATGCCGATTGCTGCCCTGTGCCGGGTGCCGAGAATTTTGCTCACCCCGGGCTCGCGGGTGAGGGGTAAGACGCATCCAGCAGCAATGAGTCTCTCATTCTGAACGATTACTGCACCATCGTGGATGGGCGCCCGACTCATAAATATGGAGCAGAGAAGGTCAGCAGTGACTTCCCCATTAATAATTACGCCTTTTTCAATATAGTTGCGCAGTCCTGTATCCTGCTCAAGGATAATTAAAGCCCCGAAACCTTTCTTGCTAAGTCTCTCCAGGGCTTTGACAATCTCATCAACAAAAACTAACTCCTCGCTAAAAAATGATTTCAGTACAGGACCCTTTCCAATCTGTGCCAGGACGCTTCTGAGTTCTGGCTGAAAGACAATAACTATGGCAATTACGCCAGCAACCCAGACACCCTTCAATATCCAACTCACGGTCTGGAAGTGGAGTGCCCGGGCCACAAAGGTGGCTAAAATTAAAATGAATATCCCCCGCAGAACCTGAATGGCGCGAGTGCCTTTGAGCAACATAAACAATTTATATGTTATGTATGCTACGATTAGAATGTCTACGATATTAACCAGGTACCTTCGCCAAAGCAATGCCAAAAATTCCATTCTTCCATTCCTCTAAAGACGTTTTAATTCCTCCTCTCCCCCACGGGGAGGGTCGGGGTGAGGGGATTTACTTCCTCTCCCCAAGAGGAAAACATGACTTATTGCCTCATTCCGTATATTCTATCCATCCAACTCCTAAATCTTTTCCTGATCCCCTCTTTCATCACCATTCTTCTCCTACGCACTCTGGCCCTAAAGGTGGGGGGTTGCCTTCTCCTGGAAATTCTTCGACCAGGAATTATCCCTAACTGTTTCCCCACCTGTTCACAAATATCCAGGACCCTGTCCAATTGTTCAGTGGTGTGGGTAGCCATATAACTGGTGCGAATTACAGCTTTCCCTTTGGGAACGGCTGGACTGACAAATGGGTTGGAGAATATGCCATTATCAAAGAGAATTCTGCGCATTTTAAAGGCTGTTATATCATCTCCCACGAGAAGAGGAATAATCGGGGTTTCACTGGCGCCTGTATCGTATCCCATCTCCTGGAAGCCTTTTTTCATCTTTCTGGTATTTCTCCATAATTGCTCTCGGCGCTCAGGTTCCTCCTCTATAATCTTCAACGCCTCTAAAACTACAACTACAGAAGCCGGTGGAGGGCTGGCGCTAAAGATTAATGCCCGCGAATGGTGCTTTAAATAGTGAATCACCTCTTCAGGGCCAATGATAAATCCTCCAATAGAGGCCAGAGACTTGCTGCAGGTTCCCATTACGATGTCCACTTCATCCTGTAGACCAAAATGCTCGGCTGTTCCTCTACCACCTTTTCCCAAAACGCCAATAGAATGGGCATCGTCAACCATAATTCTGGCTCCATACTTTTTGCCCAACTTCACTATCCCCGGCAATTCGGCAATGTCTCCCTCTGTGCTGAACACTCCATCCACCACGATGAATTTACCTCGCGAGGGGTCGATAGACTCCAGAGTCCTCTCTAAATCTTCCATATTATTGTGCCTGAACCTTTTCATCTCACCAAAAGAGAGCCGACAGCCATCAATGATACTGGCATGGTCCAGTTTATCAGTGATAACCACGTCGTCCTTTCCCACTAAGCCAGCAATAGTGCCTAAGTTGGTAAGAAATCCCGTAGTGAAAAAGAGAGCTGCTTCTTTCCCTGCAAATTCAGCCAGCTTCGACTCCAGTTCCTCGTGAATATCGAAAGTCCCATTCAAGAACCTGGAACCAGTACAACCTGTGCCATATTTCCTTAAAGCCCTGGCTGCTGCCCTTTTGAGTCTGGGGTGGGTAGTAAGTCCCAGATAGTCATTCGAGCCAATCATAATCATTGGTTTACCATCGACAATAACTTCCGGGTCCTGAGCAGACTCAATTGTATTGAAATAGGGATAGAAACCGCCCGCCATTACTTCCTTGGCAGCTGTAAATTTGCCGCATTTTTCAAAAATATCCATTTCTCTCTCCTGGTATAGTATTCATCATACCCGATTACACAGAGATGTCATTGCGAACGAAGTGAAGTCCCGATTCATCGGGACCACGTCCCGATTGAAAATCGGGACTCGTAATGACACTTCGGGTCGAAAAAAAGTACCTGTCACTTTTTTTTAAAGCCAGCCATTATCTTTGTACCAGCTGGCTGTTATCTTCAGCCCTTCCTCTAAGCTAACCCTGGGCTTAAAGCCCAGATGTTCTCTTGCTTTGGTTATATCACAGAACCATCCATTATGGAGTATCTCTTTTGCCTTCTGCCTGTTGATTAAAACTGGCTTATGGGTTATTCCTGAGGAAATTTCTGCTAAAAAAGCCGATGCCAAAATCAGCCAACGGGGTATGTTTATCTTGATTGTTTTTATTCCCATTACCTGGGCTGCTTTATCCGCAGCTTCTTTCCAGGAATATGACCTTTCATCGGCAATAAAGTAAGTCTCGCCACTGGAATTTTCATTTTCTGCCGCCAAAATCATCCCCTCTACCAGGTCTCCAACATATAATGCGTTAAAATGCCCTTCTCCCTTTCCCGGAAGAGGTCTTAATCCTTTCTTAAGAAATTTAAAATATGTGTATATGTCTTTATCCCGGGGTCCGTAAATTACCGGCGCTCTAACAACCAAGACTGGCAATCTGTCACTATAACTATGAACCACAATTTCTCCCTTAAGTTTACTTTTACCGTAATCGGTTATTGGCTGACAATCTTCCTCGCCATTAGGATTAATCGGTCCCGCTGCTGCCTGGGTGGAGAGATATAGGAACTTCTTTATCTTTCGATTTGTTTTATTACATACTTCAAGTAAATTTCTTATTCCCAGAAAATTCACCCGGTAGTAGGTCTCTCTATCCACAGCTCTCACTACCCCTGCCAAGTGATAGACATAATCCGCACCTTCTACTGCCTTATACAAACTATCTTTTTCTGTGCAATCTCCATAAACAAATTCTACATCCAGCCCCTTGAGCCAGTTGAGATTGCTCGTCTTACGGATGAGGCAGGTAACCGAGTATCCTCTCTTTTTTAATGCTTCCACAAGATGGCTACCAATAAATCCGTTACTACCACTTACCAATGCTCTCATTCAATTCGCTCCACCAGTTCCATAATTGCTCTTGCTGTTTCCTCAGCCGCCTTTGGTCTTGCTAAGACTTGAGCTTTTCGGCTCATCTCTTCTATCTTCTGAGGGAATAACAATAATTCTTCTATAACTTCCGGCAGGTCCTTAAGATGGTCTATTGCCAAAGCTGCTCCTTGGTCAATCAGGTAGCGACCATTTCTCTCTTCCTGCCCGGGAATTGGTTTAACAATAATTAGCGGTAGACCCTTGGCTAATGCTTCGGCACTGGTCAGTCCGCCGGGCTTGGTAATTATCAGGTCACTGGCATCCATCAAGCTATCCATGCTGTTAGTGTAACTGAGCACTTTAGTGGTAAATGCCAGTTTTCTTCCCATTTTCTTTGCTCTCAGCCAGAGCCTCTTGTTTCTGCCGGCAACTATAATTGCCTGAAAGGGAGCATTCACTTGAGAGAGTAACCTCAGAATTCTCCGTACTGGAATCATGCCCCGGCTTCCCCCCGGCT
>JABUBO010000597.1_pt1 | contig 11815 bp, 11 predicted proteins | sample 7240361 | NCBI WGS metagenome assembly JABUBO01 (sample SAMN07256346, study PRJNA390944) | subsurface metagenome | isolation source: Methane hydrate marine sediment | place: Pacific Ocean: Eastern North Pacific, ODP site
TGCCCAGTCCTTCGGGATAGTGGCAATGGTATCCAGGTTAGCCACGCAATCGCGGGGCATACCATCATCGGTTCCCAAAAGCACTTCGGAAGCTATATGGCGGATACGCGTAGTGATTGGTGCCACAATGATGAGAGAACGGACGGTATAGGCCTCATCACGGGATAGGAGCACCACTGGACGGCGTCCTGCGGGCGATTCTAATGCTGCCCACCATATTTCGCCCCGCCTCATTCCCAGGGTTCCTTGGCTAGAATATCGCTGGCGGCATGCCGTGCCGCCTCGATCTCTTCCTCAGTCTCAGGTATCTGCTGGTAGGCACGTATATACTGCGCGCTCATTTCTTGTTCCTGTTGGCGGCGCAGCAGTGCCTCCACTGCACGGCGGAAAAACTGGCTCCGGCTTTCTCCGCTGTTTCTTCGCTCCCGTTCCACGGAAACAAGCACTTCCTCGGGAAGACTGATGGCAATCTTAGCTGTTTTCGGCATGATATCACCTTTTCATACTATTTTCATACTCCAGTATGAACTATGTATTCTTGTCTGTCAAGTCGTCATTGGCCAGTGCTTAACAGGTGCCCTTGTTTTACTGTGGAATGCCAGCTAACTCGGCGAAGTTTTCCCCGAAGAGTCTCCTTTGTACTCCTTCGTCGGGGAAGAGCCTCTCTATTCTCCTCTTGATGAATCCGTAGTTAAACTTGCCATCTTTTCCATGAAAGCCAAAAGGACCGTCAGTCCCGAAGAGACAGCGGTCAACTCCGAGATATTCCACCGCCTGACGGGTCGTCTTTTCACCCACATAGGTTGTCTGAGACAGGTCCACAAAGATGTTCTCCTTATTGCGAATTGCCTTCCATGTCTCAGAGTAAAGGGGGAAGCCTGTGTGAGCCAGGATAAGCTTGAGGTCTGAGACCTGCCCTAGAAGGGCATCATAGTCTCCCTCCTCACCAAAGCCCACATGGATAAGCATAGGCTTTCCTATTGCCGCCAGCTTCTGGGCCACCGGGGCAAGTTCTAAAGGCGTGTGATGATTCCAGAACGGGTGTGCCTTGACACCTACAAAACCTGGAGCATCTTTGAACCTTTCAAATTCTGCTATCTGGCCCTTTTGTCCTTTAGGATTAACGAAAATCCAGCCGAGGAAGCGATCTGGATGTTGTTGCACCGCCTGGAATACTGGCTCATTGTCCGGGTCGGGGTAGATATGATAGATATCTCCACGAATCTTGATATTCCCTTCAGGGGTGAAGTCAGCGACGAACCGCTTTCCGAGATTCCGTAAAGAACCATGAGTCAGAAAGAACTGAAGCAGGCCTACGAGAAACGGCGATGGCTCCTTGAAGGGGTCAATTTGAGTACCCATCAAGGCTACCTTATCCACGCCATCCTCGTCCATCTTTTGCAATAGCTCCTCGATCGTAAGTAGCCGCTGTTCTAGATGATAGTGACAGTCTATAACCATTTATTCCGTCCTCCTTTTTTATTTTTTTAATAGCATCCAAAAGCGGTACAGGAGACATCAGAAATATTGGTGTATTAGGAATAATAGCAAAGACAGTGTACCTCTATCAATGAAGGGGGGTTGTTGAGCTCTAGAAGATGCCGCTTGCTGTGAGTGTTTATCATCGCCTTGAGTGTTCAATTTAACCTTGACGAGCGCCATGCCAAAAGCCTACTATTTGCGTCAAGCTTGTGAAAATGCCCGAGACACCACAGCGAAAAAGACGGGGATGAAGGCTGTTCCCGGCAGTCCAATTTCCTGACTCCAGACAAGAAAGCGACTGAGCTCCATGGCTGAAGAGACAAGACGACGATTTTTCTACGGTTATGTCGTAGTAATAGGCGCCTGGCTAGCTATGTTTGTAGGCGGCGGCGCCCAATTCAGCTTCAGCATTTTCCTTCCTGCTCTGATTGAAGATTTTGGCTGGACACGGGGGATGCTGTCTCTGGGATTGACGCTTAACCTGCTCTTCATGCCGGTCTTCGGTCTATTGTCTGGTTATCTGGTGGACCGCATCGGGCCAAGACGGACTGTAATTATAGGTGCCATAATCGGCGGTATCGGTATAGCCCTGCTGAGCACGGTGACCCAAATATGGCAATTCATCTTCATCTATGGGGTGCTGGTTCCCATGGGCATAGGGTTGTCCTATATCATTCCCACGCTGAGCACGGTGAGACGATGGTTCATGAGGAAGGCGGGCAGGATGGTTGCCATCGCCTGGACAGGCTCAGGACTGGGCATAGTCTTTTTAGTGCTAGCGGCTCATGGCATGATAGAGTCCTGGGGATGGCGCACAAGCTACATTGCCTTTGGCATCATCCTTCTGGTTGGAGGTGTGATAGGTGGTCTTCTACTCAGGAAAGACCCGGAATCAATGGGGACTTATCCCGATGGAGTGAAACCCTCTGAAGAGGAGGTGGAGGCAAGGGCTGACTTCGCGGCACGTGGTGAGCAGTGGTCGGTGCGGGAGGTTATCAGGACTCCTAGCTGGTGGCTGCTCGTCGGTGCCCAGCTTGGATACCAGGTGGCAATGCTGGGTTTCCTAGCTCACCTGATAACCTGGGGTGCCATTGACTTTGGAATACCGCTGGGAACTATGGTGCTCATTTATAGCTACGTGTTTGTGCTGTCGGCTGTCCTGGGTCGTCTGTTTGGAGGGTTTATTTCCGATTGGTATATGGCTCGCTTTCATATCAATCGAAAGCCGGTACTTTATCTGTGTACTCTGGGTGTGGGTCTGGCTGTTTTCCTGTGCCTCGGGGTTGACAGCACCATGGAGATAATCCTGGTGTCGATTTTGTTTGGCTTCTGTTATGGAAGCGGGCTGGCGGTGTTTCCTACCTACCTTGGTGACCTGTTCGGTGTGCGGAATGTGGCGGTGCTATTCGGCGTAAGTGCGATCTTCGTTGGCGGCTTTGGAGCAATTGGGCCTGCCCTCTATGGCTTTTCCTATGACGTTGCGGGTTCCTACAACCTGGCTTTCACGGTTACGGGGGTTCTGTGTCTGATTTCTACTCTATGTCTGTTCTTGCTCAAGCCACCGATGAAGACGGGGTGAGATTGCTTCGGCACTGGTGTGCCTCGCAATGACAAGGGGTGTGTGCCTCGCAATGACAGGGGGGCGTGCCTAATGTAGAACCAGCCTGTACCACCTCACGCGGAATATCCGATGCGCTATCGGTAACGATTTTAGTTGTCATTGATTTTCCTCCCTGGTCTGCTATTATAATTAGCAGACCTATCTCAGTTTCCCGTGTGATTGAAGACCTGGTGAAAATTGGGGTAGTAGAGGAAAAGCTGCAAGATAAGGCTTGCTAATAATAATGGTGAGAGAGGCCTAATCCTTGATGGGGGTTGAAACCGAGGGGTAGGAGTGCCTGGAATGGAGTCTTCTTATTTAGGGTTATATCGTAGTGGCGAACTTAGGCGCAGAGTTGAGGCGTTAGAGACACGACTGGCGTCATGTGATATCTGTCCCAGAGAATGCCATGTCAACCGTCTGAAAAATGAGCATGGGTTTTGCCATTCTGGGTATCTGCCTATAGTCTCTGCGGTCTGCGACCATCGTGGCGAGGAGCCAGCTATCTCAGGCACGAGAGGAACTGGAGCTATTTTCTTTGGTAATTGCAATATGAGGTGTGTCTACTGTCAGAATTATTATATCAGTCAGGACCCAGAATGCCAGGCTTCCAGGGAGATGGATTTTCATACCTTAGCGGAACGTATGATATATCTTCAAGATGAGCTGGGATGTCACAACATTAGTTTTATTTCACCCTCTCACTTTGTACCGCAATTAGTTCGAGCAATCTTAGAGGCAGTGCCTATGGGGCTCAAGGTGCCCATAGTTTATAACACTAATGCCTATGATTCTGTGGCGTCGCTTCAAGCCCTGGATGGGATTGTGGATATCTACCTACCTGATCTGAGGTATGCCTCTAATACCCGGGCAGCGAAGCTTTCCCACACTAATGATTATGTTATGCGAGCACGCCAGGCCATCCTTGAAATGTATCGACAAATAGGGGGTAAGCTAGTATTGAATGATTCGGGGTTGGCCCAAAGAGGATTAATTATACGACATCTCATTCTCCCTGGCGGCTTAGCAGGTAGTCGCGATTCGCTTACCTGGCTGGTCCGCCATATTTCGCCCAAGGTTACTGTCAGCATTATGTCTCAATATTACCCAACACACTTAGCCTCCCGGATGCCTGAGCTGTGTCGTAGAATCTCCGTCTCGGAGTATTCAGAGGTTCTCGAACTGGTTGATGCATTGGGGTTAGAGAATGGTTGGATTCAAGAGATGGATGCGGCGGAGAACTACTTGCCGCATTTCGAGCGAGATGGACATCCTTTCCTGGCGCAGAAGCTATAAGTTTAAGCTGTGTCTACTGATTATCCTGTGACGCGTATGGAATTAAGGCCAGCAGTTCCCGAAGTACTGTAAGGCCTCCTATTCCTTCATAACCAAGTCTCACCATTTTCAGATACTGTATCTCTCTATAGTCTCAATCCTACCAGCTTTCAATCCGTATGAGCTTCATTTCCTTTTTTAAGGTTTCTCTAGTCATTGACAAAGACAAGTTATTTCAGCTAGATTTAAATAATTAAGCTTTTTACAAGTTTATATCATTAAGAAGGGGGAACACTATAGGGCTAATCTATAAAAAAGATGGACATATAGCAAAGTTAGGGCTTAACCGTCCCAATGAAAGAAATGCACTTGACCCTGATACACTCTTAGAGCTGCATAAGGCATGGAAAGATGTCAATGATGATAGTAATATCAGGGTTGCTCTTTTATACTCTGCCCTACCAGACATCTTCTGTTCTGGTATGGATCTAAAAACAGCTATACCTGTACTCACTCTTACGAGGAAGCCAGAGACAGAGGCAGAAAAATGGCTGGTCAGTGATATGAAGGGTGTTGGGGAGGCAATGCTAAGAATAAATTTTGTTAAGAAACCGATAATTGCTGCTATTCACGGTTATTGCCTTACTGGTGGCTTTGAGATGGTGATGGGTACTGATATAAGGGTGGCATCTGATGATGCTGTCTTTCAGATGAGGGAGGCCAGCCTCGGGATTATGCCAATGAGCGGGGCCAATGTCTTTCTACCACGACTAATATCACCATGCCGGGCAATGGAGATATTATTAACTGCAGATAATTTTAGTGCTAAGACCCTTTATGAATGGGGCTTTCTCAATAGAGTAGTGCCAAGGGAAGAACTAATGAAAACAGCACTGGGACTGGCTGAAAAGATTGCTGGCAATGGTCCTTTAGCTGTTCAAGGGATTGTTAAATGCGCACGGGAGATCAGAAATATAGAGACAAGTGAAGCCCTAAACAAAGAAATAGAAATCGGTGCTCCAATCTTTTCCAGTGAAGATGCCAGAGAAGGTATACGGGCCCTTAAGGAAAAGCGCAAACCAGATTATAAGGGGAAATAGAACATTTATTGTCCCTTTTCTGTTAAATCGTGAGGTAGGTGTGAATCTAATTTTCTTTGCCTCTCGATTATTTCAAGATTACTCATGTCCCTGTTAGTAGTCAGTAGTCCGTTGTCCATTGTAAAATCCCCAGATAGGATAATTCCGCCAAAGGCGGAAAAGATGAAAAAGATTATTTTTTTATGCATAATACTGTTCACTATTCACTTTTTCATATCAGAGCGGCGGTAGCAGTGACTAAAGCCTTACTAATCTTCTCCCCCAACAATAAGTAGACCAAGGAACCTGGGATCCCGCTTCTTAATTTTGCAATTTGACGCTGGGGAATTTTTGTTGCTATAGTGTAGGTGACAGGTTTTGATTTGTGGCCCCGTAGTGTAGCGGTTTTAACATGCCACCCTGTCACGGTGGAGATCAGGGGTTCGAATCCCCTCGGGGTCGCTTCTTATTTTTATAGCGGTGGTCACCTCAATCATTCTTGCTGGAGGAGGAAGTTCCCGCCTCGGAGGCAGTAAGGCCATGCAAATTGTCGGTGGGAAGAGCTTGCTGCAGCGAGTGGTTGACCGGGTTACGCTGATAAGCGACCAAATCCTGGTGATAGGTTCTGCCTACCAGCCTGGCTTTCCAGTGGATTCCAGAATAGAATACAAAGAGGATTTGTATCCTGACAAAGGTCCACTTGGGGGAATCTATACCGGATTATCAGCCTCTAAATCAGTTTACAATCTCGTAGTTGCCTGTGACTTGCCCTTCCTGAATGTGGAGCTGCTACGTTACCTGATTAAGCTCTCCCCTGGTTTTGATGCTGTTGTCCCTCGGGTGGGGAAGGTTCAACCTCTCCATGCGGTGTATTCTAAAGCCTGTCTGGATGTTATGAAGGTGCAGGTGGAAGATGACCTGCTGAAAATCACCCGGTTTCTGGACTCGGTGAATGTCAGGTATGTAGAAGAGATGGAATGTCGCAACATTGACCGCCAGCTCCTCAGTTTTTTTAACGTAAATTCCCGGGCAGACCTGGCCCGAGCCAACAGGCTGGCAAAGGATATTGGCTTGGGGGATAAAGATAAGCTGTGATCAAGAGCAATTGCACTATGTCATTGCGCGGCAGACGAAGTCAGCCGACGCAATCTAAATCGGCTTCACCCTTACTCTAGCCCTCTCCCGTTAAGGGAGGGGAACTTTTGGCGAGGTCGCTTCGCTCGCAATGACAATTAGAAAAAGGCTCAGAATGACAGGGAATGAAGAGCTCGCAATGACAATAGGAATTGTGCCATAATTCACCAAATTAACTATAAATTTGGTTTGCTAAAAATCAAAGTTGTAAGGAATTTGTTACATGGTCTCTGTGGAAGAAGCGTTACAGAAGATTCTTTCCTGCGTTGAAGTTCTTGAACCGGAGAGGAAGCCGATACTGGACTGCCTGGGTCAGGTTTTAGCCGAGGATATTTATTCCACCATTGATATTCCACCTGCGGATAATTCTGCCATGGATGGCTATGCCGTGGAGGCTGAAGATACATATGGTGCCAGCGAGTTAGAGCCGAGGATTTTACCCGTTGTTGGTGAGGTTGCTGCCGGCTCTATATCTAGTGAGGAAGTCAAGCCAGGAACGGCTATTCGTATCATGACTGGAGCGCCATTGCCCGATGGGGCTGACGCCGTGGTGCCGTTTGAGGATACCGATGAAGTTGCTCGGAAATCGTCTCACGGTGACTTATCACAAATCGGTATATTGCGTGATACGAACAAAAGGGCGAACGTTCGCCACAAGGGTGAGGATATTGCCAACGGTTCATTAGTGTTGAAAAAAGGGACTGTGCTTCGTCCCCCGGAAATAGGTGTGCTGGCTTCCCTGGGGCATCCTGCCGCCATGGTTATTCGCCGTCCCGTTGTTTCTGTATTAGCTACGGGTGATGAGCTTGCCGATATTGACCAGCCGTTGCCCCGGGGCAAGATTTATAACAGCAATACATATACCATCGCCGCTGAGGTCATACGCTATGGTGGCATTGCCAAAATTCTGGGTATAGGACGTGATTCAATTCAGGCGTTGGAAGGGAAAATTGAGGAGGGACTGGATTCAGATATGCTGATTACCTCCGGTGGTGTATCTAAAGGGGATTATGATGTGGTGAAGGATGTTCTGGCAAAGTGTGGCGAGATTAATTTGTGGACGGTGTGCATGAAGCCGGGAAAGCCTGCTGCCTTCGGAGTGATTACAAAGGAGAGCAAGAGGGTTCCTCTCCTTGGTTTGCCTGGGAATCCCGTTAGCTCGATGGTGACCTTCGAACAATTTGCTCGCCCGGCGATTTTAAAGATGATGGGCAAAAGCAACTTTGCCAAGCCATCTATCCCGGCAGTTATCGAGGATGATATTGTGAATACCGATGGGCGACGCATCTTTGCCAGGGTGGTTGTTGCCAAGCGAAATGGTAAGTATTATGCACGCCTTACCGGGCGTCAGGGCTCGGGAATTCTCACCTCCATGGCAAGGGCAAATGGTCTGGCTGTTATCCCCGAGGATACCAGAGAGGTTAGAAAGGGAGATGTAGTCCAGGTGCAGATGTTGGATTGGGGAGAGGAAGTTTATTAACGGAGTGCAGATGTTTCCGGTAGTTTCCATTGTAGGTAAATCGGGGAGCGGCAAAACAAACCTCATTGAGCGTCTCATTCAGGAGTTTAAGAGACGGGGATACCGGATTGCTACGGTGAAACATAGCCCGAAGGAAATAGATATTGATAAACCGGGAAAGGATAGCTGGAGGTTCACTCAGGCGGGTAGCGAAGTCGTGGTCGCGGTATCGCCCGACAAGCTTTTATTTACCCGAAGCCTGGAGCATGAGCCAAAATTGGAGGAAATTCTACGCCTCATTGGCTGTGATTTTGACCTTGTGTTAATTGAGGGGTTCAGAAGTGGCAAAGCTCCCAAGATTGAGGTGCATAGAAAAGAGCTGGGAAAAGAATTACTGTGTCCCCCGAAGGTGCTTTCCGCCATCGTTACTGACGAGTCACTGGATATTGATGTGCCCCAATTTCCCCCAAGCGATACCGCAACGATAGCTGATTTTATAGAGGAGAACCTCATCTCCCAGGCTAAGGGCGATACTACCCTTTTTGTTAATGGCAAGCAGATTTTCATAAAGCCTTTCATTAAAGATGTTATTGCCAGGACTTCAATAGCCATGGTCTCGACATTGAAGGGTATTGGGGAGATTAAGAGCGTCGATATTTCAATAAGAAAGAGGCCTTGAGGGAATGTCATTGGAGCCCTTCTGTCATTGCGAGGAGCGTGAGTGGTTGTGAGGCATAGCCGAAGCAAACTGGAGCATGAGATTCCTCGTTTCACTCGGAACAAGCTCCGCAATCTCTAAAGGTGACAAATCTTCCCTCTCCCTTGAAGGGAGAGGGTTAGGGTGGGGTGAAGAGCATGTTTACCATCGGAATATTAACCATTAGCGACAAAGGATGGAGTGGGGAACGCCAGGATATAAGCGGTAAAGTGGCTCAAGAGGTTCTTTCCCGGCTGGATGTCTCTATTGTGAATTACGACGTTGTTCCTGATGAAAAGGAACTTATTGTCCAGAAGCTGATTAAATGGGCGGATGAGGACAAGCTGGATGTAGTTGTGACCACGGGTGGCACCGGGTTAACCCGTAGAGATGTCACTCCTGAAGCAACTCTCTCTGTGGTGGACAGGGTTGCTCCTGGTTTTGCTGAGGCGATGAGGCTGGCGAGCCTTAAGAAGACCCCCATGGCGATGCTAAGCCGGGCAGTTGCGGGAACACGGGGAGAATGCTTAATCATCAACCTTCCTGGCAGTCCTGCGGCGGTGCGTGACTGTCTTGAGGCAATATTACCAGCTCTCTCCCATGCTGTGGAAACGCTTAAAAAGGACTGAGTGATCTAGTTCAGATAGATAGGTGACACCTCAAAGAAAGTCAAAAGGCAAAAATCAAAATGCAAAATGACAGAGCAAAATTTAAAAGAAAATGTTAAGATTGAGGATTAGTTGTAAAAGGAGGCAAAAATGGCTGGAGGATATGTTGGTAAGATTCTGAAAGTAGATTTGACCACAAAGAATATCAGTACTGAGCCGATCAATGAGGAGGTCGCTAAGAAGTACCTTGGGGGGAAAGGTTATGCTGTGCATCTCCTATATCAATATCTCAAGGAATACGAAGGGAAGGGTGTTTCTATAAAGGACATAGACCCTTTGGGTTCGAGAAACGTGTTGGTCTTTGCCACGGGACCTGGGACCGGCGTACCTAGGTTTCCATCTCCCAGCCGATATCATGTAATGACTCTCAAGGCACCACTAACAGGGTCCATTGGCAGCGGTAATGCTGGTGGAGAATGGGGAGCATTCCTAAAATTTTCGGGCTTTGACGGGATCGTAATTGAAGGGGTCGCTGATGCGCCGGTATACCTGGCGCTTGTAGACGGAAAAGCCGAAATCAGAGACGCTGGAGAGCTATGGGGCAAGAACACCATGGATACGACCAGAGTCCTCAAGGGCATCGTTGGTGGTAAAAACACTAGCGTGACATGCATTGGCCCGGCTGGCGAAAACCTAATTCCAATGGCGGTCGTGATGAACGATGAGTACCGGGCTGCCGGTAGAGCGGGACTGGGAGCAGTTATGGGCTCAAAGAAGTTAAAAGCGATTATCGTTTCGGGGGACAAGGATGTCCCGGTGGCTAAACCTGAGGAATTTAGAAAGGTAGCAGACAAATGCTTGGGTGCCGTGAAGAAAAATTCCGTGACCGGAGAAGGATTACCAACCTATGGAACAGCGGTAATGGTAAACATAATCAATAATGCTGGGGCATTGCCGTATAAAAACTGGCAGACAGGAGTAAATCCTGATGCTGAGAGCATCAGTGGAGAAACCCTAGCCAAGGAATACTTGGTACGCAAAAGGGCGTGTTGGGGCTGCACCATAGGATGCGGGCGGATCAGCAGTGTGAAGTCAGGACCATTCCAAATACTTACCGCTGAAGGACCAGAGTACGAATGTATATGGTCTCTGGGAAGCACTTGTGGGATAAAAGACCTTGATGCCATAGTGAAAGCACATCACCTGTGCAATGAGCTCGGGCTAGACCCCATCAGCTTAGGATCAACTATAGCCGCAACTATGGAGTTAAACGAGAGAGGATACATTCCTGAGGAAGATTTACGCGGTCTGGATTTGAAATTTGGTAACGCGGCTGCAATGGTTGAAGCGGTATGGCGTACTGCCTATAAGGTGGGTTTTGGCAAATACCTGGCCTCAGGCTCTAAGAAACTTTGTGAGTTGTATGGTCACCCGGAGCTTTCCATGAGCGTTAAAGGACTGGAAATGCCGGCGTATGACCCCAGGGGAATTAAGGGCATAGGGCTGAACTATGCTACAGCGAACAGGGGAGGATGTCACGTAACGGGGTACACAGTTTCTCCAGAGATTGTTGGCTTACCCCAGAAAATCGACCCATTGACAACTGAAGGTAAAGCACAGTGGGTTAAGATAATTCAGGACTTCACCTCTACGGTTAACTCCACGATCAACTGTCTATTCACTACCTTTGCTCTAGGTACCAAGGACTATGCTGACCTTCTTTCGGCGGTAACTGGCTGGGATATGAGCGAGGACGAAATACTTAAAATTGGCGAGCGAATCTATAATCTGGAAAGGGTAATTATGGGAAAGCTCGGCTTTAGCGAGAAAGACGATACATTACCTTCGCGTCTACTTAGGGAGCCCATGCCAGAGGGGCCTGCTAAGGGACACATAGTTGAGCTTGAAAAAATGAAGGAGGAATATTACAAGCTACGTGGATGGGTTAATGGGGTGCCAACCCCAGAAAAACTTAGAGAATTGGAGATTAAACTGTAAAAATTTAGGTTAAATAGTCTCTCCGAGTTGCTGTGCCTAAAGAGCAATCCATGGTGAGCAACCGGTAGACGAAAGTCTCGAGGGTACAGGTAGAAATGCCTATGCCTCCCGTGCTTGGAAAGGAGGGAATGTGAAATTCGGCTATTACATTACAGCACCCTGGTTTATCGAGGTGCTGTTTTTATTTATCTTATTTACTTTCACTGCCAAGGACTCCGAGATTGCTTCGCTACCCCTTCATTACATTCAGGGCTTTGGCTCCCTGCAATGACAGAGGAAGGGCTGACAGTGGAAGAGGGCTCGCGATGGTAAGAGATGTGTTAGGTTTATTCTGAAGAATGTTGTTTAGGAGGAAAGGCGATGACTAAGGCACACCTTTTGAGAAAGCCGGATAGCATGAGCATAGTATTTGTTTTGCTCAGCGTGATTATACTGTTGTTCATTCTTGTACCCTTGGTTAAGACGGTAGGCTCTTCATCACCG
>JABUBO010000598.1_pt1 | contig 11805 bp, 8 predicted proteins | sample 7240361 | NCBI WGS metagenome assembly JABUBO01 (sample SAMN07256346, study PRJNA390944) | subsurface metagenome | isolation source: Methane hydrate marine sediment | place: Pacific Ocean: Eastern North Pacific, ODP site
AAGTTTCTTTTCTTTTAAAACAAGTTCTGATAATTTCTTAAAATATTCATAGGCTCTATCACTTAAATATAAGTCTTCCAGTGCCTTTTGTAATTGTATGCATGCAATTTCAACATCAATATCTTCCAAGGCATTAAGTAATGCTGGTTTGTAGTCATCTAACGCAGCAGCTCTCATATCAAATACGAACTGTAAGATTCCATGTACCCTATTCATCTCTTCTGGAACCTTCAGTTCTGAACAATTGTTAGCTAATTCTCTACTATTATCAGCATATTTTTTTAATTTATTTATCATATCAACTCTATCTAAAGATTGGATCTCTTCCCGAGTCTTCATAAATTCCCTTGAAACATCGTTAGATTGGTTAACCAATTCTGAGGCATTTTTAATGTGGGTTTCAATAGAGGACTCTCTTTTACCAAATAATTTCTTAATATTATCAAATGATCCTATAAGATATATTGATAAAAGTACTATTACTGCAACTACTATTACAATATTTAGAATTGATAATTTTCTTCTAACCCTTCTTGCCATTTTGCTATTTTCTAATTCTTAATTTTAATATTTTATTAGATTACAAATTTTGTATGTTCCAATTTGTATTTTATTGGTAGGTACTTATTCAAATTCCTATATATTTTTTTCAATGAATTTAATTATTATCCTTCATTAATAAGTTTTTTTCTTTTTATATTATTTTATGAATCTGGTGGGCGAGGTGGGATTTGAACCCACATGCTAATAAAAGCACTAGACCCTGAACCTAGCGTGTCTACCAATTCCACCACTCGCCCATTTAAAAATAATTATAACATCTTTTATTTTCCTAAAATACTTGCTGTTTTAAAATACATTATTTTCTATAAAAAATTTTACCATCTGTAAAAATTGATTTTATAATTAATTATGTCTATTATTTTAAATGAGTTGAAAAAGTGTGAAATAGTAATTTTACAAATAGGTAAAAGATATTCACAATCTTTTGTTAACTTTATGCTAATTTATTAACTCTTTTTTGAAATGTTTGAAGATAAAGTTTTTGCAAATAGATACAAAATTATTAAAAAGATAGATTCGGGTGGAATGGCAAATATCTACCTCGCCAATGACATGAAGCTTTCCCGAAATGTTGCTTTGAAAGTTATGTATCCTCAGCTTGCTTCCGATCAAAATTTTGTGGAGCGATTTAAACGTGAAGCAAAATCAATGGCTACCTTATCACATCCATATATTGCCACTGTATATGATTGGGGGAAAGAGAAGGAGATTTACTATATGGTGATGGAGTATCTTTCTGGAGAAAACCTGAGCCAGATAATCAATAAAAGGGGTATGCTCCCAACAAACGAAGTTATAGATATATCAATAAAAATTTGTGATGCCTTAGAAGCAATTCATAAGCACGGAATAATTCATAGAGACATAAAGCCTTCAAACATCCTAATTACTAAAGAAAACGATATAAAAATTACTGATTTTGGTATAGTTAAAGATAGTGCTCCTAGTCTCACTCAGACTGGGTCAATACTTGGAACAGCTCAGTATATTTCCCCTGAACAGGCAAGGGGGTTAAGGGTAGAAAAGTCATCTGATATATATTCTTTTGGTGTTGTTATATATGAAATGCTCACTGGTGATCCTCCTTTCAGGGGAGATGACAGTTTAAGCGTCGCTCTAAGACATATTAGAGAAAAACCCATCCCCATTTCAAATATAGTGAAGAATCTATCTAAAAATTTAGAAACTGTGGTGATGAGATGTTTATCAAAAGATCCTGAAGATAGATATAGTTCTGTAGCTAAGTTGAAAGAGGATTTAATAAGATGTAAAAGGGGTCTACCTGTTGAGGAATTACCTAAAACCATAAAAACCAAAATAATTCCTGAGACTAAGACATTTTTCTCAAAGGGTTTGCAAACTATTAAAAATATTAAAGGTACCAGAATTATATATTTTTTAATTGTTTTATTTTTCATCACAATCTTTTCTATTATTTTTTATCAATTATTTATAACATTTAAAACACCCACACCCAAAGTTCTTGTTGTTCCCAATCTTGAAAATACAGAACTTTCAAAAGCAAAAGAGCAGTTAGAAAAAATTGGTCTGAAAATGGTCATTTCCAAACAAATCCATAATGATACTTTTGAAAAAGATGCTGTGATAAGTCAGGAACCTGAAGGTGGAGCAAAAATTGAGGAGGGTGAAACTGTCTATTTAGTAATAAGTTTAGGCCCCAAAGTTGCTGAAGTCCCAGATATTGTAGGATTAAAGTTGAAAGAAGCCGAAAAAATGCTCAAAGAGACAAATTTGAAATTTGGAATCATTGACGAAAAATATAGTGATGAGGTGGCTAAAAACAAAATAATAACTCAGAGACCAGAATCAGGAGAGATTGTCCCCTTTAATACACCTGTATATGTAATTGTAAGCTTAGGAGTTGAAAAAATAGAAGTTCCTAATGTTATTGGAATGGATTATGAAACTGCCAGGGATATATTGGAAAATAAGCAATTATCTGTTTCAAGAATTTATCAAAAATTTGAATCAGTTGAGATAGGAACTGTTATATCCCAGGAACCAGCAACAGGTGTAAGAGTTTTTAAAAACAGTCTTGTTACATTAACATTAAGTTCTGGCAATGAGATGATACCAATACCTAAAGTTATAAGAGAAAATTTTGAAGTCGCGAGATCAACTCTTAAGGAATCTGGATTTGAAATAGAAGAACAGTGGGTTTTATCAAGTCAAACTACTAAAAATCTCGTCTTAAATCAAGATCCTCAGGGTGGAACAGGTGCTCCCCCAGGAACAGTTATTATAATTTATATAGGAAGTGGTTCTTCATAAATATTTATCAATTATTTATCTATCTTCTTCAATTCCTCTTCAACCAGAACTCTTCTTAAAACTTTACCCACAAGTGATTTTGGCATTTCATCTCTAAATTCAACAGATTTTGGAATTTTATACTTAGCCAAATTTTCCTTACAAAATTGAATAATCTCCTCCTCTGTTAATTCTTCACCCTCTTTGACAGAAATAAATGCTTTAACTGATTCACCATATTTTGTGTCTGGAACGCCAATTACAGCAGCTTCTCTTACTTTTGGATGTTCATATAAAACTTCCTCTACTTCTCTTGGATAGATATTGAAACCCCCTGATATAATCATATCTTTTTTTCTATCTACAATATAGAAAAAGCCATCATCATCAATCTTTGCAATATCTCCTGTATAACACCATCCCTCTCTTAAAACATTTTTAGTTTCTTCAGGCTTATTCCAATACCCTTTCATAACCTGGGGTCCAAAAATAGCTAACTCACCAGATTCACCTAATAGCATTTCATTTTCACCAGTTTCTATATCCATTATTTTTGCGTCTGTATCTGGAAATGGGACACCAATGCTACCAATTTTTCTTAATCCTACAAATGGACTACAATGAGTAACAGGTGATGTCTCGGTTAGCCCATATCCCTCAACTAACTTTGCTCCAGTTAGTTCTTCAAACTTTTTACAAATCTCAACAGGTAATGGGGCTGCACCACTTATACAATATTTAATGGAAGAAAGATCATATTTTTCAACGTCTGGATGGTAATTTATGGCTGCATACATCGCTGGAACACCAGGAAATATTGTAGGTTTGTGTTTTTTTATCAATTTAAGTGCTGACTCTACTTCAAACTTTGGCATTAAAATCATATTATATCCATCTCGTACTGAATAAAGCATAGCTACTGTCATACCAAAAACATGAAAAAATGGTAATGCACATAGACAGGTTTCTTTTCCTTCGATTGCCTCAACGAACCATGATTCACATTGTAGTGTATTAGCTATTAAATTTTTATGAGTAAGTATACACCCCTTTGATATTCCTGTTGTTCCACCGGTATATTGTAATAATGCTATTTCTTCTGGACTTGTTTCAACTTCTGGTGGTGATGGGGGATACTTATTTAACAAATCCTTAAATAAATAAACTCCTGGCTCTTTATCAATTTTAACTACATGACCTTCTCTTTTCTGCTTAATTGGATATAACAAATTTAGAGGAAACGGTAAATAATCTTTTATCGATGTGACTATTATGGTTTTAAGATTTGTTTTTTCTTTTACTTTCTTAACCCTTGGGTAGAGAAGGTCAAGACATAAAATAGTTTCACTACCTGAATCGTTCAGTTGATATATAAGCTCTCTCTCTACATATAAGGGGTTTGTATTTACGTTGATTGCTCCAATTTTATTGGCTGCAAAATAGGCAATCACAAATTGTGGGCAATTAGGTAGTAATATAGAAAATTTATCTCCTTTTTTTATTCCTAAATCAGATAATGCAGTAGCAAATCTATTAACACTTTCATAGAATTTTCTATAATCTAACTTCTTTCCAAAGAATGTTAAAGCTATATTATCAGGATATTTTTTAACTGTATTCTCTAAAAATTTTGGTATTGTTATATCTGGATAATCAATAGCGGGTGGAACTCCCTCTTGATAGAATTTATGCCATACTCTTTCCATGTGATTCCTTTCCTATAAATTTTAAAAATATTAAAAATTCGAAATTTTTTTACTAGATTGAGCCTAGATAAAATATTTATTAAAATCACCTCCTTGTCATCTTAGAAAACAATTCTAAAAATTTTGCACAATCTAGTTCTTAAAAATTAATTAAAAATAAAAATATAAGTACATATTTTTTAAAGAACAGGTTTTTCCTGTAAATCTTCTATTAATTTTAAAAAGGTCAGTGTCCAAACAGATGATGCAAAGGTCATCCTAATTCCATTTATAATGACAGATAAGACTATTAGAAAAAGTACAGCTATTACAGCAAGAATTACTAAGGGAGGTATAGCACCAGCTCTATATAAGGAAAAACCTAATAAAGCAACTGGACCACCAATAATTAAAAATATAATGAATAAAATTATACCAATTAATATACCTATTCCGAATAGTATAAGGGCTATTATAATTGTATGTTTGAAATTACTAAAAATTAATCTTAATGCATTCTTAATCGACCTGATAATTCCATTATTTTTTATAACTATGAATCTTGATGAGTAATCATTTAAGATAGTAATAAAAACTCCAATTGGTATCATAAATATAATAAAAATAATAAAGAGTGGAATTGTAAACCATAAAAACCTGTAATTTGATGAAGAAGATAATGTAAAAAATGGAATCATAAAGAGAAGTATAAAGAATAAGATAACAATAGATACCACTAAAAAAATTAATAAATTTTTTCCTAACATTCTCCAAAAATAATGAGCACCTATTTTAAAACCATCTATTAAACTACTTTTTTCATTTGATTCTACATCCCTTACACATCCTATTAATGCACCTTTAGCAATTATGGAAAGAACAAGTCCTGCTAAAGCAAAAATTATTAAAAACATCACACCTAAAATTATTAAATATATATTATTTCTTAAAATACTCTGAAGTCCAAATAAGAATTGTTGCACTATTAATGGAGCTTTTTGTAAGTCTTCTCCCCTGAAAGTATATTCGATTCCTCTACCTCCACCACCTCTACCTCCAAAGAAAGCAAGGATAAATCCAAAAATCCATAAATATTTATACTTTTTTGTAATATCCCAAGCTCTTCTTATAATCTCACCATAGTCCATAATTAACTCCTCGCATATTAAAATGGTTTAATTAATTTAAAGATAATTAGTCGTAATTAATAATAAAAATAAAAATGATAAAGATAGATTTAAAAACTTATCTTAAAATCAGAAATACTACTGAATTTTTCCTATCTGTCTTGCTATATCAATTAGTCTTTTCATCCTTTCCTTAACTGGTGGGTGCGTTGAAAACAGTGTCATTAAACCACCACCCTTTAACGGGTTCACTATGAAAAGATGTGCAGTTGATGGATTTACCCTAAGTGGCATCCTCTTGGCAAACTCTGATAATTTTCCTAAAGCTGATGCTAAAGCTTCAGGTTTTCCTGAAATCTGCGCCCCTGCTTTGTCTGCTTCATACTCTCTTGCTCTTGATATCGCCATCTGGATTAACATAGCTGCTAAAGGACCTACTAAGGCTAATAGAATATTGCCTCTTGAATAGCCTCCCTCCTCATCTCTACTACTAAAACCACCATATGCACCTATTCTACTGATCATACTTATAGCACCTGCCATTGTTGCTGCTATCGTCATTGTCAAGATGTCTCTGTTTCTCACATGACCGAGTTCATGCCCGATAACTCCCTCTAGCTCATCCCTTTTTAAAATTTCAGTAATTCCCTGTGTAACAGCCACTACTGCATTTTGTGGGTTTCTACCCGTTGCAAATGCATTAGGAACCCTTGTTGGAATAACAGCTATCTTTGGCATTGGAAGACCTGCATTTCTTCTTAATTTATCCACCATTTGATAAAGTTGTGGAGCTTGCTCCCTTGTAAGTATTTTAGCCTTGTACATTGCCAACACGATTTTATCTGAGAAGAAATATGCTCCCAAATTCATAATTGCAGCAAATATGAGAGCCATTATGGCACCTGATCTTCCCCCAAAATAATTACCTATGAGTACGAAAAGAATGGTCAAGGTAGCCATTAACATGAATGTTCTTGTATAATTTCTCATTTTCTTCCTCCCCTTCTTACTAATAGTATGAAATTTTGAACTTGGTGGAGATGATGGGATTTGAACCCATGACCTCCTGGGTGCGATCCAGGCGCTCTTCCGCTGAGCTACACCCCCACTTTTTAATTTTGAAAACCCTTAAATATTTTAACCAATTGAAATTTAAAATGAAAGTAGCATTTTAGATTATGCTTAAGAAGTTTTTAAGTATATTAAAATTTTAAATCGAGCAGTACTAAATATTGAAATTAATGTTAAGATAATTATATCAAGAACAATTATTAGCTTGGTATATTTCAATATTAAAAATGGTGGGGACATACGGATTTGAACCGTAGACCTCCTGGTTGTGATCCAGGCACTCTAACCAACTGAGCTATGTCCCCAAATGATAATTTTATTAAATAATAACTATAAATTCTAATATCTTTTTATTTAAACTACTTATTTAAAATTCCTCTTCTTATATAAGGCTCCCTTAGAGTGGTATCTATAAGTAATGCTAAATCCTTGCTTCTACATCTATAACTTTAAAAATTGCTTTAAATATTTTAATATCTCTATATTTATAAAATTTGGTGGAGATGACCGGATTTGAACCGGTGACCTCCTGCGTGCAAAGCAGGCGCTCCTCCAGACTGAGCTACACCCCCACAAGTAAAGAATGTTCCAATACCTTCAGACCAGTTTTTCAAAAAATTAACTTTTAATTATTTAACCTTTTTACAATCTTAACACAGCAATAAAAATTTTGGTATAAGTTGATTTAAATTTCAAATCCTTCAATGTATAAGCTTATTAATCAAAAATGTGTAAGAAAATAAGTAAAGCGCAATGAAAATGATTCCTGCCTTTTTATCTACTCTTTCTCTGGCTACCAAAATAGAAATGACCACCAAAGAGGCAAATAATGTGTAGAGGATGGTCGGGCTAGCGAGCTCACCAGAAACTGCTTGGGGAAATAAAACTAGACCGATTCCGGTGGAGAAGCTCGCATCAACAATGCAACTACCGATTATGTCTCCGATTACAATCTCGTATTGTTTTTTACGAAGTGCAGTCAAGTCAACCACTAGTTCAGGAAGAGATGTCCCAATACTCATTAAAAAGAAACTGATGAAATACTCGGGGACACCAAATGCCTCTGAAAGTATAATTACCGAACGGACGACAGCATAGGCGCCGACAGCGACGCCAACAAAACCTAAGACAGCTATCGAAATATGATATATCTTTCTTTTAGCGGTTTTTATCGAACCTACGTGATTTAAACCATCCCTCCCAACTATAGTCTTAGTTACCAACATATAAATCGGCCAACTTCCAACGAGAAACAAGGCGTTGGTCCGAGAAACATATCCCTTTTCAACAACAGATATAACAAGCATAATCGCTAAAATTAGACAAGAACCCATGACAATAATTTCCTTTCTTTTAACCCTAAATGAACGACCAAAAAAGGGAAGGAGTCCAAAAACCAAAGTCAGTTGAGTTAAGACTGAACCCATGGAGTCCCCAATATCGATATCTGCGTGACCTAACGATGAGGAGACAATTGAGTTAACGATCTCGGGTAAATCAGTGCCTAAGGAAACTAACACGAGGCCAATCATAAGTGGAGATATGCCTAGGGCGGAAGCAAGAATAGCCGAATGCTCGACAGCTTTATTGCTGGAAAGTACCATCAGCAAGATACCAGCAATGAGTACTAATATTGCTGTTATTGGTGACTCAAATATTTTTAAGAGACGCTCACCAGAAAATTCATGGATACTATCCATTATAAGGAGAGCGATGACGATTATTAAGATACCTATTTCAATTCCGATTAATTTTTTTTTGTTCATGATGATAGTTAGTTTTTCTATGTAAAAATTTTCCGGGGGCAGGAAACTAAATTTTTGCGTTTTTCTTTTCTTTATACGGCACTTGCAGCGGGTGGCGCAGTGGGCACCCCCACCCAATTCTGCTGCTATTACTACGATGGTGGGCTTACCTGGAGTCGAACCAGGGACCTCACCCTTATCAGGGGTGTACTCTAACCTACTGAGCTATAAGCCCACCTTTTTTATTATCTTATCTTTTTAAAAATTTGTAAATATATAAATTTAATAATTCCAAATTCTAATTAAATTAAATAATAATTGCACTAAACCAATACAATTGGACACATTATAGCCTAAATAAAATTTATTGAGTAAAGAATAAAGCTCTGATTTTATTTTTAATTTTAATTTAAATTTTTTATAAATTTATTTTTCTACAATTCTATAACCTGTGTTCCTGCCATCTTATCCCCAAGCCTTAGTCCTTTATCGTCAGTAAAAACCAGTACTGCTTCGATTACAACATAAATAAACAATGGAATCCAAATCAATATTGCTAATATCCAACCAATTACAGGTATTGCTACTAAAAAATGTCCTATTGCAAAGGGCCAATTCCTCTTTGCAGATGTTTGAAGATCACAATTAGCACCTGTCTCTACTACTATAGGTTTTAAATTAACAGCCATCTTTCCAAGACTTCTATTTTGCATAAAGTCTAAACCATCTCGTAAAAGCATATATGCGCCAGCTACTAATCCACCAACGACAGGTATTAGACTTACAACACTTGCTAAAATTGCATCAATTAGATAAGCAACAAATCTTTTAAATAAATCTGCTTTTTTATACTCAACAACTGCTTTTTCTCCAACTTTCACTTCTTCTTCCTCAACTATTTTCTCCTCTTCTCTCTTTATCTCTTCCTGGTTCAAATTTTCCCTCCTTTCTAAAAATCTTTAAAATATTGAGATAATAAGTAATAAAAATCTACTTAATTATAATAGAAATTCTATTTAATATTATTAATTAATATGTTCAACCTTATTAATATTAATTAATACTCTTAAACTGATTAATTTATAGGTTCAATTACATTTTTATACTAATATAATGTTAGTAGTATTAACTGTTATTATCCCTTTAAAACAGCAAGTGGTTTTAGTTTTACTACCTTTGTTGATATTCCAGCATTCTGAGTTACATCAACTATTTCATTTACATCCTTGTATGCTTTCGGTGCTTCTTCTGCTAAACCGGGCATTGAGTCAGTCATAATTTTTATTCCACTTGATTCAAGTTCTCTTTTTAAGGCATCTCCTCTAATAGTTTTTCTTGCTCTTGTTCTGCTCATCACTCTTCCAGCACCATGACATGTTGAACCAAAACTTTCCTCCATACTTTTTTCAGTTCCAATAAGTAGATAAGATGCAGTTCCCATAGTTCCACCAATTATTACTGGTTGTCCATAAGGACTATATTTTTCTGGAAGATCAGGATGTCCTGGTCCAAATGCCCTAGTAGCTCCTTTCCTGTGTATACATAACATTTTTTCCTTACCATCAACTTTGTGTTTCTCAAATTTTGCTATGTTATGAGAGACATCATATATTAGATTCATACCTAATTTTTCAGCACTTTTTTTAAAAACACGTTCAAAGCACTGTCTCATCCAATGACCTAATACATGCCTGTTAGTTAGAGCATAATTAGCCGCACATGACATTGCCTGGTAATAATCTTTTCCTTCTTTACTATTTATCGGGGCACAACCCAACTGTCTATCTGGTAATTTATATCCTTCTCTTGCAACTACTCTTCTCATAACTTCAATGTAGTCAGAGCATACCTGATGGCCAAATCCTCTTGAACCACAGTGTATCATAACTGCTACTTGATCTTTTTCTAAACCAAATACATCTGCTATTTTTTTATCGTAGATTTGATCTACAACCTGAATCTCCAGATAATGATTTCCCGCACCTAAAGTTCCTACCTGCCCCTGACCTCTCTTAAGAGCTTTGTAACTAACTTTATCAGGATTTGCTTCTGGCATCCTTCCTCTATTTTCTACATAAAGCCTATCTTCATTCCAACCATAACCTTTCTTAATAGCCCAGTCTACTCCTTGAGTTACTAATTTGGAAAGTTCATCTCTACTTAATCTTAATTTTCCTCCAACTCCTACTCCTTTTGGAATATTTCTATTTAATTCATATACAAGTTGTTCCATTTTAGGTTTTATATCACTTTTTGTTAAATTAGTTTTAATTAACCTAACTCCACAAGAGATGTCAAAACCTACACCCCCAGGTGAAATAACACCTGTTTCCATATCCATAGCAGCAACACCACCAATTGGAAAACCGTATCCCCAGTGGATATCAGGCATAGCAAATGATGCTTTTACAACTCCGGGAAGTGTAGCCACATTCACAACTTGTTCCAAAGCATTATCTTGATCAGCTTTTATAAGAAGATTTTCATTAGCAAAAATTATACAAGGAACCCTCATCCCTTCTATCTGCCCTTTGGGAATTTCCCATTTATAATCAGAGATTTTGTTTACTTTATATCTAAGTTTTTTCATTCAAATCACCCTATAATTTTTTTTCAATATATTTATTATACTGTTATTTACAACAATTTTACTTCAATTTATTTTACTAAATTTTCAGACTCTCTATTTCTAATAGTTTTCTTTTTATATCTATTCGCTTTGCTCTTCCTCCAAATCCTCCAATTGAACCGTCACTTTTAATAACCCTATGACATGGTATTACTATTGGAATTGGGTTTTTACTAATAGCATTTCCAACAGCTCTATATGCTCTTGGTTTTTTTATCTCTTTTGCTATCTGACCATATGATTTGGTCTTACCATACTTAATATTCCTAACTGCATTAAGAACTTTCTTTTGAAAATCAGTTACTTTTATATCAATATTAATATTAAATTTTTCTAAATCTCCTATCAAATAACTCTTTATTTGATTTAATATTTTTTTGTTTTTATCATTACTTAAGTAAATCTTTGAGTTGTACTTATTATAATTAAATACAATTCCCGATTTATATGAATTTGAGCTGTATTGATTTTCCAAAGATTTTATAAAATCTTCTTCACCACAATCCAAATCAACTTTTATAAGTCCTTTATCTGATGATGCAATAAATATATTCCCTATATCAGACTTAATATATGAGACGTAAATATTTTTCATTCAATCACTTATCTTATTGATTTGTATTATAAATTTTACATTTGTATAGAATTATCTATTTATAATAGATTCTACATATCTTTATAAATAGCTTTTTTAGAAAAATCTCCTTATAACA
>JABUBO010000599.1_pt1 | contig 11798 bp, 12 predicted proteins | sample 7240361 | NCBI WGS metagenome assembly JABUBO01 (sample SAMN07256346, study PRJNA390944) | subsurface metagenome | isolation source: Methane hydrate marine sediment | place: Pacific Ocean: Eastern North Pacific, ODP site
CTGACGTTTGCCAGTAAAGATTTTTTTGGGTCATGTTCTTTCCCTAGTAGAAAAGTGCGACTATATTTTTATACCTGCCATCCGCAGTGTGAAAAGGAAGGCTTATAACTGCTCTAAGTTTCTTGGCTTACCTGATATGACCAAAGCAGTTATTCCCGAATCGCCTCCTATCCTAGATATAGAGATAGATATTAACAAAGGAAAGCGCCACCTGTATCAAGCTATTTATAAACTGGGGCAGCGTTTTACCTGGAATCCATTTAAGGTCAAGCAAGCTAGTATAGCTGCTTGGCAAGCCCACCTGAAATACCGACAGCTAATGTCCAGTCAAGGCTTAACTCCTCCGCAGGCAATAACCAAGATGACGGGCGAAGTTGAGCCAAAAACACCAACCTCAACACAAGCCACCATTGCCCTCATTGGTCACCCCTATATCCTCTATGATGAACATATAAGTCATCGCTTTATCCATCAACTGGAACAGGCTCATTATAAGGTATTAACCCCGGAGATGCTCACCACTGAGGAGCTTGAATCAGCCACAGCTAGATTAGTAGGCAAAGCCCACTGGACATACGAGGATGAGGTGGTAGGCGCTGGAGAGTATTACCTAGAAAGCGGAGCTGATGGTGTTATTGGCCTAATGACCTTTGGCTGTGGACCTGATTCGCTAATGATGGATGTGGTGCGTCGGCGGGCAGCCAAGCTAAGAGCTACCACCTTTATGAGCCTTACCCTAGAGGAGCACACTGCTGAAACCGGTGTAGTTACCCGACTAGAAGCATTCCTTGATATGATACACAGAAGGAAAAGAAAGCAGGTAGAAGTATGCGTCTAGGCTTACCCCATATGGGTAATATTTATGTAGTGGTAAAGGCTATAGCTAACCAGCTGGGCATTGACCTTATTGTTCCACCGCCCACTAGTCAGCGCACCCTCACCCTGGGCGTTAAATACTCGCCGGAGATGGTTTGCCTTCCGTTCAAACTCACCCTAGGCAATATGATTGAGGCTTTAGAGTTGGGGGCTGATACTACACTGATGCCAGGGGGAGCTGGTCCTTGCCGCTTTGGCTATTATCACAAGGTTCAGGAGTCGATTCTACGCAAGCTGGGCTACAACTTTTACATGATAACTGAGGAGCATGGTATAATGCGCATGGGGAAATATCTTGCCAATGGAGCCCCCCTATGGAAAGTAATACCAGCTCTCCGTTTTGGTCTAGCCAAACTGAAGGCATTGGATGAACTGGAACGAATGGTACACAAAATACGAGCCATCGAGCGGGACAAGGGTGAAGCCACCCAAATCTATAGAGACGGTGTTAAGGCTATCGATAATGCAGGGGACCATAAGTCGCTTAATCAAGCCAAGCGAGAGCATCTTGAAAAACTCATGAGCCTACCCACAATAACTTCACCTGCTCCCTTAAAAGTTGGCATTACCGGTGAGTTTTTCGTGGTGCTTGACCCCTTTGCTAACATGGACATAGAAATTGAACTGGGCAAGTTAGGGGTTGAGGTCAGGCGTTCCCTATTCATCGGGGAATGGGTAGGGCTTAACCCCTTCGTCTACGCCTTTGGTTTACGAGAGAAGGATAGAAGCCACAAGGCAGCCAAGCCGTATCTTTCCCGCCATGTGGGTGGGGATGGCTGGCAGTCGGTAGGAGAGAAGGTGCTGCACGCTGGAGATTGGGATGGAATCGTTCACCTTGAACCGTTTGGGTGTATGCCCGAAATTATGGCTCGCAATATCATGCCCTCAATAAGAAACGGACTTCCGGTACTTAACATCATCTATGACGAACATGCGGGGAAGGCAGGAATAATAACTCGCCTTGAAGCCTTCGTAGATATGCTATATAGGAGAAAAGGAGGCAGATAGAAGTATGCGTATAGCCATATCTCATCTGGGCAATCTATATATAACCATTAAAGCCTGGGCTCAAAGGCTTGGTGGTGACCTGATAGTACCACCAGTTAATAACCAGCGCACCCTATCCCTAGGTGTCAAGTACTCCCCTGAAGGGTTATGCCTCCCATTCAAACTGACCCTAGGTAACCTGATTGAAGCCTGTGAGATGGGGGCAGACACCCTGGTTATAGCTCGCGGCGCCGGCATCTGTCGCCTCGGCTACTATGCTAAGACCCAGGAACAAATTCTTCGTGACCTAGGATATAATTTTGAAATGATTGGCTTGAGCCTGTCGGAACACAAGCTATTCGGCTTACCCAAATTAATTAAGCGCTTGTCAAATAATGCCTCCTGGTTTAAGGTTATATCAGCCCTTCGCTTCGGTATAGCTAAGCAAATTGCCATAGATAAAATGGAGCGCTTGGTGCAAAAAGTGCGTGCCGTAGAGCTGATAAAGGGAACAGCCAATCGGCTATATGCTAAAGCAATCGAGGCTATTGACAACGCTGATGATTATAATACCCTGAAGAAGGTGCAAAGAGACTACATTGACCAGCTTAATCATGTAGCTAAGGATACACAGGCTAAACCACTAATAGTGGGCATAATAGGGGAATTCTATGTGACGCTGGAGCCGTTCTCTAATCTAAACATAGAGAGCGAGTTGGGTAAGCTGGGGGTAGAGGTAAGACGAAGAACCTTTATCTCAGAGTGGGCTAAATTCAGTTTCTTTTTTAATTCCCTGGGTTTGGACGAGAAAAGCAAGATTCATAAGGCAGCTCTACCCTACCTCAAGCGGGATATTGGTGGTGATGGCTGGGAATCAGTGGGGGAAAAGGTGCTCCACGCCAAAGAGTATGACGGTTTAATTCACCTAGCCCCATTCACCTGTATGCCTGAAACAGTAGCCCAAAATATCATGCCAGCAACTAAGGAAAATATCTCGGTGCTAACCATACTTTGCGACGAGCAAATGAATAAGACAGGTATGTTAACCAGACTGGAGGCCTTTGTCGACCTGTTAAAAAGCAGGCGACGAGCACGCAATAACAATCAACATAAGGAGAGCTAATGGAAGCTTATCTAGGTATTGATGTTGGCTCAGTAACCACCAAGTTGGCTGTGGTGGATAAAGATGGTGAGCTTATTACCTACACCTACCTGCTGACACAAGGCAAGCCTGTCCAAATGGTGCAGCAAGGGCTGAAACAAATCAAACAGCAACTGTCTAAAGATGTTAATATTTGTGGTGTGGCTACCACTGGGAGTGCCCGCTACCTATCTGGGGTTATCGTCGGCGCTGATTTAGTCAAGAACGAGATTACCAGCCATGCTGTGGCTACCTTGCGCTATATTCCTGAGGTGCAAACCATCATTGAAATTGGGGGGCAAGATAGCAAGATTATCATTATTAGAGATGGGATAGTCATTGACTTCGGCATGAATACCGTATGTGCTGCCGGCACCGGTAGCTTCCTTGACCACCAGGCACTGCGTCTCAATATGAGTATTGAGGAATTCGCCAAGCGGGCGCTGGATAGCAACGCACTGGTGCGCATTGCCGGACGATGCACCGTTTTTGCTGAATCAGACATGATACACAAACAACAAATGGGGCATCGCACCGAGGATATTCTCTATGGTCTGTGCCAGGCATTAGTGCGCAATTACCTCAATAATGTTGGCTTAGGCAAGGATATTAAACCCCCGGTAATATTTCAGGGCGGGGTTGCCTTTAATCAGGCTATAGTAAAGGCACTCCAGGAAGAGCTTAATACTGAAATCATTGTCCCCCCTCACCATGAGCTCATGGGAGCAATAGGTGCCGCCTTACTGGCGCATGAAGAGATGGTAACTAGTAATAATGGAAGTAAATTCAAGGGATTTGAGGTGAGTGAGGTAAGGTATCACATGTCCTCATTTGAATGCAAAGCCTGTCCTAACCTATGTGAGATAGCCCAGATTTCCCTTAATGGTCAGGTTCTTGCCCAGTGGGGAGGTCGTTGCGACCTGTGGGAAAGAAGCCCAAGCAAATAAAAATCCCCAACCGAGGCAATAGATGATAATTGCCGTCGATGTTGCCAGGAGAGATTAAACCGTGAACAGAGAATATGAGGTAGTTATTATTGGCGGTGGTCCGGCTGGGCTTACCGCTGGACTTTACACTTCAAGAGCCAAGCTCAATAGCCTGCTTACAGAAAAGGGGGTGGTTGGCGGTCAGATAGTAGATGCCGAGCAAGTAGAGAACTATCCCGGTTTTCCTGAAGGCATTAGCGGCTTAGAGCTAGGTCAATTAATGCACCACCAGGCAACCAAATATGGGCTAAAAACTATTATCGCCGAGGTTACTGGCGTTGAGCCTCAACAAAAGCAAATAGTGGTAAAGACCACTGAAGGCAACTTTATAGCTAAAGCGGTGATTATAGCCAGTGGCTCGGAACGACGCAAATTGGGCATACCTGGAGAGGAAGAATTTACTGGTAAGGGGGTGTCCTACTGTGCTACCTGCGATGCTGCCTTCTTCAAAGGGCTTCCTGTAGCCGTAGTCGGTGGTGGCAATGCCGCCATTACTGAAGCCCTCCACCTCACCAGGTTTGCCTCCAGGGTCACAGTGATACACCGCCGCAATCAACTCCGAGCCAATGGTATTATGCGAGAGAAAGCCCTCTCCGAGCCTAAAATAGAATTCCTGTGGGATACTGTGGCTGAAGAAATTGAGGGTGAAAATTCAGTTACAAGACTCAAGCTTCGCCAGGTAAAAACAGGAGAGAAATCTACCCTTGACATAGCCGGGGTCTTTATATCTGTCGGGCTTAAGCCTAGCACCGACTACCTCAAGGGTGTTGTGTCATTAGACAATGGCGGCTATGTCATCACCAACGACAAGATGGAGACCGAAATACCCGGTATTTTTGCTGCTGGTGATATACGTCGCAACTCTGCCCGGCAGGCAATAACCGCTGCTGGAGACGGGGCTACGGCTGCTTTTTATGCTGACAAGTTCATCACCCAATAGTTAGAATGAGGCTTTTACTTTACCATCAAGTGAAGTATAATTAAAAAGGAGAGGTTATGAGGGTCATCTTCTTAGAGGATGTGCCTAATGTGGCTAGAGCTGGTGAGATAAAGGAGGTAGCCAACGGCTACGGCAGGAACTTTCTTATCCCCAAAAAGCTAGCCCTATTAGCTAATTCTCCAGCTACTAGTCTGATAGAAGTACAGCCCAAATTAACAGCCCAGGACCAAACAGAGGATGAATTAGTTAAGCTGGCTAACCAGCTAGAGGGAAGGGAGATTACCCTAAAAGCTCGAGTCGGAGCTAAAGACCGACTGTATGGCTCAGTCACCAACGCCGATATTGTTGCTGAGTTGCAAAACATTGCTGGGGTAGCTGTTGACAAGAGGAAAGTAGAATTAGTTGAGCCCATCCGTCAACTCGGTAGCTATGAAGTAGCTATTAGATTAGCTAGGGATATAGTGCCCAGGATAAAGGTTACAGTTACCGCTGAGGAGAAAGAGTAAATTGTACGGTGACAAGCTGCCCCCCCATGATATTGATGCTGAGGAAGCAGTAATCGGCTCACTCCTGATAGAGGGCACAGCAATCTACAAAATTGCTGTCTTCCTAAACCAGTCAGACTTCTATAGCGAACAAAATCAATGGCTATACGGGGCTTGCCTATCGCTTGATCAGCGTAATGAGGCGATAAACCAAATTACAGTAGCTCAAGAGCTAGACCGACAGAATAAACTAGAGGCATGTGGTGGTGCTGCCTATTTAAGTCACCTAATATCCGTAGTCCCCACCTCGCTTGATATTGAGCATTATGCTCAAATTGTTTATCGCTTATCGGTAATGCGCCACCTTATCAATGCCGCTAGCCAAATTGCTGTCATTGGTTATGAGGCTAATCCCGATGTTGATGCCAGCCTCAGTCGGGCTGAGGATATCCTATTTAGACTGCATCATGGGCAAACCCCCCGAGACTTTGTTCATATTCGCCAGGTACTAGATAAGTATTTTGAAACTGCTCCCAGCCCGGCTACCGAGGAAGGCTACCCTGAGGCAATCCCCTATGTACTGTCAGGTTTTACCGGGCTAGATGAATTTCTAGGCGGATTCCAGCGCTCTGATTTAACTATCATTGCTGGCAGACCCAGCATGGGCAAAACCAGCCTAGCTCTTAACATCGCCAGAAATGCTGCCGTGGAGCAGAGGGCTTGTGTGGCTCTGTTCAGCCTAGAGAGCGCACGGGAGCCAGTGGTGCTACGCTTGCTATCCAGCGAATCTGGGGTCAATTTAAGACAGGTTCGTCTTGGGCTTCATAGTGAACAGGATGAAAAAAGGATTATGGATGCCACCGGCATCCTTTCTGAAGCCCCAATCTATATTGATGACACCCCCCAACTCCGGATAGTAGAGATGCGAAGCAAAGCCCGGCGACTCCACTACGAGCGTGGCATCAACCTCATTATTGTCGACTACCTACAACTGATGCAGGGGGATGGTAGAGGAGAAAACAGGGTTCAGGAGATTAGCTTCGTCTCTCGTTCCCTTAAGGGAATGGCTCGTGAGCTTAATGTGCCAGTGCTAGCTATATCCCAGCTCAGCCGAGCTGTAGAGTGGCGAGCTTCACATAAGCCTCAACTTTTCGACCTGCGTGAAAGCGGCAGCATTGAACAGGATGCCGATGTTGTTATGTTTATCTACCGGGAGGAACTATACACCCCTGAGGAGGAATGGAAGAGGGACCACCCAGACGAAGCTTACCCGCCTCCAGCTGAGATTATAATTGCCAAGCATCGCAATGGTCCTACGGGACAAAGAAACTTGCACTTCATACCTAAACTAACCAAGTTCGAAAATATTGCTAACGAAGAGCCAAGCCTACTATGAAGCAGTTTGCCGGTTTCCCAGCCAAGATGCAGTTTACCCCGATACCCAATTTTTTCTTCAGCACACTACTACCCCAAATCAGCGACATTGCCGAGCTCAAGACAACCCTCCATATTCTTGGGGCACTTTACCACAAACGGGGTTATCCTCGCTTCATTACTTATAGGGAGCTGTTAAGTAATACCAGCCTAATACGCAGCCTCAAGGAAGCAGCCAAGCCTCCAGATGAGGTATTGCGCCAAGCCCTGGAAATGGCTACCAGGCGGGGGACTATCCTTCATATAGTATTAGATAGAGATGGAGTACCCGAGGATATTTATTTTCTCAACACTGACTCCGATAGACAGATTGTGGCTAAAATTCAAAATGGCGAGCTTTCCCTCGTTGGGTTAAAAACTGGAGGACAAAGCTCTATTGAGACCGAGGAACAACCCGACATCTTCACCCTTTATGAACAGAACATCGGCATGCTAACCCCGATGATTGCTGAAGAACTACGTGAGGCCGAGAAATTATACCCTGTAGCTTGGATTAAGGATGCCATCAAGGAGGCGGTTTCCCTTAACAAACGAAACTGGCGATATATTGCCCGGATTTTAGAGCGCTGGTCATCAGAAGGAAAGGACAGTGGAGCATATAAGCGAGAGCTTAAAAAGACTGAACCAGATAAATACATCAAGGGCAAATATGGACACATGGTCAGGCGCTGAAGAATCAGAAGAAGCCCCACCAGGTTCAGTCTGCCCTATTTGTAACGGGGCAGGATTTGTTCATCCTCGCCTATCTTCAGGGAAACCAGATTTCAACCGAGTTATACCCTGCCGGTGTACCCGAGGCGAATTAGACAAAGAGCGCCAAGCCCGCTTACTACGATATAGTAACTTGGGCTCGCTAACTCGCTTCACCTTTGACAACCTATCCCCTCAAGGGAGAAGCGGAAATCCTATCAATCAGGAGCAATTTGCCCGTGCTTACGAGGCAGCCAAAATATTTGCTAGCCAACCCAAAGGATGGTTAATCCTGGTTGGTCCCGATGGCTGCGGCAAGACGCACCTGACAGCGGCTATCGCCAACGAGTGCCTTAGCCATGGTTATCCTGTTTTCTTTATCACCACCCCCGACCTCCTGGACCACCTGCGTTCTGCCTTTAGCCCCAATAGTGAAATTGTCTATGATGAATTCTTTAACCAAGTGCGTAACGCTCCATTATTAGTCTTGGACGATTTAGGTGCTCAAACTGGCACACCCTGGGCTAAAGAAAAACTGGAGCAATTACTAAATCATCGCTTTAATAGTGAACTACCTACCGTAATTGTTACTATTGTCCCCATTGAGCAGCTAGAAGACCGAATACGCACCCGTCTAACCGACCCTAATTTATGTCATATATACGTGGTTGAGGAAAAACAAGCCTCGTTAGAATCATTAGAATATAGCTGGGGTCCAGAGTTTGAGCTGCAAAAAAGTATGACCTTTGACAAATTTGACTGGAGGCGGGTAAATCTGCTGCCAGAGAAGCGTGAGAACCTGGAGGAGGTATTCCGCCTAGCCTTTGATTTTGCTAAATCACCCGATGGCTGGCTTATATTACAAGGGGTCAACGGTTGTGGTAAAACCCACCTGGCAGCGGCTATCGCTAATTATCGCTATCAAGCCAGCAAACCAGCCTTATTCGTAGTGGTGCCTGATTTCCTTGACCACTTACGCTCCACCTTCAGCCCCGAGAGCAAGGTATCCTATGACCAGCTATTTGAAAGAGTAAAGACCGCTCCCCTACTCATCCTAGACGACTTTGGTGAGCAGACAACCACCCCCTGGGCGCAGGAAAAGCTTTACCAGGTTATCAACTATCGGTATAACGCCCGATTGTCAACAGTGATTACCACCCGCTGTTCACTGGATGAAATTGATAGTCCCATCAGCTCCCGGCTAGCAGACCCCAAAATCAGTGTGGTATGGAATATCATTGTTCCCGACTACCGAACTGATGCAACATCTAGCCGAAAGAAAATAACTCGCGGTGGCAAGAAAGGGCGCTGGAGCTAAGAAGCCCAAACCCAAGCTTGCATAGTCGGAAGTTTTTTAGTAAAATGAAAAACCTTGTGTGGAAAGAAGTCTTAGACATGATAAATCTTCCTGTCCTAGTGCTAAATCAGAGCTATGAGCCACTCAATATATGTCGAGCCCGGCGAGCGGTAGTGTTAATTTATCGAGGCAAGGCTGAGATGCTAGAGAATGGTTCAGGATTTATCCACTCAGCCAATTATACCTTCCCCCTGCCCTCAGTAATCCGAATAGCCTATATGATTAAGCGCCCCCGACCTGAGAGAAAGCTGACTCGCCTTGAGGTTTTCAACCGTGACCACTACACCTGCCAGTATTGTGGTAAGGAAACTCGGCAACTTACCTTAGACCATGTTATCCCACGACACCGAGGTGGTCAACACACCTGGGAAAATGTGGCCAGCGCCTGTATATCTTGTAATCGTCGTAAGGCAGGCAAAACTCCACACGAAGCTGGAATGGAATTAATTCGCCACCCCTCTCCACCACACGGCAGCCTCCCCTTCTATATCCCCTATCACTACCTGCAAACCCAGAGTGAATGGCAAAAATACCTCCCCACTGGAAACTAACCAGCAATCAATAACAACTCAAACCCTTTTCACCGCTGGTGGGGATGCTCAGCCTCAATAGTAATCTCACTGAGAGGCAATTCTACAGTCGCCCCGCTCTCTAGCTCAACCAAAACTGTTTCCTTCAATGGATTAGCCCCAACCACACGAGCTGCCCCCATAGGAGTAGACACTTGCTGTCCCACCTTGGGCAATCTCCCCCTCAAAACATGGTATAGCTCACTCTCATAGCCCAAGCAGCACATCAAGCGACCACAAATACCGGCTATCTTCACCGGGTTAAGAGGTAAATCCTGCTCCTTTGCCATTTTAATAGAAACAGGGGCAAACTCACTTAAAAAGCTCATACAACATAGCGGACGACCACACCTGCCAAAGCCACCTAGCAGCTTAGTTTCATCTCTAGGCCCTACTTGGCGTAATTCCACCCGTACTTTGAAATGGTTGGTTAACTCCCTAACCAGTTCACGGAAATCAACCCTCTCAGTAGCACTAAAGAAAAAGGTAAGTCGCTTACCACTAAGGTCGTATTCAGCAGATAGCAGCTTCATTGATAGCTGTAGTTTAGCAATCAGCTCACCACACTTAGCTAGAGCCTCTCTACTCTTACTTTCAAATTCCTGGGCACGCTTAATATCCTCGGGGTCTGCCTTGCGCACTACCGACTTCAATGGTCCGGTCACCTCACTGTCCAATACCTGCTTTGGAGAAATGACCACGTACCCTAGCTCTAGCCCGCGTGTTGTCTTAACCACTACCCAGTCATTTACCTCCAGTTCAATACCTGCCGGGTCGAAATAGTATACTCTACCAGCTCTCTTGAAACGTATGCCAACAATCTCAGCCACTCTTTACCTACCTCTCCTGGGTATACTAAGCATTAACACCTCCAGCACCAGTCGCGGATTGGCATTCTGTCTAAGCTGTTCCTCAGCCGCTTGAAGGCTATTAATAAAGCTCTTTATTTGAACTAAACTATAACCCTTGGCCTGGTCAACAAGCGTAGCTAACATATCAGCATTAGTAATGGTATCATCACACCCTGCCTTAATTAATAGCAGATCACGCCAATAATCAAGCCATAAATCCAGAATCTCTTGGACTAATCCCCTGTTTTGGCTAAACTGAGCCGCCAACTGGGTAGCATAGGCAAAACGCTCCTCACAATCAGCATCAATGACATTAAGCAACCTGTCCATTCTTTCGGCACGCCGCTCAAGCAAGCCACCATTATGGGCAGCCGATAGTGCCCAACCCAGACAGCCGTGGGAAAGCCTAGCCAGAAGTCTAGCCTTTTGTGGCTCAACACCCCAGCGACTATTAAGGGTAGCCTCTACCTCGGTAGCTGCTAACGGGGGTAACTCCAGTCGCTGGCACCGAGAAATAACAGTGGCTGGCAGTAACCTCTCATTAGTGGTTAGCAAAATAAAAATTACCTTTCCCACCGGCTCTTCCAAGGTTTTAAGCAAGCAATTAGCAGCTTCATTTGACAAGAGCTCAGCCCCGTCAATAATAAATACCTTACACCTACCTTCAAAAGGCGGTAAGCTGGCTGAGTGCTGCATCTGCCTAATCTGGTCAATACTGATTTCTACCCGAGGCTTAGTCTCAGCCGAATTCCCGTCCCTGGTCAAGCCTATAATCTGAACGTCAGCGTGCTTGGCTAAAGCTATTTTCTGACATGAGTCACAAACCCCACAGGGGGGCTCAGATGCCTCACAGTTTAACGCCTTAGCCAAATCTAGAGCCAGAGTCATTTTACCCACATGAGGGGGGCCAACTAAAAGATAAGCATGAGCCACCGCTTCCCTTTCCAAGCTACGCTGGAGTAAGGAAACAGCCTTGGTTTGACTAACTACCTGCCACACCCTAAAATCTCCCGATTACCTTCTAAACTAAATCGCACTTGGTCAGGTCGTCAAAGGTCTCCCGGCGCCGAATAAGGCGTGCTTCACCTTTATTGACCAGAACAATCGCTGGCTTAAGTGAGGCATTAAAATTGCTTGCCTGTGGCAGGCAATATGCGCCACAGTCGGGTATTGCTATAATATCACCTGCCGAAACTGGGGGCAGAGTAATATCCTTAATTAATATATCGCCCGACTCGCAAAACTTGCCAGCAATAGTAATCTCCTTTGCCTCCTTTGCCAACATCTTATTAGCTACCACTGCCTCATATTTAGACCCATAAAGGGCAGGACGGATATTGTCACCCATACCACCATCTACTGAGACATAGCACCTGACCCCCGGTATATCCTTGACCACACCCACCTTATATAGTGCCACTCCAGCCGCTCCCACTATTGACCTTCCCGGCTCAACGATAAGCCGGGGCAGAGCCAACTTTA
>JABUBO010000600.1_pt1 | contig 11795 bp, 6 predicted proteins | sample 7240361 | NCBI WGS metagenome assembly JABUBO01 (sample SAMN07256346, study PRJNA390944) | subsurface metagenome | isolation source: Methane hydrate marine sediment | place: Pacific Ocean: Eastern North Pacific, ODP site
CACACCAAAAATGACCATACGGTTCCTGACCTGTCCTTTCAATATAATAAGTTGGCTCATGGGTAGTGGAATTGTAAGGAATAGCTAAAAATACCACCGGGGATTCCAGCCCTTTAGCTTTATGCAAATTCATAATCCGGACCGTATTTTCTTCGGTCAGTATATCCAGCTCCTCTTCAACTCCAGCTTCCAGCATTTTTTCTAATTGGTCTACCATTAAGGCAAACCCTATAACTTCTCCCGCCTCCGCTTTTCTTAATCTCTCCAAAATAGAATAAAGCTCCCCGCATTTATTTAGATTGTAACCCTCTAAACAGGAATGAGACAACAGTCCTGAATCAATAATTATCTTTTCCATAGCCGTAACCGGCGGCAGTTTTTGAGTCCATAGATGAAATTGCCTTAACCGGCAAAAAGCTCTATCAAAATTCTCCCTTAATTTAAGGTTTAATTTTTCCGGTATTTTTTCATAAAAATCAAATTCCCCGCCTGCTCCTTTAAACTGGTATAAATCATCATCAGAAAATCCAAAGAATATCCCCCGCAAGACAGCGATAATAAGCACCTGATTTTCTATATCTTTCATCAAGCGAAATAGTTTTAACAGTTCTTTTATCTGCTGAGATTCATTTAAAGAGGTGTATCCCGAAACCGTAAAGGGTATTCCATATTCTGCCAGAATGCGGGCATAGATATCCATCCCGCCTTTATAGCGTAGAAGAATCATAAAATCTTTATAGGTAACTAATGTAGAAATTCCCGCCTTTATCTCTTCTTCTGTCCGTACTAACTTAAATCCCTTATCGACCATATCGCGAATGATTCGGGCAATAGATTGGGCATCCTGCCGGATAGTATCATTTTTATTACGCTCTTTAGAAATAATCAGCTGTTTTACTCCTGTAAAGTTTTGCGAATTATCTTCCCAAACGGTCTGCATCGGTGAATATACGGCCTGAAACTTTCCCTGACCGCTTGAAAATAGTTCTTCAAATATGGGATTGAGGTAAGAACCGATAGAATGTAATGAGCGGAAATTAGCCTGTAATTTTAAAACCTCTCCTCCGCTTTTTTCAATCAACCCCTTTACCAGATTATAGATGGCTATATCAGCCCGGCGAAATCGGTAAATGGACTGCTGAGGGTCTCCTACCACAAATAAGGAACCCGGGCGTGGTATTAATTTCTGCCAGTTCTTTTCATAAACATCCTGGCCGGTAAGGTAAAAGATTATTTCTGCCTGAATAGGGTCAGTATCCTGAAATTCATCTACCAGCAGGCATTTATATTTTTGCTGAAAATATTGGCGTACCTCGGGGTAATCCCTTAACAGGCAAGAGGCCTTTAAGAGCAAATCCTGAAAATTAAGCATCGAAACCTTCTGGCGTAATTCATGATAATATTCTACCGCCGGCAGAACGAACTTGATGGTATAGGCATAACAATATTCCCGCCATTGCTTCAGGGTCGGGTTAATAACTTTTTCTTGAAGTTCTAAACTAAGGGAATCTCTGTACTCTTTTGCCTTTTCTTTGGAAGTCCATCGGTTTAAAGTAACCTTTTCTGATTTGGAAAAATTTTCCAGTAATTTTATCTTATTATAATCTTCTTTAATATAATCATAAAAACCCTTCATCCTCTTTACGCTTAAGACTGCTTCCTGTAATTTGTCATAGCCCATTTTCGGTTCTTCATCCGGAATATATTGGCTGGCTTCATCGCTAAAAGATATAATCTCTTTGATAGCTTCTTTTAAATTCGGTTTTGGTGATGCCTGAAAGGCGGGCTTAACCTCCGGATAAGTGCACACCGTTTTATAACAATCCGCAAGTTCGGAGGGTTTTATGCCCAATTCTTCCAGATGTATCAGAGAAGGGGATTCTTTTATTTTAAGATTAAGCAAATATCTTTCCCAGGCCTTTTCTTTTAATAAAGTATCATCAAGGTCATCAAGCTCGGCAAATTCCGGATCAAGTCCGGCTTCAATCGGCCTTTCCCTTAACAGACGGGCGCAAAAAGAATGAATGGTCCCCAGATAACACTGTTCCAGATTAGAAAGAGCTTCTCTTAAATAACCTTTTTCTTTTTCGTCTTCTGTTTCCCTAAAACTGTCTTCAATTTTTTGTTGGAACCTTTCTTTTAGCTCAATAGCCGCTTTTCTGGTAAAGGTAATGGCGGCAATTTCATCCACTTTGAATTTTCCCGATTTAATCAGAGCAGACATGCGGTGAATCAAGCTGGAAGTCTTGCCCGACCCGGCGCTTGCTTCGACTAAAATATTACGATTTATTTCTTTAATAATTTTTTCTCGAGCTTTCCGGTCAATTAATTCTTTTGGGAAATGATTACTCATATTTTTCTTGCAGCCTCCTCAGATTATCAAGGGCGGGTTCTTTATCATATTTTTTCGCATTTTTCCCGCTTACTTCCATCACTTGATTTTGTTCCAGGATATCCCGGTAATCGGTACACATAAAATCATCCGCTTTTTGAATCATGGCAAAATTTCCTTGAGCAACAATATCAAGCAATAAATCGATTATTTCCAATACCTGATTTCTTCTTTCTTCTCCATAGAAATATTGTCTGCCCTGACCATTCAATGTGGGAAAATAATAGCCTGCTTTTTGGATTTTCGGGAAAGCAGATATTCCGGCTTTAGCTAATATTTTTTTAAGAGATAAGGCATAGAGGGCGTGCTGAATCTGTTTTCCATTTTGAAAATATTTACTTCGACTAAATCCATAAGGGGTCCCTGTTTTGTAATCAATAATACGATAAGTATCCTCATCTAATTTATCTATACGGTCAATCTTCCCCTGAAAACTGATCGACTTACCGCCTGGCAGAGATAGTTTTATGGCTTTTATTTTGCCTAATTCCTCGTTCCGGTTGTCCCGGGTGCCAAAAGCAAGTTCCAGATAAGTTGGTATTTCTCCTTTATATTTTTCCTCTTCGCAATGTAGAAAGAACCGGCAGGAATCCAGTATTTCTTTACTTTCGTGTTTGTAAACCAGGTTGTTGGGGGGTGCTAATTTTTTTCTTTTTTGTAACAGATGGGAAATAACAATGTCTTCTAAGATGTTCCAGCGGCTCTTATAAGATGGTGAAACAAAAAATCCGGCTTGCGATATTTCTTTTAACTTTTTATAAAATTCCTCGAAAATTTGATGAAAGATAATTCCTTTTTCCGAAGGGTCCAACCATACAACCGGGTCTTCAATCATCTCTTTGGGTGATTTTATTTTCAGAATATATTTTAAAAAGTATAGATAAGGGCAAAAGGCAATCAATTCCAATCTGGAACTTGATACCACCAACCCCCGATTAAGACGGGGGTCTACCAGTTTAGGGTCTACTTTTACTTTTCCGTTAAACCGGTTAAGCTCTTCTTTTTCCCTCTGTCGGGCGGCATAAAAACCTTCGGATAGGGCAGGGAAAAGGTGCTCAAAAAGGGGAGCAATATCTAAAAAGTTATGCCTTGCAGAATATAAGAACCAATCTGCGGAATCAAGAATTTCCCGGGGCTTGCCTGGAATGAACCCGGAAGTATCTTGAAAACTGCTATAAAAATCAGAATAATCTTTCTGCTTATCCCCGGTTTTTAAGCGGTATAGCTGCAGCATTAAACTCGATGGGGCTAATTCCCTATTGCCTTGAGTATCAAAACGGGAATAGGAAAGAATAATTTTACCTTTAAGAGAAGCAAGTAATTGGAGTATCTTATATTGGCTTTCTTTGCCTTTTTCTTTGTTGAGATTAATTCGGTCAGTATTTTTTTTCTCGGCATTCAGTAAAATAGATCCGTCGTGTGCTGAATCGGGAAATTTTGCAGAATCCATTCCTACAATAAAATTATAGGGGCGATTAAGCCAAATTCCTTTTTTATAGCTGGCAGTATGCAGACAGCCTCCTCTCGGTTCCGAACAATTAACCCTTTCATTTTTAATTAAATCAGCAATCAAGGTGAGAGCTTCATTTACGGGCATATTGGGAAGAGGATAGTCACTTTCTATTAAAATAGTTAACCTCTCTTTTATCTTTTTTACCGCTTCTTCGTCAAAATAATTTTCTTCGTCTATTTTACTGTAATTAGTAACGATATTTATGAGCCCCCGGGCAATCTGCTTTGGTAAGATAGTATAATTAAAATTCTCTTGAGGTAATTCGTGGAAAATTTGGGTTATAAATTCTTTTGTCCAAAAAAAGTCTTTTATCTTTTTGCGATATCTCTCTTGCCTGTCTTCGGATACCTGCTCAATTTCACCTTCCAACTGTTTTATAACTAAACCTATTCCCTCGATATACCGATTCCTTTTGCGCCCAATCGGAGAATTGCGCAGTAAAGAAGCCACTCGTTGGGGAGTAGGCATATCCGGATTCGACCGCTGGTTTTTAAACTCAAAATTACCCCCGGTTAGCAAAAAATATAATTTCGCTATACTGTAATTATCTCGTATCCAATCAATTAGAGCAAAAAGTAGTTTCGCCGGAGAAGTATTTTTAATGCTTACCCCGTTGCCAAAAGTAATATTTAAGGAATATTGTCTGGACAGCTGATAGAGATATTGGGAATAGGGTTCCTGCACAGTATAAAAAATACTCACCTCATCTAAAGGAATATTTTGGGATTTTATCTTTCGGATAATTGTTTTTACTTCATTAAATTCTCCGTGAGACTGGATTAACTCAACATTAAGTTTTCCGGGCAGATTGGATGGTATTTTATCTATATCGTATAAATAATCAAGCGGGTTTTCCGGATAACTTTCTTCTTCTTTATAGGATTCGGAAAAATAAAAAGAGTCTGGTTTTTTTAAATTTCCCGGGACGGGCAAATAGATAACTTTTGTTCCCGGTAATATAATTTTCCTAAAAAAGACTTCCTCCAGATAATTTAATTCGATATTAGAGGGGACAATAAATATCTCTTTTTTCTGCTGATGATTTTTCTTGTATTTAATTGCCTGAAGATAGATATCCGCCTCATCAACATAATTTTGCTCTTTTAATATCTTCTCATACTCCTGCATTATCTTAAGCAGGTCTTCGCTCTTTTTGGGGTTAACTATCGCAAGGTGCGGAAAATTGCGGGAAGAGAATTCTGCTATTCTTAGTTCTTTTATAGCCAGATAAATCGAGCGGCTGATTCCGGGAGAAAAGGTGGGAGGTTGAAAATAATTCAGCAATTTTTTCCGGGATAATTTCTTTAATATTTGAAGCAGAAATATCTGGCCTAAAGAATTATCTAAAATTTTTAACTTATTTTTAGAGATATAATCATCACAGTAATCCCTGGCCAGGTCGAAAATGGTAGTGATATTCAGATTCAACGCAAAAAAACCCTCTCTGGATAAGCTTTTTTTAAGGGTATTACCATCCAAATAAGAAGGCATAATTAAATTTTTACTGCCGGCTAAATTCTCCCGACATATTCTCTTTAAAAAACATACCAGGGGACGGTTCTCTGTCATTTTTTATTCTACCCTTCCGCCGAGATGTTCACCTAAAAATTCTTCCATAGCCCGATAAAAATCATCTTATAGTTAATTTACCGGAAATTAATTGGATTGCTTTTAACAAATCATTAGGATCAACCTTTAATTGTAAACCCCGAACTCCGGCACTGAATATAATAAAAGGAAATTGGAAGGCGCTTTCATCGATATAAGTAGGATAATTTTTCTTCATTGCTAAAGGCGAGACGCCTCCTCGAATATAACCAGTTAGCGATTTTATCTCTTTTAAATGGACCATGGCTATTTTTTTATTTCCACTTATGGAGGCAAGGGCTTTTAGATTAAGTTCCGCCCCTCCGGGAATACAACCCACTAATATTCCAGTCTTATCCCCTCGAATTACCAGTGTTTTAAATACCTGTTTTAAGGGCTGCCCTATCTTCTGAGCGGCATTTTCTGCACTAAGGTTCTGCTCATCCACTTCATATTCTATAATTTCATAGGGAATTTTCAATTTATCTAAAATTCTGGAGGCGTTAGTCTTTTTCATTTTGATAACCACAAGCATAATTATTATAACTTCTTATTTGGTCTATTGGCTTTCGTTTTTTAGAGCGTATTATTGTAGACTCGGGATAACCCACTGTTATAATAAGTTCAACTCTTTTTGATGGGGAAACATTAAGCAGCTTCTTCACTCCCTTTTCGTTGAACCATCCCAAAATACAGGTACCCAACCCTTCTTCTGTAGCCTGAAGGCAAAGATGTTCAGCAGCAATTCCGATATCAATAAGGCTAAATTGTTTATTTTTGATTGCTTCCGCAACTTTGTTTAAAAAGCCTGATCTTTCCGAAATTAATATAATTAAAACAGGTGCTTGCAGGGAAAATCGGTTGAAAGATATAAGCTGGCTAAATGTTTCTTTTGCCACCGCTTCTTTTAGTTTTTGGTCATCTACTACAATAAAGCTCCAGGGCTGAGAATTGCTGGCAGAAGGTGCAAGCCGTGCTGCCTCCAGACACCGCTCAATCTTCTCCCGCTCAACTTCTTTACTTTGATATCCTCGTACACTTTGTCTGGTTTTCACCAAATCTAAAAATTTCACTTACTTCCTCCAGAAAAAAGAACAGGGGACGGTTCTCCGTTCTTTTTTATTATTTAAATATTGGGAACAGAGAACCGTCCCCTGTTCTTTTTTTGAATTTCAACTAAGCAATTGTGAAATGCGGTTCCATATCCTATATCACTTATATATTCTCCGGTGAGTTTATTGAGGTTGGCGTGGTGTACTCCATCCCACCAGCCAAAATAGGTATGTACAATTCCCGGGGGAACTTTTTCGGTAAGAATGGCCTTTAAAATTAAATTGCCTCTCTCGTTGTATACTTTTACCTTCTCACCATCATTAATTCTTCTGTTTTCTGCATCCCCAGGATTAATCCAGATAAAGGGTTTTTCTTGGGAAATCTCTCTACTTGAAAATTGAGAATTCATCTTATTTAAGGCATGAGCACTTATAAGAATCAAAGGATATTTAGCATAAAGCTCAGGGGAAGAATATTTATTTTCCGTTGGTTCATAATAAAAAGGTAAGGGATTTTGTCTCCATCGTTCTTTCGTCTGCTGAGAGTAAAATTCTATCTTACCAGTAGAAGTATTAAATTTTAAATCACTAAAGGCAATTTGTTGATAATCGGGGTGAAGATAAGGTTTTTCTTTTAATTCTTTAATATCGGTATTTAAATTAGAGTTGCCGATTATTTTTTCTATAGTATCTAAATTATTTTCTGGTAAATAATCCAAATTAAACCCAAATTTTTTAGCTAAAAGTCTATATACTTCACTTTCGTGTTTACATTCACCAGGGGGGTCAATCACTCTTTGTTGAAGTTGAATATAAGAATGACCATACCCGCTTATCAGATCAAAATACTCATACATTGAAGCTGCGGGTAAAACTATATCTGCCATTCTAGTAGTATCAGTTAAAAAAAGGTCGGCAACCACGATAAATTCTAATTTATTCATCGCCCGGGAAAGTTGGTTAATATCAGGATTACTGGTCATGGGGTTCGCCTGCTCAATCCACATAGCTTTCACCGGTGGATTAATCTGATTATCCATCCCGCTAGCCAGTTTTGCTACCGGTATGGAATTACGAATTCTCTCAGGTTTTCCTATGAAAAAAGGCCAATTTAATTCAGGGGCCTGCCTATCACTAAAGTAAAAACCACAACCTTTTTTACCGATACTTCCGGTTGATGCCGGCAGAAGGGAAATAGCTCTTACCGTCTGCCCTGCATTAGTACATCTTTGCACCCCCATCCCACAGATAAGGGCATACTCTGGAGAGTTTTTTATAAAACCTATCATAGCTTCAATTTTATGCAGAGGAATCCCTGTTGTATCAGAAACTTTTCCTAAAGGATAATCTTTTACTAATTCTTTAAACTCGGCAAAGCCGAAAGTATGTCGGTTAATAAAATTATTATCAATTATATTATTTTCAATAAGCTGGTTAGCTATCCCCAAGGCAAGACATCCATCAGTCCCCGGCCGGGGATTTAAATATAAATGGCTTTTAGCTCCTGACTCATTTTCTCTTATGTCAATGGTTATTAATTTTGCTCCCTTATCCACCGCCTTATTTATATGATGCATTATATGAATATTGGTATAAGCGGGATTTGAGCCCCATAATATTATCAATTTTGAGTTTTCCAAGTCAGAAATCCTATTATGTTTTACTTCTCCGTAAGTTAATATGATTGCTTCCTGGGCAGCAGAATCACACAAACCGCCGTAGGTGGAAGTAAAACCACCAAACTGATACCAGAAGCCATAAGCACAATTTTTCACCACACCCAAATTAGCGAATCTATTATAATATAAAACCGACTCCGGCCCATACTGCTCTTTTAAATTTTTAAGCTTTTCATAAATTATATCTAAAGCCTGCTCCCAGCTAATTCTTTTAAATTCACCTTTGCCGCGCTTGCCGATTCTTTGCAACGGATATAATAATCTTTCCGGGCCGTAGACTATGTTTGGATAATTCTTCCCTTTAACGCATATACTGCCCTGATCTACCGGGCTATTGCGATTTCCTCTAACTTTTATTATCCTCCCTTTTTCTACCTCTACCTCCAACGAACAGGAACCAAAGCAATCCTTAGGACACACCGAAAAACATACCAGGGGACGGTTCTCTGTCATTTTTTCTTAACCCCCTTTATCACAAGCCATCGACTAAATCCTAAAATGTTTGCTATTTCTCTGTATGAAAGGTTTGTCTTTTCTGTTAATTCTATTATTAAATTATCCCTATATTCTTTATTTATTTTAGCTTTTAAAGATTCTACTTGTAAACCTTTTTCCTTTAAATATCTTGACGCATACTCTTTGGCTTTTTTAACACTAGTAATTTCTTTAACTTCTCTAAAGGCTTCTTGATAATCTATAAAAGTATCATTATTTTGTTGACAAGAAAATTCGACAAATAAGCGAATTGCTTTTGATCTGTCAGAAGAAAAGAATTTTAAGATCTCCTCTTTATCTATTATACTTTTTTGCTCTTTTAAATAAAATAAATAACTACTCCATTTATATTGATTGGGTTGGTTTGCTATTTTGGCTTTAACCGGATTATTGTGGATATATTGTATTAACGATATTAGATAACGGTCATTTTCCACCGGTTCACTTCTAAACCTATCCTGAAACACATGCCCAACTCTATTATATTTTTTATTGAAATAATAAGCATAAGCAGTATTAATCCTTCTCATTACCCTGGAAATATTACCTTCCCCTTCTTTGAGCAATAAATGTAAATGGTTGTTCATCAAACAATATGCGTAAAGAGTGTATTCGTTTTTCCTCTTTTTATTGATAATAATTTGAATAAATTTACTTTTGTCTTCGTCGTCAAGAAATATATCTTTTCTTTCATTCCCTTGTCTAGGCAAAAATTTCCCTCCTTAATATTTTTCATTGTGATAAGGAATAATTATTAATATAACATATTTTTATAAAACCTGCCAGAGAACCGTCCCCTGTCAGGTTTTTAGATATTGGAATTTGTATAGTTCGAAGTAGTAGCCCTTTTGGGAGAGTAATTGGGAGTGGCTACCGCTTTCTACGATTTTGCCTTTGCTCATAACATATATTTTATTTACATCCTGGATGGTGGACAATCGATGGGCAATGGCTATACTGCTTCTATCTTGCATAATCTTTTTTATGGCATCCTGGATAAGGTATTCAGTTTCACTGTCTATACTGCTGGTGGCTTCATCAAGAATAAGTATCCTGGGTTCTTTGGCCAGTGCCCTCGCAAAGGCAATAAGCTGCCTCTGTCCGGTAGAAAGATTAGAGCCTCCTTCAGAAACAATGTTCTCATATCTTTTTTTCAATTTACTGATAAAATTGTGGGCATTAACATATTTTGAATATTCTATCATCTTATTATCCTCTACCTCGTTATTAAGGATAATATTATATTTAATATCTCCGGCAAACATAAAAACATCCTGCAGAACTAATCCGAAATAGTTTCTTAAAAACTTTAAATCCATATCTTTTATATTAATCCCATCAATTAAAATCTCTCCCTCGGTAGGGTCATAGAATCTCAAAAGAAGATTTATTAAAGTCGTCTTCCCCGCTCCGGTCGCCCCTACAAAAGCAACCGATTCATTCGGTTCGACTACGAAGGACACGTTATCAATAACTTTCTCATCCCTTTTATACTCAAAAGATACATTTCTGAATTCTACCCTTCCTTCTATTTTGCCGGGATATTTAGGACCCCTGGGAGAATGTATTTTGTCATCCTCCTCAAAAAGCAGGAATATTCGTTCCGATGAAGCCATAGCCGATTGTAATATATTGTATCTTTCAGAGAAATCAAATATGGGTCTAAAAAGCATGTGGATATAGGATATAAAAGCAATAAGCACACCCAGGGAAATTTCTCCCGCCAATACACCTTTTCCTCCAAAATATATTATTGTACCCAGGGTAAAATAAGATAAAACATCAATTAATGGTCTGAATATGGCAAATATTAACAGTTGATGCATATTGGCATTATAATAATTTGTACCAATTTTATTAAATTCATCCTCGGATCTGCCCTCTTGATTGAAAGTCTGAATCAGTAAAACCCCCGATATTGCTTCTGATAAAAAGCTATTCACTTTGGCCAGAGCAATTCTTACTTTCCCGTAGGCCTCCCGGGCATATTTCTGGAAAAAGTAGAGCATAATAACAATTACGGGAACAAGAATAAATATCATCAGACTTAAATGACTTGATAGTCTGAATATAACAATAAGTATACCTATTATCATAATAAAATCTTTGGCTGAATAGACAAAGACATCGGTAAACATTTCTCTTAAAGCATCAACATCATTAGTTAGCCTGGTTACCAGTCTCCCTATAGGATTATGATTAAAAAAGTTTAGAGAAAGAGACATTAAATGTCTTACCAGGTTGCTTCTTAGGTCATACATCACCCTTTCACTGACCACAGCCATCATAACTACCTGGAGATAATTGAAAACAAAAGATACCAGAAGAAGCCCCACATATAACAGGGCAAACAGTTTTACCATTTTTAAATCATCATATCTTAAGGTTTTAAGGTTGTCTGGAGAAATTTTCTGCATTTCCGAATAAGGAATAAAACTTCCTTTTTCCGTTTTGATGATATTAAGTTGATATTGCTTTAACTTATCCGGACCCTCTTTATTTTTAATCATTAAATACTTTTCCGGCAGGATAAGTGAATCTCTCTGTAATTCCAGATATTCCTCTTTATTCAGCAGATTTGAGGGGAGAAAAATAATGTTATCAGATCTGACTCGATAAGCTTTATACTTATCGGTAATCTCAACTGTCCTGTCATTAAGAATTAGCCTTAGATAACTTCTTTCAATATAATTATCTACCACATTTTTAGTGATCAAGGGAAGGACAATCTGTATGCCGCTTATAGCCAGAATAAGAATGAATATGATTAAAATCTTCCCCCCGTAAGGCTTGCCATATCGCCATAAATTTGAAAATATTTTTTTATCCAGACCGGAATATAATTTTTCTTCTTTCATATTTATTCTTCCAATTTTTGTATTTTATAAATACTTTTATAGATATCAGATTTTTTAATCAGTTCTCGATGGGCGCCGCTGCTTTCAACCCTTCCCTTATCCAGGACAAATATATTATCTGCTTTTATAAATGAAGATATGCGGTGTGATATTACAATGGTAGTAATACCTTCAGAGTAGCTTCCTAAATTCCGGATAATCTCCTTTTCGGTAGATAAT
>JABUBO010000601.1_pt1 | contig 11770 bp, 12 predicted proteins | sample 7240361 | NCBI WGS metagenome assembly JABUBO01 (sample SAMN07256346, study PRJNA390944) | subsurface metagenome | isolation source: Methane hydrate marine sediment | place: Pacific Ocean: Eastern North Pacific, ODP site
ATCTGCCGACATGATCAGGCTTTCGGTCAAATTAAAGGCTACCCCGACACCGAAAATGTGAGGGAAGTTGAATGATGGAATGAGAACTCCCCCCTCGCTTGGAACTTGGTCTGCTATTGCTGTTTCTAATGCTACGTCTGTCCCCGGTGGAAGTAATGTGTCCCAAGGAGGAGGAATCGTAACATCTACTAGCGCAGCACTCAATGCTAAATCTCCATCAAATTTAATCTTGAAGCCGCCACGCCAGTTGAATCCTATGGAAAAATTCTCTCCTTTGTAAAGAGCTCCTGCGTTCAAGGCCCACGCACTGCCGGTAGCGTCTAATACAAGAGGGACATCCATCGTATATGGTACTGAAATAGGTAAACCGGAGACTGCAGGATCAAGATCACGCTCAACATGTTCAACTAGTTCAAATTCCAGGGTTGAATAGATATAGGAAACACCAAAACCCAGGGAAAAATTCTCATTGATTTTGAAAGCCAAGGTGGGGTTGAAGAAAAAGGTCTTCATGTCATCCCGAATAGAAATATACTTCAGAGGATAATCTTCGGGCCACTTGACTCCCATACCGTAGGGATTAAAGAATCCAAAACCAGCGACAATTTTATCACTGATCTTGTGGGAGATGTAGAATGTCGAGGGATAGAACATCTGACTCACTTGGTTCACAGATTGATATGCGGGGTCTGGCCAGTTTGGCAGGCTCAAAGAGGCTACGGGAAAGATCAAGGTTGTTCCAAAAGAAATTTGGGTTCCCTCCAAAAAGGCTATGCCAGCGGGATTGTGGAAAATGGCTGACGGATTGTTGGCTAGAGCAACAAACGCACCACCCATGGCCATCGCTGCAGCACCGTGCTCATAGATAAGAAAACCTGCGCCATGAGATAAAGAACTAAGACCAAAAAACACTAAAGAAAATATAACTACTGCGGTGATGTATCTTCTCACTTAAACCTCCAAAAGGATGTTTTAAAAACTCCATTTAATATTGCTTAAATATGAATAACTCTCTCCAACTCCTTAGCCTTGTTCAAGTATTTATAAAAAACAGGCTACAATGTCAAGACAAAATTTGAAAAAAAATTGAAATTTTTCAACTTTTTTCTTTACATTTATATTTTTTATTGTATAATAATACTGGTTCTTTTTTGCGGGCTGGAGAGAACCCCCACCTTTTTGGTTCCCATCATCAACCCCCCTTTTGCTGACATCAGCCCGCACTTCTCCTATAAAGACTATAAGGTTCATAAAAAGGGAAAATCAAAACTATTCTCTTTTACAGTAAAATCTAAGGAAAAAAATGTAGGATCAGGCGCAAGATCAGGGTATAATTCGATACATCGATAAAAAAGAAATGCTCCTTGAACTCACTATTCAAGCGGTGCTACATTTGCTAAAGTTGCCGCAGCAATGCCTTTTAGTACTAAAGCATTTATAGAAATGACTTCACGTATTTCAGCAGAGGACCAGTATGGCCGATAAAAAAAATCTAGAAAAAAGATATAAAAGAATCTACGATCAGCTCCGGGAACTTGTTCTCAAAACTGAAAACAAGATTGCGCGCATGGCTACTATCGCTGCTATCCTTCATTATAAGATGGCTCAGTTTTTCTGGACGGGCTTTTACATTCTCGTTGATGGAGAATTGATTATTGGTCCTTACCAGGGCCCTTTAGCTTGCCAAATCCTGGAGAAAGAGAAAGGAGTTTGCTGGACAGGGGTAACATCGAAAAAAACAATTATTGTGCCTGATGTCCATAAATTTCCAGGCCATGTGGCCTGCGACAGCCGCTCAAATTCGGAAATAGTAGTTCCTCTTATAGATAAAGAAAACCAAGTTTGGGGTGTGCTCGATGTGGACAGCAGAAAATTCGACGCTTTTTCAGAATCAGATAAGGAGTGGCTTGAAAAAATAGTTAAGCTGATATAGTGACCGGAATTTTTCTACCTGAGGCAAAAAATCAAAAGCAAGATTTGCTTCATAGCCAGAAAGAGCCCATCTATTTCTGCCTCTTCGCTCAGAGTATGTTTGTACTGGCCGTAAGTTCTCCCTAAATTCACAGAGAGGATGCCTTTTTCTATTCCCACGTTGGCTTCTGTGGAACCCAGAGGATCCACTTCTATTTCTTTAACCTCATTAATATTTAGCCTTGTATCAAAACTGCCGATGCTTTCATAACGCGTCAAAAGGAGCGGGAAAGTCTCATCTCAATCTTTAGTCCAGCATGCGCTGAGTCACCAAAATACAAAATTATTCGCTGTAGTGTTTAATGATACGAACAACAGCTTGCTCACAGATCTTGCAGAAGGGCTTCTTTCCTTTGGTAAACATCAGGCAGTCCAGCATAGGTCGATAGAGGCCCTTGGCAGAATAGCCAGCGCCCTCAAAAACGCCAACCTTATCTCTAAACCTGCTTTTTGAAAAATAATCGTCCACCTTTTTGGCATGGTCTCTGGAGAGTCGATCAGATTCTTGTTCAACCTTCTCTACTTCAGCTTGAGGAGCCTTTTCCCTTTTCATCCTTGCAATCTTTTCGTTTATTTCACGGCGTATCTTCTGGTAAGCCAGGTCCATCTTGTCAAAACCTTCCTTTTCCCAAGGGGTTGGAATTTCGATATGGGGAGTCAGCGAATCTTTCCATTTAAGGCTCTTGGGATCAAGAAAAGCGGTGATATTAGGTTCTGCAGGCTCCACTCCTCTCGGATAAAATTCATTATAGGCTACAGAAGATGTGTAATATTCATCCGCAAGGCCGGCAAAGGAATGGCCAAACTCATGGAGGAAGAGATACTCATACCACTGATTGTCAACCGTAAAGGTGCAGTACAGATTGTAGATTCCTCCGCCTCCGTAACGCTTATGATTGATCATGATAAAGAGGGTGTCGTATGGAACATGGGCCGCTATATCGCGAAGGGATTTGTTGTCTTCTGTCAGGAGATAGCGTTCTGAACCCAGAGAATTAAAGGTTGCATTGAGGGCAGTGTTTTTAAAGATTCCAGGTCGGGGTTCATCACAACCGCTTTCCTCTGAAGGCTTGAACACGCCGTAGATATTAAACCTGTCTTTGTAAGTTCTGTAAGGTTCGTGGTTGAAAAAAATCTCGGTGAACCGCTTTAAATCTGCCTCAACCTTTTCTTCTTCCTCAGAGGTATACCCCTCGGCGATGAAAGCTATGTCTATTTTCTCGTGGGGACTCCCGTTTTTCCGAATTTCAAAGATTTTGACTTTTTTGTCTAAGTTTTCTTTTATGATGCTTACTGAAGAAGGGTCGATCTCCTGGCTGAAAAGAGGCAGAAGAATATTCTCTCGATTCCTCACTTCCAGAGTAAACCTGATGTTTTTCTTAGGGTAAGGAATGAGAGTTGTCTCGTGATAAGCTCTTTTTATACCCTTTAGAGCCTGGTTAGTTGTCTTGTACTCGCCGAAATAGCTATCAAATCCTTTGGAGAAAATAAGCTGTCCTGATGAAGAATCATAAATTTTAGCGTAGTAGCGGCCGTTGTCGAAGTTATCGATAAGGTTACGCTGGCTCCCTGCCCAGGTACCCTGTTCGTAAACCTGATCGACTGTGATCCATTCTTCTTTGGCATCTCCGGTGTGAAAATAATCAAGGCGCATGGTTTTATCGACAAAATAATCATCAAAGTTAAAAGGTGTTTGAGCAGACAGGACTCCTGGGATAAAGAGAATAACAATAATATATACAATGGCACGTTTCATGATTCCTCCTCGGACCTTGGTCTATTTAAAATAGCTATCCCGCCCAGCACTTCTTTAATGATCTTCACTGCAGCGGCGGCTGTGATTCCTGATACGTCTCGATCAGGATGAACCTCTACTACATCCAGTCCCACGATTCGAGCATCTAAAGCATGAAGGATGTCTATGGCCTGACGGGTAGAAAGGCCGCCTGCCTCGTGGTGGGCAACCCCGGGGGCAAAAGCAGGGTCAAGGGCATCCATATCAAAAGATATATACAGGGGGTTTGAAAACTCCAAAGAAAGCGGCCCTTTAATATCTTTCATTTCAATCATCCGAACTCCATGTTCTGATGCCTTTGCTCTCTGCTGACCGGTAGCAGCTCTTATCCCTACTTGAACGAGGTTTTGAGCCAGGCCCTCTTCCATTATTCTGGCAAATGGGCAGGCATGGGAATAACGATCTCCGTGCATCTCTTCGTATAAATCCGGATGCGCATCGAAATGGAGGATATCCAAGGGCTTAAATTTTCTGGCGAAGGCTTTCACAACAGGATAACTGATAGAATGGTCTCCGCCCATCACAACAGGCACTGCCTTCTTTTCTAATACCTTAAGGATAATTTCTTCGACACGGGAAAACACATCGAGAAAATCTCCTGAAACATCCACATCCCCCAAGTCCCTCAAAATTATCTCCTCCTCCAAATTCGCACCGAGTTCTGTCCAGGGATTGATGGCTTTCCCGGTGGACACTGCCCGAATAGCTTGAGGTCCTTTCGAAGCTCCCCTTAAGTAACAGGACTTTTCATCAAAGGGAATTCCTATAATGGCAATATTGTACTCTTCGCTCTGCTTTACTGCCCCTCCAAAATCAGTCATTCCTATTCTCCTAGATGAGGCTTATTAAAGATTCATCTCCACAAAAATGAAGAAGGTAAAAAAGATTATACAGAAAAATACATGAATTTGAAATTGGAGAAATTGGGGTCAGACTTGCAAAACTTGAATAACTTTCCTCTCTCTTAGAGATAAATGGGATTAGAATTTTAAAACTTGTAGACCAATGGGTTAATATTTTGCTTTTCCGATTTTGCTTTTTGACCTTGCATTTGCTTGAAAAATAATTATAATTCGAGCAAGATGAAAAGGCTCACTGCCTGGTTCAAAACTTGAGCTAACATCAAGCCTGTAATCCTGGGAGGTGGCTATGAAAAGAATAACAACTCAAATCGAAAATTTTCAGTATTTTTATCCGTATACTGTGGCCATTGTGGGTGCTCAATCAGGGAATCAAACCAATTATATGGCTTGTGCCTGGCACACCGCCCTCTCCTTTGATCCACCTCTCTTCGGTGTTCTTGTCGCCAAAAAGAGACTTACCCATCAAGTTATCTCTGAGGCAAGAGAATTCACCGTGAACTTTATCAACTCAGAACGGGTGAAGCTCTCTGCCCAGATGGGAAGAAAATCAGGCCATGACATAAACAAGATCAAAGAGTTTCAGGTCAAACTTTCCCCCTCAAAAATTATCCAAACTCCTATTATCGACGAAGCTTATGTCTCTTTCGAATGTAAAGTGGCAGATGTCAGAACCTACGGAGACCACGATCTTTTCGTTGGTGAAGTCTTAGCAATCCATGAAGATGAGAAAAGCTTCAATCCAGAAGGAGTTCTCAATACAAGAAAAATTCATCCTCTTCTTTATCTTGGAAGCGACTTTTATATTACTATCAATCCTGATACTATCAAGCATATCCTGGCCGATTAATGGGGTCCGATATTTGAAATAAAAGGGAATTTCCGTATAATAGGGAAGAAATTCATGGCCATGGTACTCAAGATAGAGAACCTTCACAAATCCTTCAAGCTGGGCTTTCTTCTCAAAAAAAAGGAAATTCTCAGAGGTATTTCTCTATGTGTAGAGCAGGGTGAGGTCTTCGGCTATCTCGGTCCTAACGGAGCAGGAAAAACCACGACCATCAAGTGTATCCTCGGTCTTATTTTCCCCGAGAAGGGAAACATAGAAATTTTCGGCCACCCCCACCTCTCTTCTAAAGCCAAGGAGAAAACCGGATTTCTACCTGAAAATCCTTATTTTTACGATCATCTTACAGCCTCAGAGTTTCTTGATTATTACAGCCAGTTGTTCCTGATGAAAAAAGAAGAAAAGATAAAAAGCCTTCTTCGCCTTGTTGATTTGGAGGATTCCGCAGACCTTCAGCTTCGAAAATTTTCTCGTGGGATGTTGCAAAGGATAGGCATGGCTCAGGCTCTTCTCAACGACCCATCTCTCGTCTTCTTAGATGAACCTCTTGGAGGTCTTGATCCTCTGGGGAGAAAAGAGATGAGAGACATCATTACTCGCCTCAAAGATGAAGGGAAGACCGTTTTCCTTTCCTCTCATATACTCCAGGACATTGAAATGATATGCAACCGGGTAGCAATAATCGTCAACGGAGAAATTATAAACCAAGGAGCTCTTCATGATCTGATTTCAGAAAAAATCCTGTTTACAGAAGTCATCCTCTCTGGCGTAAACGAGAAAGAGCTTAAAGAGCTTGGTGAATGTCTTTCCGGCCATGGGGACAGGACTCTGCTTAAAGTTTTCAAGGAAGAAAACGTTGAGAAAGTCCTCCAACTTGCCCATTCCAGCAAGGGAAAAGTTCACTCTCTTATCCCCAGGACCGAAACCCTTGAAGACCTGTTTGTCGGAATTGTGAAACAGAGATGAAAATAAAAGCGATTGCTTTCAACACATTCAGGGAAGCCATAAGAGACAGAATTCTCTATCTCCTCCTCTTTTTTGCGGCGGTCTGCATTATTTTCTCCCGGTTACTGGCTCTCCTTACTATAGGAGATAAGGTCAAAATCATCAAGGATGTTGGCCTCTCTTCTCTCTCCCTCTTCGGCGCTCTGATGGCGATTCTGATAGGGACAGGGCTTGTTTTTAAAGAAATAGACAAGAAAACAATTTACACTATCATCTCCAAGCCCATCCACCGTTATCAATTTCTCTTGGGAAAGTTTTTCGGGCTCGTTTTAACCCTTTTTATTATGCTTCTTCTTATGAGCTTTATTTTGCTGGCTTTGGTCTTTTTCCACACCTTCACGATTGAATGGGGAATGCTCATTGCCATCCTCTTCATCTTCTTCGAACTCTGCCTCATAACTTCTGTCGCCCTTCTTTTCTCCTGCTTCTCCACGCCAATACTAAGCTCCATCTTTTCCCTCGCTTTTTACTTGATCGGCCACACAGCCTGGGGAATAGAAACTCTCATCAAAAAGATTCCACCAGGAGTGGGAAAAACGCTGGCTCAATTCCTCTATCACTTTCTCCCCGATCTTGAAAATTTCAATTTTAAAACAGAAATCGTGCAGCACCTGGATATTCCTTCCGAGGTATATTTGTATTCGATCCTATATGGAATTTTTTACACTCTTTTTGTCCTGATAATAGCAGTCCTAATCTTCAGGAAAAGAGACTTTATTTGAGGGCTATGAAAATATTTAAGAGCGAGAAAGATTTCAGCGCCATATTTCTTGTTATTCTACTTATCTTATCCTGCGGCATCTTCATGAGCCTGAAAGTTAAAACCGATAATATTTCCCGCAAGAAAATCCCTGGCTCTTCTATCATCTACATTCCCTCGGGGCAATATCTCAAGCTTGCTACTTTTGGCAACTCCTCTCTCCTGGCAGACCTGATTTACGTCTGGGCTATCCAGTATTACAGCGACTACACTATCCCGGACATGTACAAATATTTAGACCATATTTTTTCAATCATCAATGAGCTTGATCCCAGCTATTTGGATCCATACGATATCGGAGCTGTGATTGCTGCTTATGAGGCTGAAGATTTGGATCTAGCTCTTAAAATCCTGGATAGAGGCCTGGAGAAAAACCCGGAGCAGTGGCTTTTTCCCTACATGGCTGCCCATTATGCCCAGATGATAAAAAAGGATCATAAGCTAGCTCAGGAGTACTACAAGAAGGCGATGAATATTGAGGGAGTTCCGCCTATTGTGGAAAGGCTTTATGCTAATGCAATCTTCAAGTCCATGGATTATAAAAGAGCCTTGCAGACCTGGCTTGAAATCTACAAGACAGCAAAGGATGAGAGAATTAAAAAAATTGCTTCCAACCACCTCTATAATCTTACAGCTACAATAGATATCCAAAAGATAAATGAAGCCATCGAAAAATTCAAAGAAAGTTACGGCCGTAATCCCATGGAACTGTCCCAGCTTGTAAGAGCCGGATTCCTTGATTCTCTGCCAAAGGATTTAGATGGAAAAGAATACATTTATGATTCCCGGACAGGAGAAGTGAAGACCCCAACAATCCCATGGAAACGATAATTATTATAGTCTGCTTCGGCCTTGCCTGGGGAAGCTTCCTCAACGTGGTGATCTACCGTCTTCCCCTCAGAATGAGCCTTTTCAAGCCCTCATCCTCCTGTCCCCACTGTAACGAGAAGATAAAATTCTATGACAATATTCCTGTTCTTTCCTTTTTTCTCCTTCGAGGGAAGTGCCGCCACTGCAAAAGGAGAATTTCTCTAAGATATCCTCTGGTAGAGCTATTGACCGCTGCGTGTTTTCTTCTCCTCTACTCTCAGTACTCGTTGAGCTTCTTTTTCTTTTCCTCCTGTCTTTTTGCTTGCGCCTTGATCGCTTTAGGCTTTATCGATTTTTACCACCAGATTCTTCCTGACGAGATAACTCTCCCCGGCTTGTTACTGGCCCTCATCTACTCGCTTTTCCGCACAGACTTAAACCTGAGGCAAGCCCTTATCGGGGCTGTGGCTGGAGCTGGATTCTTACTTTTCATCTACGGTGCTTATTATCTGTTGCGAAAAAAGGAAGGGCTTGGCCTGGGAGACGTGACTATGATGCTTTTAGTCGGGGCCTATTTAGGCTGGCGGCAGGCTTTTTTCACCATGATTTTGGCTTCCTTTGTCGGAGCTTTGGTTGGAATCTTTTTTATTTTCTGCAAAAAGAAGGACTTCCAGTATTCCCTTCCCTTTGGCACCTTCCTTGCCCCGACCGCATTTGCCGCACTTCTCTGGGGGGAAAGAATAATAAATGCTTATTTGAGCCTGTTTAAGAATCTGACTCCTTGAATATCTTCGGTTAAATCCCCCCAGGATTGATTATTTTCTTGCCTGGATTATTCACGGATCGAGTTTGCCGCAGATGCGAGGCACAGGGTATGCGGCTGTGGTTCTTCACTGCAAATGCCCTGTAACGAAGCAGATGCGGTGAAATCGGCCCGCCCGAAGGGTAAATTATGCCGACATATAATAAAAAGAAACGCATTTGAGACCGATTGAATGTTCTGCTAGAGGTGAAATCAGCGTAACGAGTAGATATCAATGAAAATAAATATTGGTGTCGGCATAATTTATGAATAAATCAGGCTAGATAATATTAGTTGGATACTTTTATTTGCCAGGATTTGACTAAATACAAAGATCCCATTGAAGGTAGAATTTCAAGAGCTTCTAAAGCCTTATCGTAATGAAGCACTGTAGTTTGATCAAAAAGAATCTCTTTAGCTATAATTGCGCCATAAAAACCGTTTCCTTGATCCAATTCCACAAAAGCATTAGGCGCATAAATTGCTCCGTAAAACTCGGAACTTTGGTCAATATAAATATCTCCTGTAAAACTATTTGCCCCAAAAAGCACAAACTTGGTGGGATCTTGGGATAGATTGTTTATAGCAGACGACTGGTCCATCTCAAAGCTTCCACTTCCCATAATTATTTGAAGGCTTGCGCCGATAGCTATATCAAGCCTTGAATTTTGGTCCATGTAGAAATCGCCTGTTATGTAGAGGATAACATCAGCTTCAATTGTCACCACGGAGTTGTTTTCCATCGTGAAAGAGCCATATTGGCCGCTCAGGAAAATCGAATCCGTGCCGCTCATCGAATAATCGCCCATCCAGGGAAGGTCGCTAGGAGGAGTAATCGGAGGCAATTCTATTTCATAATCCAATGCCCGTTTTTCACCATCAATATTTGCGCCGGGATCGGTTATTATCACCGATTCTGGATCGCTCTCATAACCGGATAGTGCATCGCCGGCTAAATCAGCACTATTGTCCATATAGATAGCACTAAAATCGCCCGAGTTCGTTCCGATATCTCCGTCCGAACCCACATTGCCGGGATTGTCATAGTCTCCATCTCTTGAATCATAACTATCAATCATTACATCCTGGTCGATCATTATTCCATCTTCCGCAAAAGCTGCAAACTTAAAAGGAGGAAATCCACCTAACTCTGATCTCACTGTCCTGATTACTTCTTGAGCCCCGATATAAGAAACTATGCCTCTTGATTCCACGATAGGATGATCTGCATTGGGATCTACGACCCTTATCCCTACATCCCCTATCACCTTCCCCCCAGCAGCCTGAAAAGAAGAAATGCCCATCGTCCGCAAGGTATCATCACCTGTCCAGCTCGAGATATCTCCATAATTCAATTCCCAGATTGCTCTTTCCACCCCAGCTTCAGCCAGAGAGAGGGCTGCGGAGGACTTGTAAGACTTAGTAGTGAGCCTGTTCTCAAATGAGAGTTGGTATAAAAAAGGAACGGTAATAAGAAGCAAGCATGACATAACAATCATACCCACAACTAGGACAAAGCCTTTTTCCTCATTCTTGCTTTTTTCAATCCTGCTTTTAAGATTCCTGTTTATAGCACTTTTTCTTTTAATATCGTTGCTTCTTGTCTTATCCATTTTGCTCACCTTTTTTATTTTGGTTAATCTCTTATCTTTTGTGCCAGGAGAAAGAAAATTTTCTTTCCTCCTTTATTGAAAAGATGATGATAAGTTCATCAATTCTCTCTTAATAAGATTTGTTCCTTAGCTTTACCCCAGTTCTGAGGGTTTCCTGGAAAGTACGACCAAAAAGATTCTTGGCCGTTACCAGCGTAATATCCACGCTGGATACTTGATCGAAACTTGATACAGCAGAAAGCTCAACTCCTCCAGATCTCAATTGGAAAGAATTCACTCTTGTGGTTATAGTTCTGCTGCTGTCTTCCCTGTTGCTGACTCCATCATTGGCGTCAATAACTCTCTCCAACCTGTTAGGATACTCAGAATTTAAACGATAGACGATATAGTCAAACTGACTATCAATATCGATTATAAGACCGCTCGAATCAACAGAGGGAACTTGAAGAATAAGACAGTCTGTAGAAGTATCATAGACATCCCAGCTCGGAATAACCTGGATCGCTTCTTTTATATCCCGGGAGACATAATTAAGCACCTGCCTGTTATCCCGAAGCACATCAGACCTGGCGCTTCCGGTCATAAAATATTTCTGTCCGGCAACATAGAGAGAAAGCATAGCCACGATCATAAAAGAGGAGATAGTAACGGTTACTAAGAGCTCAACAAAGCTGAAACCCTCTGGTTTGGATTTTTCTTGATTGAATTTTCTTAATTTCATGTTGTCCTCAATATTTTTTTTCTATGAGATTGCCACGCTCCGCTCGCAATGACAAACTATCAAGTAACTTTGAAACAGGGCCTTTTTCCTATTAAAACAAAGCATATTTCTTGTTGAAGCAGAGCCTATTTCCTATTAATTCCCTTCCTGGTTATATAAGTGACAACGTCTTTCCGTATCTGTCTTCCGTGGTAGGACCAGAGAACACTGACTGTTAATTTCTTGATGTCATCCCCTAAAGAATCTTCGATATTTACGGCTCCGCTGCTGTCTTCCAGGAAAGAGAGACTTTCATTCGTAAAAGAACTATCCAGAGTTAAGATATCATTAAAAGACATATTGCGAATAAGTTCTAATTCTTCTTGAATGGACTGGGTAGCAATAGCTGTTTGTCTCATTCTGGAAATGACATTAAAGCCATGGAGAAAGCAGCTGAGGAGAGCAATCAAAACCACGCCTAAAATCACCATGGTGACTAAAACCTCGATATAAGTAAGTCCTTCTTCTCTTTTTTTTCTTTTGATGGCTGTTTCTTTTCTCTTATTTGTTGGTTCCTGCATATTATTCTCTCCCCTTCAACTAGATA
>JABUBO010000602.1_pt1 | contig 11768 bp, 12 predicted proteins | sample 7240361 | NCBI WGS metagenome assembly JABUBO01 (sample SAMN07256346, study PRJNA390944) | subsurface metagenome | isolation source: Methane hydrate marine sediment | place: Pacific Ocean: Eastern North Pacific, ODP site
GACGGAACTTTTAATGCTAACCCCATTTCTGCTTCTGCCGGTATCGCCACGCTTAAAATTATAGCTACGGGTGAGCCTATCAATAGAGCCAACAGGGCATCTTCAATGCTAATAAGTGGCATGAACGAGGTTATCGATAAATACAAGTTAGCCTGGTGTGTACACGGTGAATTTTCTGGCTTTAGATTTTTGTTGGACCATACTTGTCCTAAGAGATCTTCCTGTGACTTCCGCAGTTGCGACTATGATTATAAGAAACTTAAAGGAGGAAACGATCCGATTCTCACTCAAAGCTTGCGCTGTGGAATGCTCCTGAATGGAGTTGATGCAACCGAGCAAGGAGGTTGGGTTTCTGCTGCCCATACTGCCAAAGACATAGAGAAAACTATTATGGCCTTTGACAGGACTATCAGCTGGATGAAAAAAGACGGACTCATCTGAGGCTCCTTGAGGGAGCCTCAGTAGTGGATGGTCGTTGGTGATGGTTGCTGTAGGTATCTCGATGTTTATTTATTCTAGGAGAAAAAAGTGGTTATGAAAAAGCTGAACAACAAAATGGGGAGGTTTAGGCAATGGGAGGAATAATCTTGGTGATCGTGGTAGTGTTTGTTATTGTTATGATAGGAAAGGTAGTCACTGTAGCTTTCAAACTTACCGGTCTTGATGAGCGAACAGCAAGTTTTCAGACTCTTTCGGCTCTTACCTGTACGGGCTTTACCACCAGAGAAGCGGAGTCGGTGGTTACTCATCCAATGAGACGTAGGATAATTTTTCTTCTCATGATAATCGGAAACGCCGGAATGGTGGCAGTCGTGGCTGGCACGGTCTTCTCCTTTTTTCACATCACCTCCCCCTGGTCGATTTTCAGGTTCCTCATTCTCATAGTAGCCCTTTACCTGATATTCAAAATGGCTACCCACACCAGATTGGCCCGTTTTCTTTCTAAGAAAATAGAGGAGAAAATTCGAGAGAAATTCAAACTTCATGAAAGAACCATAGGACAAGTGCTCGATCTTGGGAAAGACTTCGGTATAGCTGAGGTCACCTTACATGAAGGGTCCAGCTGCGCGGGAAAGACCCTAGCCAGCTCTGATTTGAGTAAAAAGAAGATTTTAATTTTGGCTATTGAAAGAGATGAAGAGAGAATTTTAGTGCCCAAGGGAAATCATAAACTCCGTGCAGGGGACAACCTCATTTGCTATGGCAGCTTCACAGAAATGAGAGAGATATCTTAGGTGAGATCCCCAGTTCTGTTGTGCGCTTGTCGGCCGAAGGACACTTTTTAGAAAAACGTGAATCGTATCTAGTATCTCGTATCTCGAAAAAAGACTTTGGAGCACTCAAAAGGATAGGTTATACTAGATACTAGATACGAACAACGAGATACGAGAATGGTGACGGAAGAAAATTGTCCGAGGCGTTTTATTGACAAGGGTCAGCTTTGTGATAGAATGAAAATGAGAAATATAAATAACCTTAATTGGAGAAACAAGAGATGAGCGTAGGTGTAATTATGGCTGGAGGGCTAGGGAAGAGGTTGTGGCCTGAAAGCAGGGTGAACTGTCCCAAGCAATTTATCAACCTGGAGAATAGGGAGAGTTTTCTTCAAGCGGCTTACAGAAGAGCCTCTGATATTTTTGGTGCTGAAAATGTTTTTTTAGTAATAAGAGAGGACTTGAAGGATGCAGTGGTAAGTCAGCTTCCTAAGGTCCATCTGGAGAATATTATTGCCGAGCCACAGGGAAAAGACACCGCTCCTTGTATTGGTTTTGCCAGTGTATGGATAAAAGAAAAGAGAGGGGATGAGTCTATGGTGGTGCTTCCGGCTGACCATCTCATAAAAAATGAAAGAAGATTTGCCAAGATTATTTTAGCGGCGCTTGAACAGGCAGAGAAGGATTTCTTGGTGACTATTGGTATTAAACCTACCCGGGCGGAGACCGAATATGGTTATCTCCAGGTAGGAGAAAAATTAGAAGATTTAAATGGTATTTCTCTTTTGAAGGTAGAGAGGTTTACCGAGAAGCCTTCTCATAAAAAAGCTAAGGAGTTTTTTGAAGAGGGTAATTTTCTTTGGAATGCAGGAATTTTTGCCTGGAAACCTACCATTATCCTGAATGAGATGAAAATACATCTTCCAGGGCTTTATAAGGGCTTAATGAAGATTGGGAAAGCTTTGGGAACGGATAAAGAAAAAGAAATAATCAAAGAAGTCTATGCATCTTTTCCTAAAATTTCTATTGATTATGGAGTTATGGAAAAAACTTCTTCAGTAGTAGCTATTGCCGGAGATTTCTTTTGGGATGATATAGGTAATTGGAAGGCTTTAGAAAGAATCTTGAATAGAGATGAAGAAGGAAATATCATAAGAGGGTTAGTAGAAGAGATGGGGAGCAGCGATTGCATATTGATAAATAGAGAAAATAAAATCCTGGGGGTTATTGGTCTTTCTCATTTGATTATTGTCAATACCAAAAATGGCGTTCTTGTAATGGGGAAAGAAAGAGCTCATAAGGTAAAAGATTTGGTAAATAGACTCTTGGGAGACGATAAATTAAAAGATTATCTGGGATGATTGTTAGTGAATCGTGAATCAAAAAAATCACTACTCTGGAATCAACAGAACCTTGCAGCCCCCTCCTGAGAGTGCTGTTTTGAAAGCTTTATCAAAATCACTCAGAGAGAAACGATGAGTAATTATCGGCTCTATATTCAATTCGCCTGAAGATAAAATACGCTCTGTTTTGTCCCAGGTATCCCATATTTCTCGCCCAAATAAGCCCATAATTTGAACCTCTCTAAAGACAATGTCTGAAGAAGGCTTAAGAGATAGAGGGTTATCTGTCTGGCCAAGAACAATTATTTTGCCTCCCAGCCGTACATACTTGAAAGCCTCTTTTAAAGCTTCAATATTGCCAGAAGCCTCAATTATCACTCCAGCTCCTCTACCATAATTTTTGGTTATATCTTTGACTTTTTCTACTACTGAGTTTGTTTTGGGATTAATAAGATGAGTCGCTCCCATTTGTTTGGCGATGTTTAATCTTTTCTCATTGATGTCTATAGCAATAATTATTTTTGCTCCCATTATCTTAGAAATACCAACGGCAAACTGCCCAATAGGGCCAGAGCCTATAACTACTACTGCCTCTTCTTCAACCTCTCCCTTTTCCACCGCCCGAAAAGGAATCCCCATTGGCTCCAGAAGAGAGCCATAATCAAAAGATATATTATCAGGTATCCTTCGGGTAGATACCTCGGGAATGAGAGAATATTCAGCAAAGCAGCCATTTATGGTATGACCGAAAAGCTCCATATTCTCGCAGGTATGGGCACGATTATGCTGACATTGCCAACAAGTTCCACAGGGAACATGCGTCTCTCCTGCTACTTTGTCCCCTATTTTTATCCCTCTAACTTCTCTACCTACCTCTACTACCTCGCCACAGCATTCATGGCCGGGAATAAAGGGAAGAGACTTGATTATACTCTCGCACCAGGGCAGCCACTTATAAATCTTTAAATCCGAGCCACATATGGCAGCAGCTTTAATCTTTACCAGCACATCTTTCTTGCCTACTCCAGGCAAAGGAAAATCCCGATATACAAGACCTACCTCTCTTTTAATCTTAATAACTACTTTCATCTTCTCTCCTTTACTGCTTAATCCTATCTCTTCATTCCTGCTTTGTCAAACCGACAATGCCTTTCAAGCTCTCTATGCCTGCTCAAAATTTGACAGACACCTAGAATATCTTAAGATATATAGAGAGCAGACCAAGTTAGCTCATAGCTGATAGCTCATAGCAAGTTCAAAACAAAGTTTAAATTAAAAATCTAGAGGAGCCAATCTAAGATGCCTTTGTATCGATATAAATGCACTCAATGTAAAGAGGAATTTACCCGATTAGTCAGTCTCGCTAATGGTGATAAAATCAAATGCGAAAAATGTGGCAGCCTCCGGCTGGAAAAACTTCTTCCTAAATTTATCAGCGGCAGAACAGAAGAGGGCGCCGTAATAGGAGGAAATAGCTGCTCCACCTGTCAGGCATCAAGCTGCACTAGTTGTGGTAGATAAATAGAATAGAGGAAGTGAAAAGATGGATTTATGGGCAAGTAGATTCAGTGAATCAACGGATAAATTGGTAAAAAAATTTACCTCCTCCATTGATATAGATAATAAATTGTACAAATATGATATAGCGGGAAGCATCGCTCATACCAAGATGCTTTCTCAGTGCGGAATTATCAAGAAAAAAGAAGCTGAAAGAATCACTCAAGCTTTAGAAGAGATAGAAAAAGATATTGAAAAGGGGAAAGTTGATTTCAGCCAAAAAGAGGATATTCACCTGGCCATAGAAGAAGAACTAATCAAAAGAGAGGGAGAGATAGGTGAAAAACTACACACGGCCAGATCCAGAAACGACCAGATAGCCCTGGATGAAAGACTCTATCTCAGAGAAGAGATAAGCGAAATTATTGATCTAATTAGCACTTTCCAGGGAACTCTCCTTGGGATAGCTGAGAAAAATCTAAAGGTAATTATGCCCGGTTATACTCATCTACAATATGCTCAGCCTATTTTTTTCTCTCATCATCTTCTTGCTTATTTCTGGATGCTAGAAAGGGATAGGGAACGACTCAGAGATTGCTACGGGCGAGTTAATGTAATGCCATTGGGAGCAGGAGCTCTGGCAGGAACATCTCTACCTATTGACAGAGAATATGTAGCCAAATTACTTAATTTTCCTAAAATTAGTGAAAACAGTCTGGACACAGTAAGCGATAGAGATTATATTATGGAGTTTTTGTCGGATGTGACTCTTTTAATGATGCATCTGTCCCGTCTTTCTGAGGACATTATTCTCTGGTCATCTCCTCTCTTTTCCTTTATTGAAATAAGTGATACCTTTGCCACTGGTTCAAGTATTATGCCCCAGAAAAAGAATCCTGATGTGGCTGAACTCATTCGGGGAAAGACAGGAAGAGTCTATGGCTCCCTTGTTTCTCTCCTTACCTCTATGAAGGCTCTTCCATTGTCCTACAACCGAGATATGCAGGAAGATAAACCTCCCTTACTGGAAAGCATAGAAATAGTGAAAACAAGTCTAAAGCTCTACCCTAAAATGTTGGATAGAATAAAAATAAACAAAGAGAATATGAGAAAGGCGGCAGAGAAGGGATTTTTTGCCGCTACCGACTTAACGGACTATCTGGTAGAAAAAGGCGTTTCTTTTAGAAAAGCACATCAAATCATCGGAACTATAGTTAAAGAATGTCTCAAGGAAGGTAAAAGTTTAAAAAATTCAAGATTAGAAGATTACCAAAAACATTCCCCTCTCTTCCAGAAAGATGTCTTTGAAAGAATAAAGCTGGAATCGTGTGTATTCAATAAAGAATCAGCCGGAGGAACAGGGAAGAAAAGCCTGGCCAAACAAATAAAAGAAGCTAGAAAGAAGCTAAAAATAGCGTTTAGCGGATAGCGTATAGATGCTCGATGCTCGTGCCCCCTCACCTTAATCCTCTCCCCTCTGAGGAGAGGAAAGAACGACGAGGGATGGAAGTAAAATGAGTATCCAGTATCGAGCATCGAAATATGAGATACGTAATGTGTATTGCGCACCACGACATACCATATACGCAATACGAGAATAGCGCTCGTCCAAATCCAAGATGAGAGATACCAATGAATCGTGGCAAATATTTTACCTATCAAAGGGGAGAACTTTTCTGTGAGTCAACTCCGATCTCAGAAGTTGTGCAAAAGCTAGGAACACCTCTTTATCTTTATAGCTATCACAGCTTAATTAATAACTACAGGGAAGTTAGGGATGCCTTCCACAGACTCTCTCCTTTGATTTGCTATGCTTTGAAGGCTAACGGTAATCTTACTATCTCCCGGCTGTTAGCCCGGGAAGGTGCAGGATGCGATATTGTCTCAGGAGGTGAACTATACAAGGCTCTTCGGGCTGGGTTTTCTCCCCAGAGGATAGTCTTCGCTGGACCCGGAAAAAATGAAAAGGAGATAGAATACGCCTTAAAGGAAAATATCTTTATATTTAATGTAGAATCAGCATCGGAGCTGAAGCTCATAGAGCAGATAGCTCAGCGAATGAGTTGTACTGCCAGGATATCCCTGCGTATAAACCCTGATGTAGACGTAGAAACCCATCACTACATCACTACCGGTAAAAAGGAAAACAAATTTGGCCTTGATTTTGATGAGGCAGAAAAGCTTTATCTTAATATTAAGGATTCATCTCTACTGCAACCTGCAGGAATTCATCTTCATCTTGGCTCCCAGATAAGCAGTCCTGAGCCCTATCTTGGAGCTCTGGAAAAAATCCTGGATTTCCTCGAACTACTCAAAGATAAGGGTCTAAACCTAAAATATATAGACGTAGGAGGAGGATTTGGCATAAGCTACAAAGAAGGAAAGCTTCCCTTGAACGTTGAAGAGCTAGCAGAAAAAATCCATTCATTAATAAAGAATAGTGGAATGAAACTCATCCTGGAGCCAGGAAGATTTCTGGTAGGACCGGCTGGGAGCTTAATTACCGAGGTTCTCTATAGAAAAAATAGAGGAGAAAAGACATTCATCATTGCGGACGCAGGGATGAATGATTTAATCAGACCATCCCTTTATGGAGCCTTCCATCAGATAAAAAAGTTAAAAGAGCCTTATAATAAAGATTCTCTGGAGGTGGTAGATGTAGTAGGTCCCATCTGTGAGTCAGGAGACTTCTTTGCTAAGGATAGAAAACTTCCCCCCATCAAAGAAGGAGAATATCTAGCTATAATGGATGCAGGAGCCTATGGCTTTAGTATGAGCTCCTCTTACAATGCCCAACCAAGACCGTCAGAAGTGCTAATAAAAGATGACCGCTGGTGGATAATTCGAGAAAGGGAAACTTACCCGGACCTTATTAGAGGCGAACACATACCCGATGAACTATTCTTTTCTTAAGAAAAGCTCAGGCTCTTAAACATACTAAAACATATTATACGAGGAGGAAAAGAGATGAAATTTCAGGGATGTTCTGTGGCCATTGTTACTCCTTTCAAGGAAGGAGAGTTAGATGAAGAGGCTTTGAGAAAGCTTATACAATTTTGTCTGGAAAAAGGAGTAGATGGAATAGTTCCTTGTGGAACAACGGGAGAATCACCCACTTTATCCTTTGGCGAGCACAAACAAGTGATTAAAATAGCCATTGAAGAAGCCAGGGGGAAAGTCCCTATAATTGCGGGAACGGGCTCTAATAATACTAGCGAGGCAGAGGAGTTAACCAAATATGCTAAAGAGACAGGCGCCGATGCTGCTCTGGTAATTACTCCCTATTATAATAAACCCACTCCCAAGGGTATGCAAGCCCATTTTAGCAAACTGGAAGCCATTGGTCTTCCCATTATCATCTATAATGTTCCTTCCCGCACCGGGATAAACATTCCTCCTGCCACTGTAGCTACATTAAGCAGACTCAAAAATATAGTAGGAATTAAGGAAGCAAGCGGAAATATGGACCAGGTTTCCAGCATTATTTCTCTTTCTGAGCCTGATTTTACTGTTCTCTCAGGAGACGATTCCCTTACCCTTCCTATTCTCTCCTTAGGCGGCCGGGGAGTGATATCGGTGGTAGCCAATATTATACCAGAAGAGATAACCCGAATGATAGGGGCTTACCTTAGAGGAGAGAGCAAAAAAGCAAAGGAGCTTCACTACAAAACCTATCCTTTATGCCGGGCAATGTTTATCGAAACGAATCCTCTTCCAGTGAAAACAGCCTTAGCTCGTATGGGAATGCTCAAAAAAGAGTGGAGGCTTCCCCTGGATGGCATGCAAAAAGAGAACGAGAAGAAATTAGAAAAGGCTCTCTTCGATTACGGACTACTCTAATTTTAGCCTTTAGCGGGTAGCGTATAGCGTTTGGTGGATACTCCTGAGTTTCGAGGACCATCTTCCTCCTTGAAACCTGAAACATTTCACATTTTACTGGCCAATCAATCACTTACTATCCGCTATCCGCTGGTATTACGCAATACGCATCATGCACGACGCAGTACGAGATAATAATGAAGAGCATATATCTCGATGCATCTATTCCTTCTGCCTTTTGTGAAAAATCGCAGCTAGAGAGACGTAAGATTACCAGAAAGTGGTGGAATAATGAAATCAGCCGATATGAAGTACTGGTTTCTCGTCTCACTATTGAAGAAATAGAGGCGCTGAAAACAAAAGAAAAAAGAGAGGCTATCCTCTCTTTGATTCAAGACTTTCCTGTTTTGGAAAATTCGCCGGCGGCCGAGCGAGCAGCTAGAGAATATATTGAGAAAAAGATTATACCTCCTAATGCCTTCAACGATGCCCTTCATCTTGCTATAGCTGTAGTCAACAAAAAAGATATCCTCTTAAGCTGGGACTTTGCTCATTTAGTTAACTCAAAAGTGGAAAGAAGAGTAAACGCTTATAATCTCATCAGTGGTTATTCTCGTATAAGAATTGTGAGCCCACAAGACCTGATGAAAGAAGCAGATTAAATTGATTTCGGTATGTTCGAGATTCCTTGACTTTTGGTAAGAATCTCTTAATTATTACATCAAAGTAATACCCCACGGAGGAGAAAAGCTTGATTAAAAATCCTGATATTTTGGAGCGATTTGAAAGGGAAGTAATAGGAAAAGAAAAACTCTCTTTTGACCGTGCCCTAGCCATTTTTGAGGCTATGTGGAAAGAAGGAGTAAATCTTGGTGTTCTACCGCCCAAGGATCCTTTAGAAGGAATAGAAACTGACATAAGAATTGCAAGGATTCTTAATACATGTTCGAAAAGCTCTTAATAAAGATTGGAACGGCGCTTGATAAGAAAGCCATACCCTATATGATTATTGGTGGACAGGCAGTGCTTCTGTATGGAGAGCCGCGACTTACCCGGGATATTGATGTAACTCTTGGAGTTGATGTTGATAGCCTTCCTAAAATAATGAAAATAACAGAAGGTTTAAATCTAAAACCCCTTCCGTCTAAGATTCAGGATTTCGTCAAAAAAACTATGGTTTTCCCCGTGAAAGACGATAGTACTGGCATCCGCATCGATTTCATATTCTCATTTACTTCTTATGAAAAAAAGGCTATCAAAAGAGCGAGAGAAATATCCATTAAAAAAACTATAGTAAAATTTGCCTCTCCTGAGGATGTTATAATCCATAAAATCTTTGCTGGAAGAGCAAGGGATCTAGATGACGTAAGGTTTATTCTTCTAAAAAATCCTTCAGTTGATCTTCCATATATCAGAAAGTGGCTTGCTAATTTTGATAAAAACTTGTCCAGGGCAGAACTCTTAAAAAAATTCAAGGAAGTTTTGAACTCTGCTTCAGAAAAATAGATAGATATTATCTCTAAGGAGTAAGCTCCATTTCTTACAAGAGAACACAAGGGAGCAAAAGATGCGAAAAGTGAAAACCAATCTAAGTGAGCTAACCGATGGCTTTGACAATTGCCGTATTGGCTATGAGTACTATCTGGATATTGAGACCGGTGAGCTGTTGCTCGTTTCAGATGAATTTATGGATATAAATGAAACTGAAGAGGTCTATGAGAAGCTGGACGATGAACCTGAAAGATACTTGAGCATTCCTACAGAGAGTTCCAGGGAAGGATATCAGGATATGGTCGCCTTTACTGAATCTTTAGAAGCTGAGAATCTGAAAGAAAAACTCTGGATTGCCCTAAATGGTAGAGGTGCTTTTCGCAGGTTCAAAGATGTGCTTTTAAGCCATCCAGAAAAGAGAGAGGAGTGGTTCAAATTCCAAGATGAGAGACTGGAAAAGCATGTTATGGAATGGTTGGAAGAAAACGAAGTGGAACTTGTATAGAACTGAGAGAAATGTTCCTTTTTTAGTGGCGACAGCAACAACAACTCAAGGGAAAGTATTGAAGGCTCTCTGTCAAATTACTCCCAATAAGAGTACTGCTCTGGAGCTTCCCCTTTACTTTCAATAACCTCTGGTTCGGAGAACTCTGGGTGTTCTTTCTTAATCTCCACTAATCTTACATAGAAATGCCATTCGTCGCCAAAATCAAAAAGATAAAGGAACTCCTTTTCAGCTACCAGTTCCAGCTCACCAATTCGAATCTCATCAGCATAGGGACCCTCATCACAGTTGGGAGCATAAATTGCATTATGGGACCAGGTTTTTCCATCCATAAAGAATGCGTAGAGATGATCAAAATCAAAGCAAAATGCACTTTGAATAGCTGAATGGAGGTCCTCAAGGGTATCCTCGCCGGAAATAACAATTTTCCGCCAAGTGCCTTTGCCCACAGAAATCTTGAAAATAAAGGTTCCCCTGGTGAGTTCCCTTAGCTTTCTAGGTAAGCTTTTCTGGAGCTCTCTTTCCTGAAAAAACTGAGTAAAAGCTTTAAAAAAGGGCACATAAAGCTTTTCACTTTGCTGATTAACCCCTAAACCAGGAAAAGAAAGAACCTTTCCTTCAACCTTCCAACGATAAGGTAGGTTCCACTTTTCCAGAGGTCTTTCTTTACATAAAATAGAGGCAAGAGTAACTCCTAAGGGAGAGGGAGTTAAAGAAGCTATAGGAAAGTATCTTCTTATCTGAGATGTCTTATGTAACTCTTCGTTACGAGTTACCTTGAAGAAACTAAAGAAGGATAAATAAAGCACGAAAAAATTTTCAAAATAAAGGGAACTTTTTTTATCCAAGAAGATGGTCTTCCCGGGGCTCCTTTTGACTATGAATTCCATAGTATTCATTACTTGCCAAATAGTAGATTCAATTCGATGCTCTGATGCCAATTTATTCCAATCACAATCAACCCAAAAAGTCTCCAGGAGAAAAAAGTACTTCTCTGTAGAAGTTAAGGCTAAATACCCTTCCATCCTATTGGTTTTTTGTATTCTTACTTTTTGAGAACCTACAGAAACTTTTTCAAATAGCTTACCATAAAAAATTAGATGATAAAAAAGGTGAAGAAGAGGGTAAAGCTCCTGATTTGTCCGAGGAGTATTCTCCTTATTAGGGCTACTCATCAATTGATTGATCTGGTGAAGGTCTTTAGGAGAGAAAAATTGCTTTCTCCTGGTAAGATAGGGTTTATTTTCTACTAAATAGGTAATAAATGTATTAAAATCCTTCATCAATGGAACAGGGTCAATTTCATTTATGACCAATCTTATTCTCGTTTTCCTTCCTTTAGCCATGCTCTTCCCATCCTTAGTGAAATCTCTTGTTGTACATTCTGCCATATAATGAATTTAAAACAAGCGACGTGACACGGAGGCGCAAAAAGGGAAATATCCCTCTCCATGACCCCATCAAGCCCACTCTTTGGATGATGTCTGAACTGAGGTATCGCTGAATAGACGAGGAACACAATAAAATTTCCTAAAGTTTTAAGTAACCATTCGAAACTTCCAGGATAGTAATCTTTGCCTGATTGGGCGTTTTTTGGTAGAATAATCCTAGAGGAGTTCACAATGAATAGTAGGGAAAGAGTTTTGAGAGCCCTTGATTGTAAACAGCCTGACAAAGTGCCTATCTTTGAACTTCACATCAATGAGTCGAACATAGTCAATCTAGCCAAAATATTGAGGCCCGAGATGGTAGAAGTAAAGGCTATGGAAGATAGATACGGAGAGGAAAGATTGGAAATCCTGGATCTTTACTCTTTCCTGATCAAGGAGCTGGAACTGGATGCTACCTGTACTAATTTTTCGATAGGTCTAGCGCGCATTAACGAGAATCAGGGCCGGG
>JABUBO010000604.1_pt1 | contig 11746 bp, 8 predicted proteins | sample 7240361 | NCBI WGS metagenome assembly JABUBO01 (sample SAMN07256346, study PRJNA390944) | subsurface metagenome | isolation source: Methane hydrate marine sediment | place: Pacific Ocean: Eastern North Pacific, ODP site
AGCCGAAACGGAGGAGATTGCAAGAAAATAATGATTGTAAATCATTATTTAATATAAAGTTACGTATTTTACAGAAGGCTTACCAGTAATAAGAAAGGAGACCGAAATATGAAAAGAAAAAGTGCTATGCGGCTTGTTTTTTTGATGCTTTTGTTACCGTTAGCTGGATGCACAACCGTACATGATCGTTGGACCGCTGCCAAAGGTGTGGATACGATCCGATCTTATGAGGATTTCCTACAGAAATATCCCGAATCACAGTATTCAGATCAAGCAATGTCTCGCTTGGAGACGCTGCTCCTTGAGAAAGATTGGCGAGAGGCGAACAGCACCGACAGTATCGAAGCATTCGAAGCGTTCCTTCGCAAGCATCCCGTCAGTCAATACACCGACGAGACACAATCCCGCATTCAACAATTGCGCGAGCAATTCTCAAGGTGGCAGTCTGTCGTTCAAGAAAATTCATTAGAGGCTTACAACAACTTCGTTCAGCGCTACTCCAATAGCCCTTATGCTCGTAAAGCCAGTAAGACCATTGAAGAATGGGAACACGACATTGCCGGACGGGAAGTCGTAGAAGCACTGGAGATTAAGAGAGTCGAAGTAGAGGTAACAGGCAGTGGAATCAGAGATGTCTCAATGAAGATCCGGCGTCTCGTGGATCACCCGGTTAAGGTAACTATTCCGATAGGCTCGTATTTCGTTTGTAGTGGATCGTCCCAAAACATGATTGGCAGGCAAGAAAAAACCATCACACTAAATGACAGTGCTTGGCAAACCATCTCTATTCCCTCTGCTTGCGCGAATAGCTCGCGGCCCATTCCAGGCTCAAGCGATCGTTTCACCGTGCAAGCGTCGCCCAGACAAGCAGAGCTAAAACAGCTTATGTTAGTGCTGGATGAGGCAAGCGTCCCCTTCGACGTTGAGCAAGCTGCAATTTGGATCGTTACAGACAACGCTGTCTACGCGGATCTCGGTGTTCTCGTCTCGCGTCCAGTCTTTCAAGCATTTGGTGGCACACGAGTAATCAATGAGGATGAAGCAGCGAAGGCGATGAAGCTATGCGATGAGGCAGGGATAGAAATAAATAAGAAAGCCATTTGGCTGGAGAGGTTAACTATCCTGAAAGGCATTGAGGACGAAACGTTGAGAGAAGCGTTTAGAGATTGGCTACGAAAAAAGGAACGTGCAAATGGTTCTGTCTCTGATAAGGAGACACCGGAGACCGGGCAGGTGATTCCTCCGGTCGATGTCGTGATACACCTTTCTGACGGTCAGACGAAGAACCTTAGTCTGCCCGCAGGCCATCGCGTGGTCTTCCGTTTGCCTGCGGGAAGGCATCACCTAACGTTGTCGACCGATAGCACTGACCAGATAAGGCTCAAGCTAGCAGCATCTGTGTTCGGGATTGACCGGAATAACCCCCTTAAGCTTGTTGTTGAATTCGGGGACTCCGGGCAGTTGCAGGAGGTAAGAATTATCCAGGGGCACATTGATGTCATCGAGAAGGTGGACGGCCCGGCCGATGAGTTGGCTTTCTCAAACAGAACAGATGCAAAAACTCCTGAGTTCGTTGTGGCGGTGTCACCAGCACAAGGTCTGGATAAGTAGCGTGTGCCAAGACAAAGGGATGCCGTAACAAAAAGTAAGATATTGTTGCGGCTCAAAGACAAGAACACATAAGTGGTGCAATATATAGTCAAAACGACCTTAAGAAACTTTGATTTTGAGATGAAAATTGGTCTGGATTTTGTTTCCATGGGTTCATATCGTGGGTGGCGTTTCGAACTTACGACCACCCCGCTCTCGTTGCGACGGGTGGCAGCCACTGAGAGAACCCAGTGAGCGAAGTGGATGGTGTTTCTCGAGAATCGAGAATCCAGAATCAATCATCAAGCATCCTGCTTTATATCATAAAAAAGCCCATAGTCATTTGACTATGGTTCGTTTCTAAACCTTTCACCGCCAGGAACGTGAAAAAGCTCATAGTCATTTGACTATCCGCAGCCAGCATCTCACTTGGTAAAAGGTTGACCAAAAAAAGTGTTTTTTTGGCTTGGAGTTTATCCTCGATGTTAGCTTACTTGCTTTTCTGTCGGGGATTTTCTTTTGACTTTCGTTTGATAATATGTTAAAATGCCCGCATATTAGCCAGCAGGCAAACATAAACCGCTAGCAGGCGCTAAAATAGGTAAAATATCCACGTTTTTTCAATCAAAAACGCTGATACCTCAGAACAAAAATTAAATTTTTCAAATATTTTTTAACTGCCTTACTGACATCAAGTTACGAGAATCCCGAACCGATATCCGAGGACTTTTTTCGCATCAAAAGCGCTGGTAGCTCTAATTATAGAGGGAGTGTTTTTTTACCCTCTGGCAATAAGAAGACAAATAACCATATTAACTAAATTAACCAATGAACCATCACAACCATCGAGAATCCAGCATCGAGAATCCAGAATCGAGTATCCAGTATCGAGCATCAAGCATCGAGCATCCAGAATCCAGCATCGAGAATCTAACTTTAGCTCACTTTAGGCACTTTAGCTCACTCTTCACTCTCTCGCACCTCTACATCTGTAGAGAACCCCCTACAAATCAACCTTTTTATGCAAAACAAACCCAATTTCCGAAAAAGTCAAATGAACGTAAAACCATATAATACAAAGGATTATGAAAATATTGCCAATTGGACACTTGGTGAAAACAAACCCAATTCAAACCCAATCAAACCCAATTTCCAAAATGCCCAAATGAATGTAAACTCACTTATAACAAAGGATTACAGAAAAAAAGATGATTTCGTAGTCCGAATAAACAAACCCAATTTCTCCAAAGGCCCAAAATGAACGTAAACTTATATGTTATAGAGGATTATGAAAATGAAACCACCTTCCGGCTCCAAAAAAACAAACCCAATTCAAACCCTGTCCTGAGCGCAGTCGAATGGGCCAATCTGTATTCTTTCCGTCGAGTAACGAATAAATGTTTATTAGCAAAACAGTAAAAAAGTCTTGTGCCCGCGAAGGAAGGCTGATAAAAATAGATTTGAAGCACTCCTTCTTGTCCGCCGTGGCGGATTACGGTAGTGCTTTTTATTTTAAGTTTTACAAAACAGGGCCGCGACCGTAACAGGGCCGCGACCGTAAGGGAGTGGTAATTGCTTTATAAAACGAAAGGGAATAAAAGTGATAGAAACAGATATTTCCAGGGTGATTATAGAAGAGTATAACAGAAGATTGTTAGAGCATCTCGAAAATGATGTTGTCATAGTCGGTGCAGGCCCTGCGGGTTTAGCTGCCGGCTATTATTTAGCTAAAGCAGGAATTAAAACCACCATTCTCGAAAAACGGCTTTCAATCGGCGGTGGAATCTGGGGCGGTGCCGCAGGCTATAACGTCATCGCTGTCGAAGACAGTGATATTTTAGACGAATTCGGCATAACCGCAAAAAGGCAAAAAGGCCTGTATATTACCGACGCGATTGAGTTCGCCACAGCCCTGGCCTATAAAGCGAAAAAGGCAGGGGCCGAGATATTCAATCTAATCGAAGCGGAAGATATCATTGTAAAAAAGGACACTGTCGAAGGAGTTGTAGTCAACAACACAGCCATCAAGCTTGGTCGTCTGCACGTTGACCCGTTTTGCATCCGCTCTAAGTTCCTCGTGGACGCAACGGGACATCCTGCTGAATTAGTTGCGATGCTCAAGGAAAGAAAGCCGGAGCTTTTCCCGAACAAGATAAAGGATGGTTTTATGGATGTCGAGGCTTCCGAAGCCGGCGTGGTCGAAAAGACCGGTGAAGTCTTTCCGGGGCTTTACGTTACCGGCATGTCAGTGTGCGCTGTTTTCAACCTGCCGAGAATGGGGCCTATCTTCGGCGGAATGCTGAAATCGGGGAAAAAAGTCGCTGAGCTGATAATTGATGCCATAGGTAATGAAAAAATACAATCTTCCAACACGTAAAGAGTGCCTGGCCATAATAGAAGAGCATCACGTTCCGCCGAATATTGTCAAACACAGTCTAACTGCGGCTAAGTTAGCTGTTTTTCTGGCACAAAGATTAACAGAAAAAGGAGTAGCGATAGACGTCAACCTTGTGGACAGGGCCTGTTTGCTGCACGATATTGCGAGGGTTTGTGATTTTAAGGAATTGGATTACAGCAGGTTTGAACAGCCGGTTACAGCCGAAGATAAAGCAAAATGGCGGCAGTTGCGAGCAAAATATAAAGAAATTCCTCATGAGTATGCCGCTTGTGACATTTTGAAAGATAAGTTCCCAGTGCTCGCTTTAACCATAAAAAAACACAGATACATAGGCATACTGAATAAGAAAGAAAAGCCGAATACGTGGGAAGAAAAATTAGTCTATTACGCAGATATGAGAGTTATGCACGATAAGATTGTGCCGTTGGAAGAAAGATTGACCGAAGCCCATAAAAGAAATGTTCACTTTTATAAGACGGAAGCTCAAAGTAAAATTATCACAGCTAAGGTTGACCCGTTAATCTATAGCCTGGAAAAGGAAATTTTCGACGAAATAGGTTTAAAACCTCTTGAAGTTACGGACGAATTTATTGACTCGTTCTCAGTTACGGATAATCGTTCGAATCGGCGGGGCATAGAATAAAGCGAAGTTGGAAACAGTAGGACAAACGCGGGATTTGAGGACCCTGATTCGCACCTTGTCCGCAGTAACGTTCGGCGTGCGGCAGATTCGCTTATAGCCGACCGTCTGTCCCTCGGCTATTTGCTGCCACTTGCTGTCAAAATACGCATCAACAGCGAACCTGGCGATTCGCTGGCCGAAATCGCGGATTTGTTCCTGGAACATTATGCAATTGAATGTCTTTTGTCCATCTAATGTAACCACTAATTCGGCCTGCGTAGTCCAATCGGGCGGCATCCAGCAGGTGGTTGTGTCCCCGTCGAGTGCGTTGGCTGCTTCGAAGCCCGTGCCACGGCCGGCTGAGGCGGTTGCAGTTGCACCCTCGGCCAGGTTGGTCTTGAATGTTTCGCGGAGGATTTGTCCGATTTCTGTTAGTACCTTGCTGTCGCGCTCGGCAAACAGCCCGTCACGATTAGGCGGGACGTTCAGCAAAAGCACGGTATTGCCCCCGATAGAGCGATACCAGATATCAAGGATATGCTCGGTTGTTTTGACTCGCTGCTTTTCGTCGCGCCAGAACCAGCCTTGCCGGATTGATGTGTCGGTCTCAGCCGGATACCAGTGCAGGTATCCGCCGCGGCTGAGGCTCTCCCGGAGTTTGCCCAGGCTCGCCAGGTCACGCGCCGTCATATCCGGCCAATCAAATTTGTCCACCGGTGCACTTATGGGAATAACGCTCCACTCGGCCGCTCTTGTGTCCCCGGCCTCATTACCGCACCATCGTAAGTCGGGGCCTTTACCAAAAATCACCGCCTCCGGCGTCAGCTCACGGATCATTTCATACCACTGCGCGTAAGTGTATTTCTGTCCGCCCTTGCGTTTGGGGTGTGCGCCGTCAAACCAGACCTCGTGGATTGGGCCGTACTCGGTCAGCAGCTCGAACAACTGGTTCAGGAAATATTCGTTGTAATCGTCCACGACGTATTTGAAGGTTCGCTTGTCTCGGAAGGGACGGCCCGGCGTCGGCCGCGGTATCACCCGCTCGGAGTATTTGCTCAGGTTGCCGTATAGACCGTCCGGGCTTTCGATTTGGTACAGGTCTGCAGGGGATAAATACACGCCGACCTTCAGCCCGTACTTCTTGCACGAATCGACCAGGTCACGCAGCACGTCACCCTTGCCGTCGCGCCACCGGCTCGAGCCGACCGAGTGCGTAGTATATCGCGTCTGCCACAGGCAGAATCCATCGTGGTGCTTGACCGTCAGAATCGCCTGGGTCATCCCCGCCGCCTTCATCATCCGGCACCACTGGTCGGTATCCAGCTTCTCGGGATTGAAGATTTTCGGGTCCTCCTTGCCGGTACCCCATTCGCGAGCGGTGAACGTGTTAACGCCAAAGTGGATAAAGCAGATGAACTCGCCCTGCTGCCAGGCAAGCTGCCGCGCCGAAGGTCTGACATTGGCTGCCTTGCGAATCAGCTCTTTCTGTCCCGTTGTCCCGTTCTGCTCAACCGCGTCATATACACGCACATAATCGACTACAAAGTAATCAGGAAGCTTTGCTTTTTTTATATCACCGCCCCATTTCCCGATTTCCTCGGTGAGCTTCATATACTGCGGCACCTGTGAGACGCCTCCTGCATTAGTGCGCCAGGTTTCTTTACCATCCACGTAGAAAACGTATTCATCAGACTTCCAGTGCAAACCGAACGTGTGAAAGCCTTCGCTGATACCCGGTATCGTGCTGACCTTGCCTCCTGCGTTTTTGTGGGCGGCGCCGTAGCCGTCCCAGTGTAAGTTCTGTGTTATCTTATCTTCGAGCCAGGGTTTCTCCATAATATCTATTTCTGTGCCGTCTCTGCCTTCGTTTCCTACTTTACCAACGCTGTTTGCATGAAGCCAAAACGCCGGCCAGTGCCCCACCTGTTCGGGAAATTTGCACCGACAGACCCAATAGCCGAACCTATGCTCAAATTTGTTCCTGGTTCGCATTGCCCCGCTGGTATAACGGTCTCCATCCTTTTTTGTGCGGATTATGAGATTGCCTTTGCCGTCAAGATAGGAATCCTCTTTAACCCAGTAACCATCCCGCCGTTTCCAGTCGCCGAGGATTTCCCATTTGGACTTGTCAATCTTTGTGCCGTTGAACTCATCACTCCAGGCCAACTTCCAGTTTTTTCCTTCGCCGGCGGGCGGCATAAACTCCTCCCGAATCCGGCCCACCTCGGCTCCGGGTCCCGCTGTCGCTGAGACCGAACTTGCCAGCACACAAAACACGCCACAGAGAACCAGCACCTTCATAATATAGCGCAATTGATATTTCATATTTCGCTCCTCGTAAATTTGATGACACTGAGCACATAGCCGGCCAGTAATCAATTATTCGCTGGCGCTGCTGTTTTCTTTCCAGCAGCTTCGCTGAGTTGCTCTCAGGCCTGAGATAACTGTAACCGCCAACATAATCACAAACGTCACGGTAGTGAACCAATATCCCCACGTTACCGTCTGGGCGTGAGCCATTTTAATAACCACCGTGCCGATGGCAAAGGACTGCAGGAACATTTTGACCTTGCCGGAGATAGTTGCGGCGAAATTGACGCCGCGGGCCTCAGCAATGTGGCGTAGTGTTGTTACATAGGCTTCTCTTGCGATTAAAATGCCCGCTACCGACCACTGAATAGCCGCCAATGCGCCGGGGCCTAAACCGAAAAGCTTCGGCTCACCGATTATTGCAAAACAAATAAAAGTGCCGCAGACCAGCACTTTGTCCGCCAGCGGGTCCACCATTCGGCCGAACTTGCTGGTAACGTTTAGTTTTCGGGCGACGGGACCATCGACCACATCGGTAAGACCTGCAACGACAAAGAGGACAAATGCAACGTTCAGAAAAAATGGTCTGTTTTCGGCGTCGGGCGGAGGTGTATAGAGAATCATAACCAGAAAGACGATAGTTAAAACAAGCCGGCCAAAAGTCAAAATATTCGGGATAAGCCTTAGCATAATCAGAAGTTTACCCCGTTAGAAATTCTATCACAAGAAATAATATTGCCCAAAAAGAGAAAATTTCTAACGGGTTAAACTTTGTTGGCGATATAATTCAATACTAAATTTGCTCAACAAGCAAATCGTAACCTTTAGTGCCAACGACTTTCGTGTTGATAAACTGTCCGTGCTTTGCCGAGCACTTCTCCGTAAGGAGTCCCCGGGACTTTATAATACAGACGCTGTCGATGTCGGGTGCCTGGCCGTAAAACCGTCCCTGGCTGAGTCTGTTACTATCAACCGAATCAACCAGACAGGTTAGTTTGCTGCCGATTCTGTTTTTGTTCTTGGCAAAGGCGATTTTCTGCTGGGTGAGCATCAGCTCTTCGAGACGCTGCTGTTTTATCTTCTCAGGAACCTGGCCGGGCATTTGGGCTGCGACGGTTCCGGATTCGGCGTAGAACTTAAAACAGCCCAAGGCGTCGAATTCTGCCCATTTGACAAATTCCAGAAGCTCGGCGAACTGCCGGTCGCTCTCGCCGGGAAAGCCGACTATCACGGTTGTCCGCAGCACAATATCCGGTATGGCGCAGCGCAGCTTCTCAATCAATCGCTGGAGCTGGTCTTTGGTATCAGGCCGACGCATGGCCTTTAGAATTTTACTGTTTATATGCTGGATTGGGATGTCGAGATAGTGAACAATTTTTTCGCTCTCTGCGATGGTTTCGATTAGTTTATCGTCAATTCCCGCAGGGCATAGATACATCAACCTAATCCACGACAGACCGGCAATCTTTTCGAGTTCGCTGACAAGCCCTGCCAGACCGGTTTTGATTTTCAAATCTCGGCCATAGTGTGTCGTGTCCTGAGCGATTATATTCAATTCGACCGTGCCCGCCGAAACTAATTCGTCCGCCTCAGCCAGAACAAGTTCCCGGGGTTTGCTTCGGAACCGGCCTCTGATTGCCGGTATCGTACAGAAGGAGCAGCGGTGATTACAGCCCTCGCTGATTCGCAGATACGCCCAGTGGCCCGGCGTAATAAGCAACCTGGCTCTGTCGTCATGGATTGTTTGCGATGAACGGTCCAGATATGCAGTCGGGTGTTCACAAGAAAGGGTTTTTTTGATTATCCCTGCAATGTTATCTCGCTGGCCAAGACCGACAACGGCATCGATGCCATCGACCTGGTTAAAAAGTTGCCGACCTGCTCTTTCCGGCAGACAGCCCGCAACAATCACTTTTTTTACGGCACCACCGAGCTTGCGACCCACAGCGTGCCTTATTGCTTCGAGTGATTCGGCTTTGGCCGGGGCAATAAAACAGCAGGTATTGATGACAACGACGTCGGCAGTATCAGGCTCAGCGGTTATCAAAAAACCGGCTTCGGCGATTTCCGCCAACATTCTTTCACTATCGACCATATTTTTTGGACAGCCTAACGCTACAAAACCGACCGTAATTTTCTGCTTTTTTCTCGGCATAATCGGCCTAAAATAGCAAAAAAACGCGGTTTAGTCTAATATTTTAATGCGGGTAAGCCCAAAGATGAGAAATTATTTTTACTAATTCTTTCAGAATATACTTGACGATAAAGGGAATATGCAATATAATGTCGAAAATTGCCGTCTAAACCTGGATTAGAAGCGTAAGAGATAAGCACGGAAAACATCGTCTATTAGGCCCGGGTTTACAATGACGGGTACAAAATTATGACAAGCAGCGACCAAAATGTCAGCCGCAGTCGATGGCTGTTCCCGGCTCTGGCTGTAGGGGTTGTGATATGGGTGGGAGGGTACTGTAACCTCTTTGCCCAGACAGATACTGAACATAACGCCGAGAAGGCTCTAAGCGATCTAAAGATAGATGTTACCGCTACCGAACCAAATATCCCTATACCCGAAATCTACACAACACCACCCAAAATCGTCATGCAAATGGTCGGCGGCGCACCGGAGTGGAAATTATTCTACTTTTGCAAGCAACACACCTCCGATGAGCTCAAAAAAATTGTTCACGAGCAATTTGCAACAAAGCTCTTCGACAAAAAAGGCAAAGAGACGAAATTGGTGGATTACACCGTCAGCAGCAATCCCGCTACCAACCAGTTGATAGTAAGATGCCCGACCGAAGAAGATGCCAATGCAGTACTTGAGTTGTTGGAAATGGTCGATGTCCCTCCGATTCAGATCAAGATAGACTGCCTCATATCCGAGGTTTACGCAGATTTTACATTCGACCGGGAAACCACTATCGAAATCCAAAACCTTTTTGGTGAGATTGCGATGAAGCCCGGCGGCCTGCCCTTCGGGGCCAGCGTTCAGAAATTAATAGATGAAGGAGATGAAATTCTTCCTGCATTTCCGGGTGCTTCACTTAGAGAACTTATTCGCTCCAGGATGGGGCTTAACATCGGGTACCTCTATGGAAAAGAAGGTCACAAGTTCACGGCCCTGGTGGATCTGCTTGAATCAAGGGGTTATCTGAAAATCCTGATGAACCCGATCCTCGAGACCGTCAACGGTAAAACAGCAATACTTAAGTCAACTCAACATATACCGCTACAAAAGATAACTAAGTACATACCTACTCAGCCTGACTACGTTGCCCAAACTGAAATGGAATATATAGATGTAATTGACTCGCTTGAAATCACTCCCCACGTTTTTGCGGATGGCTCCATCGGCCTTGAAACCAGCATCATGCTTGGTGCAACAAGTACTCCTCAAGGTGTAAAGCAAGTACCAATCGTTACCAAGAAGGAAATCAATAGCAAAGAAAACCGAGTTCGTCCGGGTGAAAGTCTCATAATCGGCGGAATAAGAAAGACCGAAGAGTTCGGAGTCGTCCGCGGCGTCCCGTTCCTAAAAGATATACCTCTGCTCGGCTTTCTGTTCTCCGGCGAAGATACCGAGCAAAGAGCGGTCGAGACCGTGTTCATACTAACTCCGACCTATTCCACCGGCGGCAGACCAACAAAAGAAGTAATGGAAGAAATCAGAAAAAAACACGAACCGGCTTCCCCCGGAAAGTTGCAAGAAGCTATTAAGGGCATTTTTGAAGACAAGTCTCAGCAGCAAAAAGCCCTGGAAGCTGAACGGTCACGTCTCGAAGCCCAGGCGGAAAAAGCCCTGGCCAGAAACGCCGTCAGAGAAGCAAAAGCTCGGGGCGAGCGTGTAACAGCCGAAGCCCAAAAAGCAACGTCCGATGCAGCAAAAACCAAAGCTAATGCTGAAAAATTAATAGCTGAAGCTAAAGAGCTTATGGCCGAGGCCGAAGCAAAAACCAAGGCCGCTGAGACAGCCAGGGCCGCCGCCGACAAGGCAGCAGCCGATGCAACGAAAACCAAGGCCGACGCGCAAAAGACCATAGCCCAGGCCGATAAAAAGGCCAAGGCCGCCGAAGCAGCCAAGGCTGCCGCAGACAAAATGACAGCAGATGCCAAAAAAGCCCAGGCAGAAGCCGAAACGGCAAAAGCTGAAGCTGATGCAAAGGCCAGGGCTGCTGAAAAGGCCAAACAAGAGGCTGAAAAGTCCAAAGAAGAATCTGAAAAAGCTGAGGCTGAAAAACCCAAAGAAGAAGCCGAGGCAAAAGCAGAAACTGAAGAACCCAAAGAGGATGCTGAAGAGGCAAAAGCCGAAGAAGACAGCGCTGAACCTGAAGCTTAATAAGGGGCAGTCTATGGATAATTTCAACAGCAGTAATCTTGGCGGTCCAAATCTCAACGAACCCATCCCGCTTGACGAAGACCTTGATAAGCCGATTCCTCTTGACGATATCGGTGCAGGCGGAACGGGTGTTTCACATTCGCCCCTGGATTTAGGCGGCAGCAGCCCTGTGAAGGTACCGAAGATTGAGGTTCCCAGGCCTGTCGCGATAAAGCCGGCTGAAAAAATAGTTTCCACCGAGCGAATCACGGGCGTAAAAACCTTCTTTACAAAACTGCACGCGGGCGCTATGAATTTTCTTGATGAGCAAATCACCAAATGGCTCCGGGAAAACCCGGATGTTAAGATAAAGCGAACAAACACCGTTACAGGTGAGATACAGGGCAAAAAGACCGAGCCTAATATCATAATTACCGTCTGGTATTAAGAAACTATCTCAAAATCCTCACGGGTACGTGCCATGATTGCAGGTGGGGATGTTGGGTTT
>JABUBO010000605.1_pt1 | contig 11735 bp, 12 predicted proteins | sample 7240361 | NCBI WGS metagenome assembly JABUBO01 (sample SAMN07256346, study PRJNA390944) | subsurface metagenome | isolation source: Methane hydrate marine sediment | place: Pacific Ocean: Eastern North Pacific, ODP site
TGCCAGATAAAAATACAAATTTAATGAGTGACCCCGAAATCTCTAATGAAGTTTTTCAAATGATATGGAATGATCCTATAGAACATGAAGCAGCTCCTTATTTTGTAGATAATTTCAGAGGTGAGGGTATAAAACGATTTGGTTATAAAGCATTTGAAGAATTTATGGTGCATTATGGTTTTAAATCTTTAATTAGATCACATGAAATATTTCCTCCTCAAGGTTATCAATACTTCTTTAATGGTAGATTATTGACGATTTTTTCTTCAAATAATTATCGAGGTCAATTTGCACCTAATCCAGCAACGATCGCTTTAATTGAAGACACGAACGTCAAGTTACTCACATTACAATGATTTTTTAATTAAAAAATTCTTTAATCCAACTTAATTAATTAGGTTAATCTGAAAATGAAAGTAATTAAATGCCATGTAATATCAGACTATAAATCTGCTTTTTCTGATCCGTTAATAATTGTTAAAGATGAGATTTTAACAATTAGTACGAAAGAAACCGAGTGGAAAGAATGGTTATGGTGTATTAACCAATTTGGTAAAGGAGGATGGGTCCCAGAAAATTATATTAAGAGATTAAATGATAAAAAATGTAAAGCTCTTAGAGATTATGATGCAACTGAACTTACTGTGGAAATTGGAGAAGAAATAATAATTAGCAATGAAGTAAGCGGTTGGGCTTGGGTTACCAACAAGAAAGGTAAAAGTGGTTGGGTACCATTAGAAAATATACAAATAATTCAAAATTAATTTTATGAAAAATTAAAGAATTAATTCTGGAAATTTTTCAATTAGTTCTGGGTATTTCTTTATTTCATTTTTCCATCTATCTTCTGCATCAATATCTAATATTATATTATACTGCTTAATTGTTTTCTCTGTTGGAACATAAATATCTGCGCTTATTTCTACATCATTTTTAAGAAAAACCTTAGTTGCAATTCGAGAATAAAGTCCTAATTTTACTCCTTCAAAAGTGTCAAGTCGAATTAATTGATCAAAATTAACATCAAATTTCAAACCCCAAAATTGTGCATTTTTATCTGGCAAAACGTATGGAAACCAATTCCCTGGGGGTAATATTCTTCTATAATTTTTTACTAAACACACTTCAACATTTTCATAATTTTTCCATAGATTATTAGTGATAAATGTTCCATATGCTACTAATGTAGTCAACGGTTGAGAGTGTGAATTGTTTTTCATATTGTTCCAAATAAAAGAAAACTTTAAAATTTTCTAAATTTATTAAAAATGAGTTAAAATTTTTAGAGAAATTATTTAAATCTATAATATTTCAGACGCATCTGGTTTAATGAACAATAGATTATTGCCTCTTATGAAGATCTCAGAATATTTGGCTACAGCTGCTCCATCCATAAATTCTGTGGCATCTTCTATTATCATATTCATATAAGAGTCAATTTCTTTCATTTTACCTCGGTATTCCGTTCCGTCTTTTAATCTTAATAGAATAACTGAATTTACTGCCTTTTCTAGAATTTTGAGTGGGTCTCGTTCCATTTTATTAATTTACCTGATAATTTTTCTCTTTAATTAAAAATAATATTAAATATAATTTATATACTCTTAAAAAATACTCTTAAATTAAAATCTTTTTAATTTTTTTACGTTATTAATTTAAATTAGAATGAGAAATTTGAATGCAAAAAAATTTGATAAGAAGATAAAGATTATTGAGGATTATAATTCCTCTGCCAAAATTTATGATAACCGATATAAAATAATTCAAAATTATAAATTCAAGTTAATAATTGAAAATCTTGTTTTCAAAAGCGGAATTTATCTAGATGCAGGTTCTGGAACAAATCTATTTTTAGATTATCTCAATAGAGAAAAGATTACAAGAAATATTAGATTAATTGGTTTGGACATATCTTTTAATATGCTAAAGGTTGCAAAAGAAAAACAAAAAAACTCTTGTTTAATCTTAGGAGATATTGAACATCTTCCATTCAAAAGGAATCTTTTTACGGGTTTTATTTCGGTTACTACCTTTCAAAATCTAGCTGATATTAATAAAGGTATTGAAGAGTTGATTCGGGTTTTTAAAAGTAAAGGATTATTAGCTATTACAATTTTAAAAAAAAGCTTCAATTTAAATGAAGTTAAAAAATTATTTCAACCACATTTTCAAGATTTAAATTATATTGATGATAATAAATGCGAAGATTGGATTATTTTAAGAGATAATCGATTTTAAAATTTCTTCAGCATTACTCTCTACATTAAATCTCTTTTTAAAAAATAAACATATATTTTCAATATCTCTTTTCAAAATTGATAATCCATTGGGATGGCTCTTGGGGATCCACTGTGGCCAATCTATTATTAAAATATCACCTTCAGAATTTATTAAGACATTAAATTCTCCGAGATCTCCGTGAATTATACCCACATTTTTATAAATAATACTTATTTGATTAATTATATCTTCAAAAATAAATACCGGATCTTCTATATCGATGAGATTATTAAGTTCTGTTCCTTCAATATATTCCATTATTATAATATGACGATTGATACCAATCGGTTTTGGAATATTTAGTCCTAATGGAGCAATTTTTGAAAGGGCTTCATATTCTCGCATAGCAGCAAGTCGATTAATGTAAAGCCAAGAAAAATGGCGTCTTTCACCGACAAATATTCTTAATTGTTTTACCTTTCGGAAACTTGTCCGACCTATTCTAAAAATTTTCATAGTCATTTCTTCATTATCATCGTTTATGCACTTATATACATCTGCTTCTTTTCCTTTCCCAATCTCTACCCCAAGTTGAGAAATTATTCCTTGTCCAACTAAGATATGAAAAGCGAGCATATCATACCCAATTGAATTTAATTTATAACTGGTCTCACCTGTAGAATCACGAATTATTAAATTATTTTTATGAATTTTATTGAGACGGAATAAAACTTCCTCCATTTTCAATTTAGAAAAAAAACAGATATTACTCATTTTTACGGTGGCAGCTCTTCTCATACCCCTTTCAATCGCTCTTAATACGCGGAAATCTTCCTTTTCCATTGATTTTATAATTTTAGCTACTTCCAAACCTTAGTTTCTCTTTAATTTATATTGTAAATATACTCAATTTAACTAATACAATTGAAATAATTTATTATTAAGGTAAATCATGATTGAATATTTAAGGTATTATTTTTCATCAAGCTTTTGAATGTTTAAATATCCAAAAAATAGAGTATATAGTAGGGAAAACCAAGATTATAATTCCAATAAAATTTATAAGTAAAAATATGCCTAAATCACTTTTAGAAATTAAATATATTATTGTCGTCGAGCCAGATTGAAATAAGAAAAGAAAAATTCCTTGGGAGATATATAGTAGAAAACCTATTGACATAATAACCCCAATGACTGCGATTATAATTGATATAATGCGATTTATTATGAAGGATAGGGCTTGATTTCCAATAAAAATAAGGAGAAATATGATAATTAAAATTTGAGAAGTTAAAATCCACCTATCATATATTTGTGCATTAATTTGTAAGCTTCCATTTGTTTGAACCCATAATAATGACGATAATAGGTTAAGATAATATATAAATGAGAGAATAGTTCCAATTAGTCCGAATATCAGATAAAGTTTTAAATAAATGGTTCTATTCAAGATTATTTTCTCTTTTTTACCAAATTTTTTCAATAAGTTCATTAATTGTGTATGAATTTCTGGTGGAATGTTATCTTTTAAAATTTTAAGTTTAAAATTTTGATACTTCTCTTGTATTAATGATAGTGATTTAAAACCAATCTCCTTCTTTTTCTTTTTTGATTTTGGACCTTGCCATAAATATACAATTTTATTCTTCTCATCTAAAAATATTGCAAGATCATGAAGTAAAAGGCTGGTCTCTTCTTCAACCCAGTTTTCTAAATTTTCATCAAAAATAAATGTTTTCATGTATAGGATTTGTAATTAAATTGTTATTATTAAAATTTTAAAGAAGTTGTGTAGTTAAATTCTTACTTTTAATATATTCCCATGATTGATTAATATACCGTTTATATTCTTCTATTTGTTCATTGCTTAATTTTTTAAATCTCTTTTGAGCGGATAAATACTCTTCAATTGGTTTTCGCTTTGCTGGATCTAAAAACCTTTTACTTGGGGTAGATAATGAGAACTTTCCGTTTTCAATCTCATATAATGGCCAAAATCCCGTTTCAACAGCTAATTTTCCCATTTTAATCGTATCTTTTGTGGAAAATCCCCAACCTGGTGGGCAAGGAGATAAAATATGAATATATTTTGTTCCCTTAATTTCCTTAGCTCTTTTGAATTTTGCATAAATATCTAATGGATAAGCGGCGCAAGAAGTTGCAACGTAAGGAATATCATGGGCTTCTAAGATTTTTGGCATGTTTTTTTTATGTTCTGTTTTTCCATATATTGGAGTGGTTGTAGTAAATGCACCGTAAGGAGTAGATCCGGAACGCTGAACGCCAGTATTCATATAAGCTTCATTATCATAGCAAGCATAAATAAAATTGGTTCTTCTTTCTGCCGCTCCGCTTAAACCTTGAATTCCAATATCCGTAGTCCCCCCATCACCCGCGAATGCAACACAGGTAACCTTATCATCTTTTCCCATAGCTTCCAAGGCTGCTTCGATTCCACTTGCGCTTGCTGCTACAGTAGCAAATGGTGTATTAAGAACTGAAATTTTATCAACACTTGTAAATCCTTGCATCCCATGCAACACAGTAAGACATGAAGCAGGAACTGTAATAATTGTATTGGGACCTAGAGCTTTTAAAGCTGTGCGATATATAAGTGATAATCCACAACCAGCGCACATACGATTACCGGGTAATAAAAATTCCTCTTCAGGAATGTCATATAATTTAACTTTATCAGCCATTTTTTATTTTACCTCCTCTTGCAAGAAATCTAGTTCATCAAGTTTTAATCCAATAAATTCTGTTTGTTCAGAATATTCATTTTTTTTCTCTAAGTCAATCGATCTATAAACTCCATTGATTAGATCCTCAGCATTTACATCTCTACCACCTAGTCCTACAATGTATCCTTTGATAAACGGTCTATTTTTCGATTGGTACAATGCACTCTTCAATTCATAACAGAGAATTCCTTCATAACCATAACCGATGTCTCTATCGAACACTACTATTAATTTTGCATCTTTAAAAAGTTCCCGAAGATATTTAGTGGGAAAAGGTCTGAATAATTTTAAACTTATAAGCCCAATTTTTACGCCTTTTTCTCTCAATTTGTCGATAGCTAAACGTGATTCTGAAGCAACAGAACCAACTGCAAAAATATACATCTCGGCATCTTCGGCTCTATATGTTTTATAAATTCCATTTCCATAGGAACGACCGAATTTTTCTGCAAATAAATCATGAACTTCTTTAACTTTATTTATAGAATTTTCTATAGAGCGTTGAAGTGAATATCGAAACTCATAATACCCAGGTGCAGTTCCCTCCGCTCTTTTAACTATATGTGGAGTTGTAACAGGACAAACTCCCATTACAACATTCATATCTCCTAAGTTAAGATGATGCTTCAATGGGGGTAAAAATTCATCAATTTTTTTTTGGGGTTCCAATTTAACTAACATGGAAGTATGGGATAATATATATCCGTCATAATTTACAAAAGTTGGGACATAAACACTGGGATCTTCTGCAATTCTATATGCTTGCAAGTTAGTATCATAAATTTCTTGATTATCTTCACAAAACATTTGTATCCATCCAGTATCTCTAACTGTGAATGCATCTTGGTGATCAGTCCACACAGACCATGGTGCTCCAACAGATCTCATAGCAATATTCATAACAATAGGTAAACGATTTCCTGCCGCCCAACATAAAATCTCATACATTAATAATAATCCATGAGAAGATGTTGCAGTATACACTCGAACACCTGTGGCAGATGCCGCCACACATGCGGTGAGAGCAGATTGTTCTGATTCTACTCTAACCATACGCGCATTTAACTCCCCATTTTCTATAAAAAATGAAATTTTTTCAACGACTGGACTCTGTGGTGTGATGGGATATGCTGCTACAACTTGAACTCTAGCCCCCTTACATGCATTAGCTGCTGCATGATTTCCGGTCATAATTTGATATTCTTCCACGCTTGTCATAATTCACTCTCCTCGACCATTTTTATTGCTTTTGGTGGACACACTTCCGCACAAATTCCACAACCTTTACAATATTCATAATTTATTTTTGGAGGGATTGTTCGGCTTATAATAGGCTCGGGACAATATAACCAACAAAAGTGACAAACATCTTTATTCATTTTCACAACACTACATTTATCAAGATCTATTTTTGGCTTGAATCTACTCCAAGAACCAGTTTTTCCAGCCTCTCCCACAACTGGCTTTTGAATGGATGCTAATATTATTTCATGAACTTTTTGATCAACCATTTTTCTTCCTTTTTATTTTTTTTACGATTTTTTTCTTAATAATTGGAATACAGACTTAAATTAGAATCAATATCAAGGATTTATTTCAAAAATTGAGGAGCATTGTAAGTTTTGCTGCCTCTTCAGCAAGAGTACTGTTAGATTCTCCCTTTTTTTCCCCCATTACTTTTATAATAGCTTTTTTCATGGATTTCAAATCAATAGAATCTAAAGCCTTTGTTAATACCCCTAAAATCGGAGTATTAACTATGGGAATATCTTCTAAATACAGATCTCTTTCAATACAAAATTTATTAATATTTGCAGATGCAATTTTTATTTTATTAGCGAGATTATAAAAATTCTTTAATGCTTCAGGTGTTTTTTCAGAATTAATTATTAATATTCCATTTTCTTTAATATTTTTAATAATATCCGGAGTTATAACCGTCTCATCTAAAACAATAGCAATATCTGGACGTTTAATTTGCGCTCGAGTCCAAATTTTTTTATTTTTTGAAATACGGGCAAATGCCTGAACTGGAGCTCCTCTCCGTTCAGCTCCAAATGATGGAAATGCAACAACATCCTTATAGTTACCGCTTATGTAGGCTGCTTCTACTATTATTTGGGATGCTAATACACATCCTTGACCTCCTCGGCCATAAAAAACAATCTCAGTTATTTCTTCTGCATCCGACATTATTTACAACTAAATACCTATTTTTTTTAAAAAAAGTTAGATATTCAAGGTAATGTCTTAAAGAATATTAAAAAAAAGTTAAAAATTTTTGGATAATGATATGAAAATTTTTCTATGGGTTTTCAATAATTTTTAATGCTTCTTTAATTGTATTTCAAAATTTATTTAACATGGCTTTCTAACCAGTCGCTTAAATTTTTTAAAACCTTTTTACGATCATCTTCTACTTCGTTATAAACTTCATGATATAGTCCATCATAAATATAAGCGGTTTTGTCTTCCATAATGAACATATCTTTCAGATTTTCAGCTCCTCCCATTAATTTATCTTCTGAGCCGCATTGCATTAATAACGGAAGTTTAAGATTGCCTACAAATGTTTCTAATTTGTTAAGGGCTTTCATCATTTCATAGCCAAGTCTTGTAGTGATTTTTTCAGCTCGGACTAATGGATCATTCTCATAACTGCTAACTACTTCAGGGTCGTGACTAAGAAATTTTGCATCAATATTTGGATCGATTTTCATATGGGGGGCAATTTTTGAGAATAATTTTGCCATAAATTTTAGTAAGCCACTTACTTCTCCACCAGTACTTGTACCTGCTCCAGAAAGAATTAATCCACTTAATAGGTTTTCATATTTTTTCGTAAAGTAAAGGGCAATTAATGAGCCCATAGAATGACCAAGCAAAAATATAGGTAAATTTTGATGTTTTTCTTTTATAACGTCATATAATAATTTTTGATCTTCAATATATTGATCCAAATTATCCACAAAATTTATATCTCCTTCTGATTTGCCGTGACCGCGATGATCATTAGCATATACAGCATAGTCGAGTGGAATTAATTCATTTACAACATTTAAATATCTTCCAGAATGTTCAGCAAATCCATGTGCAATTTGAATAACGGCTTTTGGAGAATCTGGAAGCCATGCTTGATAATAAATTTTTAATCCTTTAGCACCTTCATATTCACTTTCAACATTTTTCATAAGATAACCTTTTTTTTTATTGATTATTTTTCAATTAAAAAGAATTAAAATCTAAAATAAAGCTTTGGATTATGTTATCTTCTTAATAAAAATCATTAAAATTTAACAGAGATATTTTATTTAAATTAAGAGAATAAAATTAGAATAAAACACTCATATAGAAATCAGGTTTAATATTTTCAATGGAGTCGTTTAGAGACTTAAAGTCAAGTAAATTAACGCCAATGATGAAACATTGGTATTCGGTAAAGGAGCGGTATCCTGATAATCTTATCGCTTACCGAATGGGAGACTTCTTTGAGTTTTTTTACGACGACGCCGTTCGGATTTCTAAATTGTTGGGTATTACTTTAACTAGAAGAACATTTGGAGGAAAAGACTCGTATCCATTAGCAGGCATTCCACATCACTCTGGAAATTATTTTAAAAATCTTGTTAATTTAGGAGAAACTGTTGTAATCGTAGAACAGCTGGAGGACCCAGCAGATGCTAGAGGACGAATTGTTAAACGAGGTATCGTGAGGATAATGTCTCCTGGAACAATTATCGAATCGGACATGTTAAAAACAAATGAGAATAATTATATTTCTTCAATCGTTAAAGGTAAAAAAGGCTATGGTATTGCATTTGCCGACTTATCAACGGGAGAATTTTCAACCACTCAATTCGAATCTAAAGAAGGTATTGCTGAAGAAGATCTTTTCGCGATTTTTTCTCGTTATAGTCCTGTTGAGCTTATATTACCATTAAACCTCTATCAGGATGACGATTTCATAATTAAAATCAAAGATATTAGTAAATGCATTATAAAGGAATTTCAGGATTATGTTTTTGAATATGAAAATGGATATTCGATAATTATAAAGCATTTTAATTTAAGCAATCTAGAATCTTTTGATTTAGAAAATTTACAAATGGCAATACAAGCCTCTGGTGGTTTATTAGCATTTTTAAAGGAAACTCAAAGAGATGTTATACCAAATATTTTTCAAATTAAGGTTATTAAACAAAAGGAAGTATTAAATTTAGATTATTCAACTCAGCGAAATTTAGAGCTATTAAGGAATATTAGGGACCGAGGAAAAGATGCAACACTTTTTTCCATTTTTAATCATACTCAAACGCCTATGGGTGGCCGTTTATTGGCCAAAATTATTGTAGAACCACTTATAAATAAAGATCAAATTAACCAACGATTAGAAATCGTTCAAAAATTTAAGGATGATGTTTTTTTAAGGTCAGATCTTCGGGATAAACTCGAAAAAATGGGGGATCTTGAGCGAATTATTAATAAACTCAATTTTTCTCGTTCTGCAAATGCGAGAGATTTATTAAATTTGAGAAATTCGCTTGAAGTAATTCCAGAAATTATTGATTTGGTAAAAAAAGGAAAAACTCCAGAGTTAGAAAGTTTTTTAAAAGAAATTAAAGATTTTTCGGTAATTCGAGACTTAATTAAGAATTCCATTGCAGAAAATCCTCCAACTACCATAAAAGAAGGCGGAATAATTAAAGAAGGTTATAATGAAACGGTTGATGAGTATCGAAACATAATCAATAATGGAAAAAGTTGGATGTTAAAATTTGAGAAATCGTTAAAACGACGTTTTGCTATACAAACTGGGATTAAAGTATCACATAACAACATTTTAGGATATTTTATAGAAATTACTAATACTACAAAATCCAAAATTAGAAATTTTCCCGAAGAACTTATCTCAAGGCAATCTATTAAAAATGCTGTAAGATATAAAAGCAAAGAACTCAATGAATGGGAGGAAAAAATACTAACGGCTGAGGAAAAAATTAATGATTTGGAGTATCAACTATTTTCAGAAATACGAGAGAAAGTAGTTATGCAAACGGTTGATATTGGAAATGTTTCTGAATCAATTGCAATGATTGATGTATTATGTACTTTTGCTGAAATTGCAGAAAAATATGATTATTGCAGACCGATTATGCGAGATGATGATAGAATTATTATTAAAGAAGGGCGTCATCCCATTGTTGAGCAAATAAATTTTTCTGAACCCTTTATCCCTAATGATTGCTATATGGATACGGAGAAAGAACAAATTTTAATTATAACTGGACCTAACATGGCTGGTAAGTCAACTTTTTTAAGGCAAATGGCATTAATTTGTTTGATTGCACAAATGGGGAGTTTTGTTCCAGCGAAATCGGCAGAAATTGGGATTATTGACAGAATTTTTACAAGAATTGGAGCCTCGGATGACCTTGCGAGACGATTAAGCACTTTCATGATAGAAATGAACGAAACTGCAAAAATCCTTAATTATTCTACTCCAAAAAGCCTTATAATCATTGATGAGTTAGGGAGAGGAACATCATCCTCAGATGGAGGCGCAATAGCAATAGCAACTTTAGAAAAATTACATTCTATGAAAGTAAAAACTCTATTTTCTACTCATTTCCACCAACTAACAGAAATTAAACTTCCTCGAGTAAAGAATTATCATTTAGATATAAAGGAAGATGAGGATGGTAACATAACATTTATTAGAAAAGTTCAAGAAGGAAGTACAGATAAATCGTATGGCATACATATTGCACGACTTGCCGGGATCCCAGAAGACACTATTATAAGAGCTTTTAAGGTCCTTGAGCAGATAGAAAAAAATGATACTTTTAGAGAAACAATTAGAAATGGAAATAATTTAATGAAGTTGACTCCTAAACCTAGGAAAAAAGAAATAAAAAAAACCGGGAAAACTGTGCAAACATCATTCTTTAAACCAATTGTGAAAGTAAAACATGAGATAAATGAAGAATATATTAAATTATTTGAAATTATTAATAATATCGATATTAACAATATTACCCCACTAAAAGCAATAGAGAAATTAAGTGAAATAAAGAAAAAAATAGAAGATATTGAATCTAATGATTTATAGAGCTGATATTATATGCAGCGAATAAAAAAAATAAAAGATTTCGAAAAAATAGCAGCCGGAGAAGTTGTTGAACGGCCTGCTTCAGTTGTTAAAGAATTGGTGGAAAATTCGATTGATGCAGGGGCAAAGAACATCAAGATTATCATTAAAAATGCAGGAAAAAGTTTGATTCAAGTAATTGATGATGGCTACGGTATTGTAAAAGAGGATGTAGAAATCGCCTTTGATCGCTATACAAGCGGAAAAATAGAAAAATTTGAAGATTTAGATACTCTAACAACATTAGGATTTAGAGGAGAAGCTCTTAGTAGTATTGCGGTAGTTTCACAAGTAGAATTAATAACATGCACTAAAAATGATGATTTAGGTTCGACCATCACAATTCGTGGGGGAACAGTTATTGAAAAAAAGGAAATTTCAGCTCCTGTCGGAACGAATATAAAAGTTAAAAATCTATTCTATAATATTCCTGCGAGACAAAAATTTTTAAAAACAAACAGGGTGGAACTTGGCCATATTACCGATATAGTCACTAGATATGCATTAGGTTATCCTCAAATTCATTTTATCTATCAACACAACGATTTAGATATTCTTAATTGTCCATCTTCAGATGATTTAAAAGATATGGTTTTTCATATATATGGAAAAGAAACTGCTCT
>JABUBO010000606.1_pt1 | contig 11690 bp, 10 predicted proteins | sample 7240361 | NCBI WGS metagenome assembly JABUBO01 (sample SAMN07256346, study PRJNA390944) | subsurface metagenome | isolation source: Methane hydrate marine sediment | place: Pacific Ocean: Eastern North Pacific, ODP site
ATCTTTGGAAATAATGCTCCTGGCAACACAAACTATTGGGATTTTGTCCCTAATAATTTCTTTTGCATACAGGTTGTAAAGTGCGGGTATTAATTTTCTCTTGGTTAGGTCTCCGGTAGCGCCAAATATTATGATCATAGCACCGTAACCGATTTTCTTGCTCACATCTCTCCTCTTGCCAGTATCTTTCGTGTTTCAGTTTTGTACATTTCAACGTTTGGTTGATCAAAAGGGTTACCATCGAGTAGAAACCCCAGGTACATTATTTCCAAAGATGAATTTGTAGAACTACTAAATCCTGAACAGTTCATGCCACAAGTGAACCAGGAAAGTTTGTCAAAATTTTTGAAACAAGTGTACTACTATCCCATGGATCTTCAAAATAATATGACCTATTCACACTTTGCGGAATTCATTAGCAGGGTCGATCGTACACATGACTGCAAAGGTAACAGAATATTTTACTTTGCCTTACCTCCGAACCTATTTGAACCAACCGTAGGTATGCTACAATCAACCAATCTGTTGGATGGTCAAGGGTGGAAGAGAGTGGTCTTTGAGAAGCCCTTTGGCTATGACCTTGCGTCCGCCAGGGAGCTCAATAGGTGTATTTCCTCCGTATTTAAGGAAGATGATATATACAGAATAGACCATTATCTCGGGAAAGAAGCGGTACAAAATATACTGGTTTTAAGATTCGCAAACTCTATCTTCGAGGAAATCTGGAATAATAGATTCATAGATCATGTACAAATCACGGTAGCAGAAGAGATCGGTGTTGAAGGACGAGGCGCTTACTACGATAGAGCGGGCGCAATCAGAGATATGGTACAGAATCATCTCTTGCAGGTTTTGTCTTTAGCTTCAATGGAACCCCCAGAGTCGCTAGACCCTGAGCATTTTAGAGATGAAAAGGTGAAAGTCTTCAGGTCGCTTCAGAGGATAAAATCCGGGGAAGTAGTGATAGGTCAGTATGGTGAGGGCCTCATCGAAGAAAGGAAGGTGCTACCGTACAGAAAAGAAATGTTTGTCTCCCCTTCATCAGAAATCGAAACCTATGCCGCGCTAAAAGTCCGCATCAACAACAAAAGATGGAAAGGAGTTCCTTTTTATCTAAGAACTGGAAAAAGGCTTGCGGCAAGTTATGCTGAGATAGACCTTGTTCTGAAGTATGTACCTAACAAGCCCTTTTTAAAGCAGGAGTCTGGTGCACTACCGAACGTCATCACTATACGAATCCAGCCCGACGAAGGAATAGTGATAAGGTTCAATGCCAAATATCCCGGTTATGGGACGAACCTTCATCCAGCCACCATGGAATTCTGTCATCCGTGCCAGTTTGAGATAAATTCTCCAAAGGCATATGAAACATTGCTCTACGAGATAATCTTAGGAGATCAAACACTGTTCACCAGATGGGATGGTGTGGAGGCCAGCTGGAAATATATAGAGCCTATACTAGGGATTGCAAAAAACAAGAAGAAAGAATTTCCAAATTACAGGGCAGGGAGTTTTGGGCCGGAGGAGTCCGAGAGACTTATCAAACGGGACGGAAGGGAGTGGTGTATGCCAAGGAAAATAGGAAGTGGGCCGGGCTAGGTTGGGAAGGTTACTCGAAAATTCTTGGCACTCTTTTTGGAAAAAGTACACGAGGCCACTGATCTTTGGCGGGGAATCCGAGCCTTGAAAAGATACGTAGAAAAAGAAGGCATTATCGCGTAAGTAAGAGGTCGGATCCAGGCTGCAAAGCAGGACTAGATGCGAGACAATCTATGTGCAATTATTGACGTTAACAGGTTGGGACAAAGTGGCGAGATTACGTTGGGACATGACATTGAGGCCTATAATGCACGATTTGCTTCATTCGGAGAAAAAATGACCCGAGGAGGCAGTTTTTGATCACTTTTTCGGTTATTGTTCCAACGCTAAACGAAGAGAAGCTCATAGGTACCTGCATTAGACACCTGCGTCAACTTGACCCGGATGTTGAGATAATTGTTGCTGATGGAAAAAGTGAGGACAAGACAGTTCATGTGGCGGGGAAACTGGGAGCTATTGTGGCCCGCTCTGAACGGGGACGAGGATATCAGTGTAATGCCGGGGCGGCCCGTGCCTCGGGTGATGTTCTTCTTTTTCTTCACGCTGATACCAAACTGCCGCCCCGTGCTTTTGTACAGGTTCGGCCGTTTTTTCAGGATGATAAGGTAAATGTTGGTGTTTTTCGATTAGCGCTTGATGTCAAACATCCAGTGCTTAATTTCTACGCCATGTGCAATCGACTTAATTCAGTATTAACCCGCTTTGGCGATCAGGGTATTATGATACGCACATCTTTTTTCCACGCCCTAGGCGGTTTTCCTAACTGGCCCTTGTATGAGGATGTGCGACTGCTGCAAAAAGCGCGAAAGAGGACACATATCTATCTATTTCCCGGGACGGCAGTAACATCAGCCCGAAGATTCGTGGAAAACGGAATTCTCAGGCAGTGCTGCCGTGATGTGTGGTATATGCTGAGCTATTTGCTAGGTGTATCTCCATCTCGGTTGGCAGTAAAGTACGATCGCATCGCGAAAAAGAAAAAAAGCGCTTGTTAGCCAGGGAGAGATGCTGTGAAAAGGCGTGATTTTGATATGGTGGTTATTGGAGGGGGTGCAGGGGGCCTATTTGCGGCAACCGCCGCGACACTCCTGGGTGCGAAAACCTGCCTTGTAGAAAAGAGGAGATTGGGAGGTGATTGCACCTGGTCTGGCTGTGTTCCTTCCAAGGCACTACTAAAGTCCGCTTCAGTAGTACACCTTGTGGGGCGGACTGCAGAATTTGGTTTGGGAATCCAGGGTGACTTTGTGGTGAGCAGCCATAACGTAATGGCGCATGTACGCCGCATCATGCACGAGGTTTCCGCTCACGAGACCGCCGAAGTTATCGAGGAGAAAGGAACTACTGTAGTTTTTGGCAGTCCACACTTTGTGGATGAGGAAACTATACGGGTAAGAGACGAAGCCATCCGATTTAAGAAATGCGTCATCTCCACTGGCTCACGTCCGGTTACTCCGGCCATTGAAGGACTGGGGAAGATCGATTATTTAACCAATGAGAACGTTTTTGATTTGGAGACACTGCCTGAGGATATGATTATTTTGGGAGGCGGGCCCGTTGGCGTCGAATTGGCTCAGGCGCTTCAGAGGTTGGGGGTGAGAATTTTCCTGGTAGAGATGATGGAAACGATTCTTTTTAGAGAAGACCGGGAGATGGCTGAGATTCTGGAGCGAAAATTTAAGAGTGAAGGAATCGAAATTTTGACTGGCAGAAAAGCAGTAAAATTCACCCAGAGCGATGGGATCGTTTATGCTACTTTGGAGGACAAAAACAAGAATGTCCAGCAGATTTCAGGTGAGCGGGTGCTAGTTGCTGTAGGCAGAGCACCTAACATAGAAGGGCTTGGGTTGGAAAGATGCGGGGTAGCGTCTACACCGGAAGGTATCACTGTCGGTGCCCACCTCGAGACAACGAACAGGAATATCTTTGCCTGTGGTGATGTTGTAGGGCCGTACCTCTTCAGTCACATGGCAGCCTATCAGGCGCAAATCTGTGTGAGGAATGCACTATTCTCCAGACCCCTCTGGCAGAAGGCCAACTACGATAATGCGGGGTGGGCACTATTTACGGAACCAGAGTTGGCTCATCTGGGATCAACTGAAGAGGAGGCCCGCAGGAAACATAAGAACATACGGATCTATAGAACCAGCTTTTCAGAATGTGACCGTGCCATTACCGACGTAGCAAAAGAGGGACTGGTGAAAGTAATTGTCAATAAAAAAGGTTTTATTCTGGGGGCTCACGTTGTGGGTGCTGGGGCGTCCGAGACTATTCAGGGTTTCCTTATCGCCAAATCACTGAAGATACCTCTTTCTAAGATTTCTGAGGTGGTCTTCATCTATCCAACACTCTCTGAGGTGGTTAAGACAACTGCTACCAAAGCGCTCCTGGAGAAACTGAATAATCGGTGGGTAAAGTCTCTTTTGAAGTTGGTAAAGAAGATCTAGGAGAAGAGGAGGGTAAACAAATGCCAGCCAGTGAGGAAAAAACGTGCCTTTAGAACGTATTTTGATTATATTTGTGAAGTATCCAGAGCCCGGATGTGTCAAAACAAGATTAGCGCAAAGTATTGGCAAAGATAAAGCAGCTTTTCTCTATCGGACGTTTGTCGAACTGCTCCTAAGGAGAACCAATAATATGAGTTCTGAGAGATTCATATTTTATACTCCCGCTGATAAAAGAGAGAAGCTTTCAAACTGGCTGGGTGGCCGCTCAAAGCTATTTCCCCAGAGAGGAGATAACTTAGGGCAGCGGATGTCCAACGCTTTCCGGTTTGCTTTCGCAAAAGGTGCCCGTGAAATTGTGATTGTGGGAACGGACATTCCCCTCCTTGATAAGGAAGTTGTCCTTACGGCATTTAAGAAGTTAGAGAACCGCCAGTGTGTGATTGGGCCATCGTTGGATGGAGGATATTATCTTCTGGGGCTCTCTCACTTTGAGGGAAAGATTTTTCAGAACATAAACTGGGGAACAGATAAAGTGTTGAATCAGACTTTAGGGGCGGTAAAGCGTCTAGGACTGACCTACAGTCTTTTAGAGGAGCGCTTTGATGTAGACGATGTTGAAGACTTAGTCCGGCTTAAGCTGAGTTTGAGAAGGTATAGAAAGGCAGGATCCCCCGAATTAGATTTCCTCAGTGATAGGCTGGACGAGCTATCTCTCAATACGCACTAATACCACAGATTCTCGATGTTCTCAGGAAGGGTGAGTTCTGGGAGAAATGACCGTGAATGGGAACACCATCAGGAAAGAGCTCAAAGGGAGCTTTTGTGTTTGTTTGAGGGACAATGGGCCAACGGGATGCTCCCCCATATCATCTTTCGGTACAGGGGTGAGTATTTTCCTGGACCTGAATTCTGGCAAACCGAGCTTTCTCGCTATGCTCCCCGGATAAAAACCTCAGCAATAACCCAGCCTCCGGTGCACGCAATTGCAATGTGGTATATATGTAGGAACGCCGAGGACCAGAAAAGTGCCAAGTCCTTTGTCAAGAAAAGGTCTGGGTGCAGATAATTTCTCGTGGACCGGCGCCTTGGTGATTGATCTGCTGTCAGAAGAAAAAAGAGCTACGTAACGCAGAACCTGTACCAGTGCGTGATGATTTGTGTCGGTAAAGAGAAGAATTAAGAATAACCAAGGGGGAGATCACATGTCTAAATCGAAAAACACAGCAAACGTGCGAAGAAAATACGATCGTATTGCAAACTATTATGACTTCTTTGAAAACGAGGTAGAGAAACGACTATTTAGAAAGTTCCGAAGAGGAATGCTAGGCAGCCTTTCTGGTGAAATTCTAGAGATCGGAGTTGGTACTGGAAAGAACCTTCCCTATTATAATAAGAAGGCAAAAGTTACTGCAATCGATATAAGTCCAAACATGTTAGAAAGAGCAAAGATTCGAGCAAAAGACCTCGGTTTGGAGGTAAGATTTTATCTTATGGACGCACAGAACCTGGATTTTCCTGATAATCAGTTTGATCACATCGTGGCGACTTTCCTGTTGTACTCAGTTCCTGACCCGGTAGAAACAGTGAAAGAAATGAAAAGGGTTCTAAAATACGATGGAAGAATACTACTCATAGAGCATGTTTTAAGTAAAAATAAACTCATTGCTCTTTTGGAACATATCCATAATCCATTTACGAGAGCGTTTTTCGGATTCAATATTAACCGGGATACAAAAAGCAATATCACAAAGGCAGGAGTAAAAATCCAAAAAGATGAGAACTTAGCTTTTTTCGATGTATTCCGAAAATTCACCTGCGCAGAAAACAGAAACTGTAGCTAACTTTCACCCTTTCATATCATTTCACCAATCTTTGCCCGGGGTATCCCACTTCTGTTCCACTCTTTCTTCTTTCCTTCGCTCAAATAAACACCCCCGTGCTTCCTATTTTTGTAATAGTTACATACTAATTGATGGGGCCTAGTCAACTACCGTATTTTTATGGTCCCTATGAGAATGGGAGCATGTTGTAAGCTCGCGGTCAGTTTTGCGGCACAATCTGATACACCTTATCATCATTGGATCGTGGTCTACCCCTGCCATCCCTGTTGCTGGTCAGAAAATAAAGAAATCCCTCAGGGCCAACCACCACATCTCGTATCCGTCCAAATTTTCCCTTGGAATAATCCTCTGCAAACCACCTCTCTATTCCCTCAACCTTATAGGCATGGTTTCCCGTTCTTTTTAGTCTAATCCTGATGAGCGCGTTGCTTCTCAAGGTTGCCACAAAGAGATCTCCTCTGTAGAAGGCGATTCCTGAAGGGGGCGTTGTTTTCTTCCACAGCACCAGTGGGTCGATATAGGGCTCCTTACCGCCTCTCCCGATAACCTCTGGCCACCCATAATTTCCCCCTTTGGTAATCACATTGATCTCATCGTGAGCAAACTTGAAAAATTCTCCCGAAGGGCCATGCTCGGAAGCGAAAAGATCCTTCGTCTGAGGGTGCCAGGCCAGTCCCTGCGGATTTCTGTGCCCGTACGAGTATATGGGAGAATCTGGAAATGGATTATCTTTTGGGATCGCTCCCTCGGGCGTAACACGCAAAATCTTCCCGCCAAGTGAATGAAGATTCTGTGCCAACTCAGCATTGAATGTCTCACCTGTTGTAACGTAGAGCATACCGTCGGGTCCAAAAGCAATTCTTCCGCCGTTGTGATTTTGCCCTCCCGGAATCTCGTCTACTATTACCCGATCAAGAACTCCTTGATCTCCCAAATCCCGCAGCCTGATGACCCTGTTGTAGAGTTCCTCCTTTTTTCTGTAGGTGTGCATCGCATAAATATATGGCTGTCTGGGAAACTCCGGATGGTGGGCAAGACCCATTAGGCCTCCTTCACCATAGTGGACGGCTCCCGGTTCAGCATAGGGTTTTTCCTGGAGTACTCCATCTTTAATAAGTCTTATTCGTCCAGACCTTTCGCTGAGCAGGGCTCTTCCGTCAGGGAGAAATACGAGAGACCATGGAATGTTGAGGTTATCGATCCACACCTCGACGCGCACGTTAGCTCCCCCAGGAACAAAAGTCTCCTCAATGACGCCTGAATTAGTGACCGCGGAGGGGGAACTCATCGCTGGAGGAATGGGGGCGGTGACCCACCAGATGGACACACATAACGCAATAACAACCCCTGTTTTCCGGATGGGGTGAATCTTACCTCTCATTTTATTCAACCCTCTGTATTGGATCACGACCAGGGAGCTTCGAAAAATTAGCTCATTTTTGGATTATGTGCTCTGAATGGTATACTATCTTGCCATCATAATTTTTGTCTTTCTTACTTCAGATCGATGGTAACTACTTCTCCAAAGGTTTCCAAATCTCGATCGAATAACTCCTTCGAGCCCACCACCATGATCTTCATCTCATCCGGGCGCAGGTGCTCTCGAGCAACCTGCAAGATCTCCTCCGGAATTATTTCTTCGATTCGCTCCAGGTAAGTCTTATAATAGTCCCCAGGGAGGTCATAAAACTCAAGGGAGGCCGCTCGAGCTGCGATTTCCAGCGCTGAGGTGTATTGGAACACAAACTGGTTAATGATCGCGTTCTGGGTCTTCTTCAACTCCTGTCGGCTTACTGCCTCAGTCCGAATACGCTCGAGCTCTTCCAGGAGAAGCTGGATAGCTCTTCCAGTGGCATCGGCTCGCACAATTGCGTACGCTCCAAAGATCCCGCGATAGCGCTGCCCTCCCGAGACAAAGCTACCAACCGCATAGGCTAGTCCCTGTCTTTCTCGGATCTCCCGGAACAGCCGGTCATCCCCGGTAGCGCTACCTCCTAGAATCCGGTTCATCAAATTGAAGGGAAGGAATTCCGGGTCTTTCTGCCGCAGGGCCGGATGACCCATGATGATGGTACTCTGACCAATCTCTTTAGCTGCATAGTAGATGGTCCGTTCCGATTCTGGTGGCAGGGCGGGAATCTGGGGAAAATCGATCTCCACTGGTTCCCACTTGGCAAAGGCGGTTTCAATCTTTTCGATCAACTCACCTCTTTCAAAATCCCCTGCAACAGCGAGAATCAGGTTACCCGGATGGTAGAATCTTTGATGGAAGTTGATAAGGTGCTCCCGGGTGATGTTTCGGATGGTTTCCTCCGTGGGAAACCAGCTCAAGGGATGTCCTTGGGCTACCTTTTTGCTGAACTCACGAATTGCGACCTGGGTGGGTCGATCATATTCGCGCCGGATCAACTCCAGGGTGCGGTGCTTGGCCACCTCCAGCCTCGCCTCCTCGAAAATCGGATACATCAGAATGTCGGCAAATAGTGCGATCACCTCATCCAGGTGTTCACTCAAGGTGGAGAACCCGGAGGCCGACGCTGAAGCAGCGAGGAACTCCAGACGCTCATCTACCTCATCTCCGGTCATACCCTTGGTACCACCCGTCCTCATCGCCTCAGCCGTCAATGAGGCCAGTCCCACCTTATCGGGCGGGTCATAGTCCGAGCCCGCTCGAATGAACGTCTGTGCCTTAACAATCGGCAGTTCATGATCCTCGAGTAGATAGAGAACTATTCCGTTGTCGAGTTCCATCCGCTCCGGCTCTGGGGGAGTAAACTCAAGAGGTTCGAAGATGAGTTCAGACGGATGGGGAAGCTCGGCGGTGGGATCGAGTTCGGCTGGACGAGCTGCCCCCTCCACGAAAAATGCTGCTGAGATAATAATGACGACTAGGGACGCTACGAAAAGTGAATACCCAATCCTGCCATGCTCTTGCTTGTCTCTTTCCACCATGGTCTACTCTCCTCTGATCATTTCTGTCTCCTGCGCCTTTTTTACTAGCGTGGCCACGGTCCGATTGTCCTCGATCAGATAGGTTTGAGCAACTTCCATAATCTCCTCAGGGGTAATCGACTCAATCATACCGGGATACTCGAGCATTCTCTCCCAGCCACCGAAGAAGGCCTCGTAGTACACGAGCTGAGAAGCTAGGCCCTCGTTCGACTGAAGAGTGTAGATAAAATCTACCCGCACTTGATTCTTTACCTTCTGGAGCTCCCGCGCAGTAACCGGTTCAGTTTTCAGCCGTTCAATTTCCTCATACAAGATCCTTTCCAGATCCTGGCTGGTATGAGGGACCTGGGGAACCCCATGGAAGAAGAAGAGATTATCATACCGGTTTCCAGGGAGACTGGATCCGGTCTTCACCGATAACGCCAGCCGTTCTTGGATCACCATTCGTTTGAACAAACGAGAAGTCCTGCCACCAGTCAAAAGAATATCGATCACATCAAACACATACGCTGCCCGGTCGGGATAGGTAGGCTTATGGTAGCCAACAAATACTTCCGGCCCAGCATCGAATTTAACTACCACCCGACGTTCCCCCTGCTGTTGGGGCTCCCGGGTCACTACCTGGGGTGGGGGCTTTCCCGGAGGGATGACCGAGAAGTACCTGCGAATGATCTCGATATCTTGTTCTGGTTGAATACCACCCATCACGGCAATGACTACGTTGCTGGGGATGTAATAGCGTCCATAAAACTGTCTAAGGTCACTCCGGACCATCCGTTCCAAATCGGATAGCCAGCCGACTGTCGGTCTCCCATAGGGGTGGGCTATGAATGCTGCAGCGAGAAACTGTTCTGTCAGGAGTCCGGTGGGATCGGTCTCGGTACGCTGACGGCGCTCCTCAACTACGACATCCCGCTCTCGGTAGAACTGACGGAAAACTGGATTGGCAATGGAATCGGTGGTCAGCCGAGCCCATAGCTCCAGTCGGTTTGAGGGGAGCGAGACCATATACATAGTTCCATCTTGCCAAGTTGCTGCGTTGAAACCGACTGCACCATTCTCATCATATATTCTATTGAGTTCCCCCGCCTGTATATACATTTCTGCCTCAGCCTGAGCAGCTTGCAATGCCTGTCTCAGTAGCTCGATCTCCTGGGAACCTCTCTCGGTGTCCTGGACTCTCAGAAGCCTCTCAGCCAACTCGTCCACTTTTTCCAGGAGAATGCGCTCCTTTTCATAATCTTTGGTACCTATGGTGGTTGTCCCTTTGAACATCATGTGTTCAAGGACATGGGCGAGTCCTGCCTTCCCGCGGGGCTCGTCAACGCCCCCGGTCTTGAACAACACTCGGAAGGAGACTGTCGGTGAACACTCACGCTTGACCATCAGGATTCTAAGACCATTGTCCAAAATGAATTTCTGTACGGCCTCGCGTAGCTCGAGATCTTGGCCATTGGCGACTGCCAAAGATACCAACAACAGGGCAGTTACTCCCACCGTTACTAACACGAAAAATACAGAATATCGTCTAGGTACAGGATCCCTTTTAGAACGGGATCGGGACTGTTTCATGCTAAATTACCTCACGTTGAAACTATGATCAACTTTCACCTACTTTTAAGTTAGTTTGTTCTTAAGATCTTGTTGAACGTATCAGCGTGAAACATCTTGTTTTCCGAACTCATCGACTCACCAGTCTCATCACAAAGCTAACTTTTTCGCAATCCGTGTAAGACGTTTACCCAAATCTTTGGCCATTTTTAGCTCATTCGTTGATGGCATCCGCTCACCCTGGGTGCCAGCAATAGTTGAAACTCCGTAGGGTGAGCCGCCCGTTATCTCCTCGAGCGTCATTTGCTCTTTGAATGAGTAGGGAAAACCAACCACCACACATCCATGGTGCAAAAGTGTGAGCATGGTGGAGATAATGGTGGTCTCCTGTCCACCGTGCTGAGTTGCAGTGCTGGTAATGACAGCTGCCGGTTTGCCAATGAGTGTACCCTGCATCCAGTCTTCTCCTGTTTGATCCCAGAAGTTTCTCATCTGAGATGTCATATTGCCAAAGCGGGTTGGTGTACCAACAATGAGGCCATCGATTCCTTGGAGATCTTTTTGAGAATCGGCAACGGGAATACCCTTCATTAACTCTTTTGCCTTTTTTACATTCTCATCCCAGTACTGCATCTGGCACAAGTTCAGCCACCGCAATCCCATATTCTCCTCCTGCCAAGCGATTTTGGTTTTGGCGATATCTTTCCTTTTCCCCCAGTGTTCTTTTCCGTAGCGAGAGTTTAGATACGTACTACCGCGATTTGAGGACTTTCTTTGCCGTGCTGAAGATTATTTCTTCTCGCAGGTGCAATCATCATAGGGCTTGCCGCATCCCTCGCAGACCGCGTCCACTATGTCTCTGCCACACCCACAAGGAGTACAACCACAGGTCTTGCACATACTTCCTCACCTCCTCGTTCAGGTCATGTTAAACATACTTTAGGTTACTGATTCATCAAAGCGACGATAGGATAGTTCTCAATATGAGGACCTTGCCCAGAAGAGAAACTACTTGAAAGATCTCGGCCTTTGTCCTTTTATCAATATAGAAGGCAGTTTGTAGATATTAGCCCTCAATGTTGAAGTAGAAATTGGCCTTGAGCTTCCCATAGGGTGCGTATGTAGTCCCGCACATGAGTTAGTATGAAAGGGTCTTTTTTGTTTTGTCAAAGAGCTTCTGAGATAAGCAGAATTCTTCAGGTATTCGTTCTTTTTTGTCTAACTTCTACTTTTTCTCTTCCAAGTTGCCTCTTATTTACAGATTCTTTATCCACTTTTCAGTAGAAAAAGCGGGTTCTTAAAC
>JABUBO010000607.1_pt1 | contig 11663 bp, 10 predicted proteins | sample 7240361 | NCBI WGS metagenome assembly JABUBO01 (sample SAMN07256346, study PRJNA390944) | subsurface metagenome | isolation source: Methane hydrate marine sediment | place: Pacific Ocean: Eastern North Pacific, ODP site
GCTGGAGATCTTTACAGAATGTATACCAAGTTCTGTGAAACCAAAAACTGGCGAATCGAGGTGAACAGGGTAACTGAAGGAACATCTGGCGGATTTAAGGAAATTGTTTTTAATGTTATCGGGGATGGTGTATATGGTATTTTAAAATATGAATCAGGGGTGCATCGTGTCCAAAGGGTACCGCAGACTGAGACCCAGGGCAGGGTTCATACTTCTGCAGCAACCGTAGCAGTTTTACCCGAAGCAAGTGAATTTGATATTAATATAAAGCCGGAAGATATCAGAAAAGATGTATTTTGTTCATCAGGACCGGGAGGTCAGTCGGTTAATACCACCTATTCAGCCATCCGCTTGACCCATATACCCAGTGGGATTGTCGTTACCTGCCAGGATGAAAAATCGCAATTAAAGAACATGGATAAAGCTATGAAGGAACTGAGAACCAGAATGTATAACCTGGAATATCAAAAGTACCTCGATGACATCGCCTCGAAAAGGAAAACCATGGTATCGACCGGAGACCGGTCAGCTAAGATACGGACGTATAATTATCCTCAGGGCAGAGTTACCGATCACAGGATTAACTTAACCTTGTACAATTTGACTTCCATAATAGACGGAAATATACAGGAGTTGATCGATAAACTCCAGATGGCAGAAAATGCAGAACGTCTGAAACTAACTGAATTATAATGAATTACAGTCAGTTACTTGAAAATATAAAAAAAAAGGAAAGTTTTTTATGTATAGGCCTTGATACTGATCTGTCGAGAATACCTGAATTTCTACTCGAATCGGAGAATCCGGTATTTGAATTTAATAAGCGTATTATCGATGCCACCCATTCCTATGCCGTTGCCTATAAACCAAACATTGCTTTTTATGAAAGCCGGGGTTCAGCAGGATGGGTGAGCCTGGCGAAAACAGTTCAATACCTGAATAGCCGGCACCCTCAAATCTTTCTGATTGCAGATGCAAAACGGGGAGATATCGGTAATACATCAAAAATGTATGCCAAAGCCTTTTTCGAGAATCTGGATTTTGATGCGGTAACAGTGGCACCATATATGGGTGAGGATTCCGTTAGCCCTTTTTTATCATATCCCGGCAAATGGATTGTACTGCTTGCTCTCACATCGAACAAAGGGGCAGATGATTTCCAGTTTATTCAGGACATAAAAAGCCATCAGCCATTATTTGAAATTGTACTGGAAAAGTCCAAATTATGGGGAACTAAGGAAAATATGATGTATGTTGTTGGAGCAACAAAAGCGGAGATGCTTGAACAGGTACGAAAAATCATTCCCGATTTCTTTTTACTGGTTCCCGGTATTGGAGCTCAGGATGGAAGTCTTCAGGATGTGGCCAGGTTTGGATTAAACAAAAATTGTGGTTTATTGGTTAACTCATCCAGAGGAATCATCTATGCCGATAAATCGGATCGGTTTACCGATGTTGCTGCACAAAAAGCCGGGGAGATCCAACAGGAAATGGCTTCAATCCTTTCAGAACATCATATTCTATGAAAGAGGATTTTCTGCATTTTGTTTGGAAAAACAGGTTGTTTCAACATGATTCCCTGGTTGCCAATACTGGTGAAAAGATCAAGGTTTTACGTTTGGGAGAACATAATTTTGACGCCGGCCCGGATTTCTTTAATGCAAAAGTTGAAATAGACGGTACCCTATGGGTTGGAAATGTTGAAATACATGTTAATGCATCGGATTGGGCCAGGCATGGACATCATAAAGATAAAAATTACGATAATGTTATTTTACAGGCTGTTTATAATAATGACACTGATGTTAAAAGAACAAACGGGGAACCTATTCCTACTGTTGAACTGAAATTTAATCCTTCCATCTATCAAAATTACCAGGAACTTTTGCAAAATCAATATTGGATTCCTTGTCAGAATGACTTTTACAAAGTTGATCCCTTTTTTGTAAAACATTGGTTACACAAGTTAATGATAGAGCGTCTTGAAAGAAAATCAAATGAAATAATTGCCTGTCTCGAAAAAAATAAAAACGATTGGGAAGAAACTTTTTACCAGTTTCTGGCCAGAAATTTCGGATTCAAAACAAATTCACAACCTTTTGAGTTGCTTGCAAAATCATTGCCCTATAAATTCCTGATCAAGCACAAGAACAGTCTGATACAAATTGAGGCAATGTTATTAGGCCAGGCTGGCTTGTTGCAATATGCCTTATCAGATGATTATACAAAAATCCTTGACAGGGAATATAAAGTCTTTAGCACAAAATTTTCCCTCCGCCACATCGATGGGCATTTATGGAAATTTTTACGGCTGCGGCCATCCAATTTCCCGACAATCCGAATTGCCCAATTTGGAAGTCTTATTCATAAAACGTCGGGTTTGTTTTCAAAAATTATACAGGCCGGGAATGCAAAAGAATTGCTGGAATTGTTCAGAGTTTCAACAAGTCCCTATTGGGAAAATCATTATGTTTTTAATAAGGAATCAGAATCTAAAGAAAAAAAACTGGGTGACCAGGCAATTCATTATATACTGATCAATACAGTGGTTCCGTTTTTATTTGTGTACGGCAAAATCAAAAACCTGGATGATTTTAAGGAAAAGTCACTCGAAATTCTCGATCAGATCCCTCCCGAGAGTAATTCCATCGTAAAGAAATGGGAAAAACTGGGAATTAAGGCTGAGAATGCTTTTTATACTCAAGCCTTGCTCCAACTTAAAAATGAATATTGTAAATTCAGGAAATGTATTCAATGCCAGATAGGTAATAAAATACTTAAATCTGGAAAAGTATGAAACCGGTCAGTAGTAAAAAAATTAATAGAAATTATAAATTTTGGTTAGTTCCGTTTGCGCAAGATCATGAAAACCGTTTTAATAACCGGCAGTAATGGTTTATTAGGACAAAAGTTAATAGAATTCCTGGTAGACCAACACGATTGCAGGGTAATTGCCACATCCAAAAACCCCGACCATATCACTCATCTTACCGGTTACCAGTTTGAATTACTTGATATAACAAATTCGGTTGAAGTTGAATATATTATTTCTAAGTATAAGCCGGATACCATTATAAATACTGCTGCGTTAACCCAGGTTGATCATTGTGAAGAAAAAAGATCAGATTGTTGGTGTGTAAATGTTGATGCGGTTAACAAAATAGCAAATATTGCCAGTAAAATTAATGCCCACCTTATTCATCTGTCAACTGATTTTATTTTCGACGGTTATTCCGGCCCATATACGGAGATCGGTGAGCCAAACCCATTGAACTATTATGGTTTATCAAAACTTGAGAGTGAAAAAAGAGTTCAATCGTTGGCGAAAAAATGGTCAATCGTCAGAACCATTTTAGTTTATGGGATTACTTTTAACATGAGCCGGTCAAACATCGTATTATGGGTAAAAGATTCTCTTGAAAACAACAAACCCATTCGTGTAGTTGTTGACCAGTTTCGCGCCCCAACTCTGGTGGAGGACCTTGCCTGGGCTTGCGGGAATATAGCTCTTCAGGAAAAAGAAGGCGTTTTCCATATTTCAGGAGGAGAAATCATGAGCATTTTGGAAATTGCCCATAAAGTAGCTGATTTTTTCGGACTGGACCGATCTATGATATCACAGGTTAGTACTGCTGAGCTTAATGAAAAAACAAAAAGGCCTTTTAAAACAGGGTTTATTCTTGAAAAGGCAAGAAACGAATTGGATTACATACCCCATACATTTCAGGCAGGACTTGAAGTGATAAATAAACAGTTAATTGGTATTGGGAATTGAAAATCCGGAATAGTGGCAGTTGCAGTAGCAGGAGGCAGTAATAGTATGCAGTACGCAGATGTGGCGGAGAGCCTGGGCCGAAAACAACTGAATGACAATCAATGACGCAAGCGAACGTTTGAGCGAACGATTGGCTCGAACGAAGTAAGAGCCAATCTTCATGAGCTGGTTCCAGAGCCTGGATTGTGGGAGCGAATAACGACAGGGGGAGCGAGTAACTAAGCCGGAACAAATGACAGCGAAGCGAATTACCACTTAATGACTGTCAGATCCGGTCCCAGGCCACGAAATTTCAGCCATAAGCAAACAAAACCTCTAACCAGGAACTATTAACCCGCAACCCCAAACTTTTTAATTGTAATTTGTCGAATTATGAAAAAAATAAATATCTTTGCAGTTCTTTAAAATTGAAGTTAAATAAGAACATTAACTGAATCAAGCGTATGTATTTAACTGCTGAGAAGAAAAGAGAATTTTTTAAGAAATACGGTAAATCGAATAAAAATACCGGTTCAACCGAAGGGCAAATTGCTATGTTTACTTACCGGATTGCTTTTCTTACAGAACATTTAAAAAAAAATAAAAAAGACTTCAGTACCCAGCGGGCCTTGGTCAAGCTTGTTGGGAAAAGACGAAGCTTGCTCGATTATCTAAAACAACGGGACATTGAAAGATATCGTACGATTATTGAGTCTTTAAAATTGCGGCGATAGTAAAAAAGGCAATCAACAATTGCCTTTTTTGTTTAAAAAAAGTGACTATTTATAATAGTTTTGGAATAATTTATCATGTTTAACATTTTTGAAAAAATAATCGATTTAGGTGATGGCAGGACCATAACCCTGGAAACCGGAAAACTTGCTAAACAAGCTGACGGATCTGTTGTTGTAAAAATGGGAAGGACCATGTTGCTTGCTACGGTGGTATCAGCAAAGGAAGCAAAGCCGGATCTGGATTTCCTGCCTCTGTCGGTTGACTATAAAGAGAAGTTTGCCTCACTTGGAAGAATCCCCGGCGGGTTTATGAAACGTGAAGCCAGACCCTCGGATTATGAAGTATTAATTGCCAGATTGGTTGACAGGGCACTTCGTCCTTTGTTCCCGGATGATTATCGCTTCGAGACATTTGTGACTGTGAGTCTTATTTCAGCTGATAAAGATATAATACCCGATGCATTAACGGGTCTGGCGGCTTCTGCAGCTTTAAGTGTAAGCGATATTCCTTTCAATGGACCGATATCTGAAGTCAGGGTCGGAAGGATTAACGGAGAATTAAAGATTAATCCGACATTTTCGGATTTGGAAAATGCAGATATTAATATTATGGTTGGTGCCACGATGGATAATATCCTGATGGTGGAAGGCGAAATGAAAGAAGTTTCTGAAGCTGAAATGGTAGATGCTATAGAATTTGCTCATGAGGCCATTAAAATACAGTGTAAAGCACAACTTGAATTGGCTGAAGAAGTTGGCAGTCCACAAAAAAGAGAATATGATCGGGAAGCAGATGATGAAGATCTAAAAGAAAAAGTTTCTCGTGAAACATATACCAAAGTCTATGAATTAGCAAAAAAAGCTATCCCAAACAAACACGAAAGGGCTGAAGCATTTGAAGCAGTAAAGGAGGAATTTCTATCCCAGTTTACAGAAGAAGATGAGGTGAATGAAAAGCTGGTATCCAAATACTTTCATGATGTTCAGAAAGATGCCATAAGAAGTTTGATTTTAGAGAAAGGGATACGAATTGATGGAAGGAAAACAGATGAAATTCGTCCCATTTCTTGCGAAGTTGACTATTTACCTGCCGCACATGGTTCGGCACTTTTTACCCGTGGAGAAACACAATCCCTGACTACCGTTACCCTGGGAACAAAACTTGACGAAAAGATAATTGATGAAGTCTTGTTGCAGGGCTCAGAGAAATTCGTTTTACATTATAATTTTCCTCCATTTTCAACCGGTGATGCCCGTCCTGCAAGGGGAGTATCGAGAAGAGAGGTCGGACACGGAAATTTAGCACACAGGGCATTGAAAGGAATGATGCCCACAGGTTCGGATAATCCTTATGCAATTAGGGTGGTGTCTGATATTCTGGAATCCAACGGCTCATCATCAATGGCAACAGTTTGTGCCGGAACGCTTGCCCTGATGGATGCAGGGATTAAAATCAAAAAACCCGTATCCGGTATTGCCATGGGTTTAATAACTGATAGTGAAACGGGCAAATATGCAATCCTTTCAGACATACTGGGTGATGAAGATCATTTGGGGGATATGGACTTTAAAGTAGCCGGCACCAAAGACGGTATTACGGCTACACAAATGGATATCAAGGTGGAAGGATTATCCTATGAAGTATTAACAAAGGCACTGGAACAAGCCAGGGAAGGAAGATTGAGCATCCTGAAAAAAATGGTGGAAACCATTCCGGAACCAAGGCCTGACCTTAAGCCTCATGCACCAAGGATTGTCCAGATCATTATTCCTAAAGATATGATTGGGCCGCTAATTGGTCCGGGAGGGAAAGTGATCCAGGAAATCCAGAATGAAACCGGAGCGACTATTATTATCGAAGAAGTGGATAATCAGGGTATTGTAGATGTTTTTAGCGATGATAAAGAATCCATTGAAGAAGCTTTAAAACGAATCAACCGGATCGTTGAAGTACCTGAAGTAGGAAAGGTCTATAAGGGGAAAGTAAAATCAATCGTTCCGTTTGGTGCGTTTGTGGAAATATTGCCCGGGAAAGACGGTCTTTTACATATTTCCGAAATCGAATGGAGAAGATTGGAATCGGTTGATGGGGTACTAAAAGAAGGTCAGATAATTGATGTTAAATTGATTGGCGTCGATGAAAGATCGGGTAAGATCAAACTTTCAAGAAAAGTATTATTACCTAAACCTGAAAGAAGAAGATAACGGATTTTTATTACTCTTTGAAAGGCAGGGGCTGTTAAAAAAATTTTTTAACAGCCTTTTTTTTTGTAATTTGACACTCCCTGTATACTTTGTTAATATGGAAAGTCAAACAGATTGGTATACAAATTTTAAAAAATCAGTAGAACAGCATAACATTTCCGGAAGGGAATATAAGTTGTTCCATATCGACAGACTACTCAGATCGGGTGAAAGAATTGATAATTTTTTCGCAACATGTAAAAAATGCACTGATTTTAAGTCAGAACTTGATTCTATATCCCAAAATCTAAGTGATTATATTTCAGGAACAAATATCAAACGGAAAAAGTTTGAAAATTTATCTTCTCAAATATTTTCACATTTAAGAAAAGATCATAAGATTATACCCCGTTCATATTTTGTCGCTGTTTATTCATTTGCAGGAATGCTTTTGGGAGTGGTTTTAGGATTTATTGCCGGAATTATATATTAATATTTTTTTTCGCCGGGCAATCCGGGCCTGATAAAAAATGCAATATTAATTGGTTGGTTTGCCGGCCTGGTCGCAGGACAAATCCTTGGTAACAAAAAAGACAAGAAGGTCAGAAAAGAAGACCGTCAGCTTTAGTGAATTAACGTTGTAATTTTTAACTTTGTTAAATTGAATAACCATCAAAACTCAAACCTATGAAAAAGTATTTCCCCTTTCTTTTAATTTTAAGCTTATTTTGCTTTGCTTGTACACAAACCGGTATTGAATATCCGGTTACAAAAAAAGTTGATACAACTGACGTATACTTTGGAACTGAAGTTCCTGATCCATACCGCTGGCTGGAGGATGATAATTCCGAAGAAACAGCTGAATGGGTAAAAGCACAAAATGAAGTGACTTTTACCTATCTTGAAAAGATCCAATTTCGTGAGAAAATCAGTGAACGATTGACAGAGATATGGGATTATCCGCGTTATTCCACACCCTGGAAGCAGGGTGGATATTATTTTTTCTCAAAAAATGAAGGTTTGCAGAATCAATCGGTTTACTATATTCAGGATGACCTTGAAAGTGAGCCAAGGGTGATCATTGATCCAAATACATTTTCTGAAGATGGCACTGTTGCTTTAATGACCTTTTCAGTATCAAGAGATGGAAAATATGTCGGATATGGCACCACAAGCGGGGGATCAGACTGGAGAGAATTCCATGTTCGTGATATTGCAACAGGGACCGACCTTGAAGATCATTTAAAATGGATAAAATTTTCGGGGCTCACATGGTATAAAGACGGCTTTTTTTATGGACGTTATGAAGAATCCATAGCAGGAGATGAATTGACAAATATAAATACTTTTCAAAAGGTATATTACCATAAAATTGGCACAGATCAAACGGAAGATAAACTATTCTATAAAGATGATGAACACCCTGACCACATGTTTAGTGTTCAGGTAACTGAAGATGAAAAATTTTTGTTTTTGATCGAAAGTACCTGGAGGGATAAGGGAAATGCTTTATATTATAAAGACCAATCCCTTAAGAATGCCGGCCTCGTTAAATTGTTTGATGGCTTTGAGAATAAATATTATGTAATGGATCATATTGATGGGAAATTTATGGTTTTTACCGATTATAATGCACCAAAGAACCGGCTCATCCTGGTCGATCCCCGGATGCCCGGTGAACAAAACTGGAAAGAAATCATACCGGAACGAGATTATGTTCTGGAAGGAGTATCAGTAATAGGCGGTAAACTTGTTGCCAGATTCCTTAAAGATGCTCACAGCAGGGTTGAAATTTTAGCGCTTGACGGTACTTTTGAAAAAGAACTGGAATTACCTGTCCTGGGTACAGTTGGCAGATTCAGCGGTAAAAGGGATGAGGATATTGCGTTTTACAGCTTTACATCTTTCACTTTTCCTTCAGTAGTGTATAAATACAATATAAAAACTCATGAATCGGATGAATATTTTATATCAGATATTGACTTTAACTCAGATGATTATGAGACAAGCCAAGTCTTTTTTAAAAGTAAGGATGGTACGGAAATCCCGCTTTTTATTGTCCATAAGAAGGGAATAGAACTAAATGGGAAGAATCCGACATTGCTATACGGTTATGGTGGTTTTAATATTAGCATAAGACCTTATTTCAGTATTTCCCGGCTTATCTGGCTGGAAAACGGAGGTGTGTATGCTCAGGCAAATCTGCGGGGAGGTGGAGAATACGGTGAAGAATGGCATAAGTCGGGAACAAAAATGAACAAACAGAATGTATTTGATGATTTTATTTGTGCAGCAAAATACTTAATTGAAGAAAAGTACACTTCCTCAGAGAAATTAGCTATTCAGGGAGCATCAAACGGAGGACTGCTTGTAGGTGCAGTAATAAACCAGGCCCCGGACCTGTTTAAGGTTGCATTTCCCGCTGTGGGTGTCATGGATATGCTGCGCTTCCATAAATTTACCATTGGCGGAGCCTGGGTTTATGATTACGGATCGAGCGATGATAGCGAGGAAATGTTTAAATACCTGTATGGGTATTCCCCTTTACATAATATTCAGTCTGATGTTGAATATCCGGCAACTTTTGTGACCACTGCCGATCATGATGACAGGGTAGTACCGGCCCATTCATTCAAATATATCTCTACCCTACAGGAAAACTATCAAGGGGAAAATCCTGTCCTTATCAGGATTGAGACACGTGCCGGACACGGTGGAGGTAAACCAACCTCAAAAATTATCGAAGAACAAAGTGATATTTGGTCATTTGTCTTCTATAACATGGGTATTACACCAAAATATTAAATAATAGCAGCATTAATTAGAGTTTGTCCATAAACTAAAAAAGCTTTCTTAACTATGAAATTCCAAACGACAAATAACAAAAAACAAATAAATTTCAAGTTCCAAATTCAAAACTCCAAACCCTTCTTAATAAAAGCAATATTGATATTTTCCCGCAGGGATGCCTTTGGCAGTAAATTACCTGCCCCGTGAAATAAATCGTAGATTTAATGCGAAGCATTATTTCACGGGGTAAATCATTTGGTGCTTGATTATTGGAATTTCCGGTTTATCCGGTTTAGGCAGTTATGGATCCGTTCCTGAAACTACCTTTTTCTTACTTATGATTACCGTATTAATGAATTATAATTACATAGTTATAGAAGGCAATATTGGAGCCGGAAAAACCTCCCTGGCAAAAAAAATATCCAAACAGTTTAATGCAAAACTGATTCTTGAACGGTTTGCCGACAATCCTTTCCTTCCGAAATTTTATAACGATCCTGAAAGGTATTCTTTACCGCTGGAATTATCCTTCCTGGCTGAACGTTACAATCAATTAAAAAAGGAATTATCCGACCGGGATCTGTTTAAGGTTTTTACTATTGCTGATTATTATTTTGTAAAATCCTTGATTTTTGCCGGTGCTACCCTTCCAAATGATGAATATAGTTTGTATCGACAGATATATGAAATTATATATGGAACACTGCCCAAACCGGATCTTTTTGTCTATCTTCATTTAACACCCGAAAATTTATTGCAGAATATCCGGATACGGGGCAGGGAGTATGAGAAGAATATTTCCATGGAATATCTTCAGAAAATCCAGGCAGGATATTTCGATTACTTTAAACAACAACCCGGAATACGGTTTCTGGTGATAGACACGAATAACATTGACTTTATCAACATATCCGGGCATTTTAAGAAACTAATTGAAGTGATTTTTGAAAAGAAATACCGGAAAGGCATAAACCGGGTGATTTTATAGACGTTATGGAGTAAATAATTCTTTAATATTGTTTTTTTTTATGGAAAACATTATTAGATTTGCAAACAGGTAAAAGAAATTAATTGATTGTAAAACAAATAAGCTAATTACCATGAAAAAAATTAACTATTTAGCATCCTTAATTTTAGTTGTTGCCGTTTTAAGTAGCTGTGCTAATTTAAACAAAATGAAACAGACTGCCGGGAACATTAAATATGAAGTGATCCCTGAAGTACTTGAAACTCATGGAGGAGAAGTGGCACTTACCATTAAAGCTGCGTTTCCTGAGAAGTTTTTTCTTAAACAAGCTATCGTTGAAACCACACCGGTTTTAGTGTATGAGGGTGGAGAAACAGCTTTTGAATCCATCACATTACAAGGCGAAGACGTTCAGGAAAACAATCCGGTAATAAAACTTACAGGCGGCAATCACACTTACAACGGGAAAGTCCCTTTTAAAGAGGAAATGAAGGTATCTCAACTGATGTTGAGGGGAACCGCTTCAATGAAGGGTCAATCCGTTGACTTTGATCCGGTTAAATTGGCTGATGGCGTTATCGCCACATCGACCTATGTATGCAAGAAAGGGAAACCGATTGTAATGGGCGACATGTTCAAAAGGATTATTCCTGAGTCCAAAGAAGCCGATATTCACTATGTAATTAATGTTGCGAATGTTCGTGGTTCAGAATTGAAAGCAGAGGATATTGAGGAGTTGAGGAATTATATCAAAGAATCCAATGAAAAGGTTAATTATAAATTCAAGGGCACAGAAATTTTAGCTTATGCATCCCCCGACGGAGAGTTTGATTTTAATGAAAAGCTTGCGGGCAAGAGATCGGTTACAGCAGAAAAATTCATCGACCGTGAATTAAAAAGAACAAAAGTTGAAGCCGCTAAAGATGAAGGTTTTATCACTAAAACATCTACACCGGAAGACTGGGACGGATTCAAGATATTAATGGAAGAATCCCAGGTGGTAGATAAAGACCTGATCCTCCGTGTATTATCGATGCATTCCGATCCGGTTGTACGCGAAAGGGAAATCAAAAATATTGCAGCAGCATATAAGGAAATTGCAAAAGATATTCTCCCAAAGCTTAGAAGATCACAAATTAAGGTAAATGTTGATGTAATTGGATTTTCTGATGAAGAAATGGTTGATTACTCTGTATCTAATCCTGATACACTTAATTTGGAGGAAACATTATAT
>JABUBO010000608.1_pt1 | contig 11638 bp, 9 predicted proteins | sample 7240361 | NCBI WGS metagenome assembly JABUBO01 (sample SAMN07256346, study PRJNA390944) | subsurface metagenome | isolation source: Methane hydrate marine sediment | place: Pacific Ocean: Eastern North Pacific, ODP site
TCCTCGATCATTAGAGACCTTTTTTTATTTTTAATCGGCAATTTTTGATAGATTTCTTCGGTGATAAAGGGCATAAAAGGATGCAGAAGTTTTAGAGAATTTAGTAATACATATAATAATATTTTTTGGGTATTTTTTTTATCTTTCTGGATTTTAGCTCTTTCAATATATATGTCGCAGAAGTCATGCCAGAAAAAATCATAAAGTATATGAGCCGCCTTACCAAATTGAAAACTCTCTAAATATTTATTAGCCTGTTTTATTGTTTTATCTAATAGCTTCAATATTCTTTTATCGGCAGCCGTTAAATTTTTACCCTTTCTTAGATTAGCGGAGAACCGTTCTCCGTTGGTTTTGATTTGTAGCAAAATAAAGCGTGTTGCATTCCAAATCTTATTACAAAATTTTCTCCCCATTACAATATTATCTTCCACAAATCTTATATCTTGCCCTCCCATAATTTGCCAGGCAATCCCAAAACGAGTGGCATCGGCCCCGTATTTTTCAATAAGATTTATTGGGTCCACTCCTGTGCCAAGAGATTTTGACATTCTTTTTCCTTCCCTGGTTAAGACTGTGGCATGGATATAGACATTTTTAAACGGAACTTTTTTCATAAATTCCATTCCAGAAAAAATCATTCTAGCCACCCAAAGATTAATAATACCCCGGTCAGTAATAAGAGTATCAGTTGGATAAAATTTTTTGAGGTCTTTTGTTTTTTTTGGCCAACCTAAAGTAGCAAAAGGCCAAAGGGCTGAAGAAAACCAGGTATCTAAGACATCCTTGGTATCTGTGAGAGGAATTTTATGGCCCCACCAAATCTGACGAGAGACGCACCAATCTTTTATGTTTTTTAACCAATCAAAATAAATTTTCTCAAAACTCTTGGAAATAAATTTCACTTTCTCTGATTTCACTGCCCCAATTGCCATTTTGCCAAGTTCTTTCATTTTCAAAAACCATTGCTCAGAAGGAATTAATTCTAAAATGGCAGAACAGCGATAACATTTGGGAATTTGGTGAGTATAATCTTCAACTTTTTCTAAAAGCCCCAGTTCTTTTAAGTCTTTTATCACTTTTTGGCGAGCTTCAAAAATCTTCATCCCCTGATAGGGAAGAGGAGCCTCTTTGGTTATCTTAGCTTTTTCATCAATCACTTGAACCATTGGTAAATTGTGCCTCAAAGAAATTTCGTAATCATTTAAATCGTGAGCCGGAGTAATTTTTACCGCTCCTGTTCCAAATTCAGGGTCCACCAGTCTATCAGCAATAATGGGAATTTTACGATTAACTAAAGGCAAAATTGCTTTTTTGCCGATTAAATCTTTGTATCTTTTATCTTTAGGATTTACTGCCACTGCCGTATCTCCCAGCATTGTTTCCGGCCTGGTTGTCGCCACCACAATCACTTTCGACTTTCGACTTTCGACTTTTTTTGCTAGCGGATATTTAATATGCCATAATTTCCCTTTTTCTTCTTTGTATTCAATTTCCAAATCAGACAATGAAGTTTGGCACCTTGGGCACCAATTGACCACCCTCTTTCCTTTGTAAATCCAACCATTTTTATAATAATGTTGAAAGGCAGTTTCCACTGCCCGAACATAATCTTTGTCCATGGTAAAACGGGTTCTCGTCCAATCTAAAGAACAGCCCAATTGCTTAAATTGTTCCAAAATGATATTTCCATACTTTTTTCTCCATTGCCAAACTCTTTTAATAAATTTTTCTCGGCCCAAATCAAAACGAGTAATACCTGCTTTTTTTAGTTCTTTTTCCACCACGTATTGAGTGGCAATACCGGCATGGTCGGTTCCTGGAAGCCAGAGAGTTTTATATCCCTGAAGCCGTTTCCAGCGGATTAAAATATCCTGCAAAGTCACATTCAGGGCGTGACCCATGTGCAAGGAACCGGTAATATTTGGCGGCGGAATGACAATGCAATAAGGTTTTTTATGTGACTTAGGCAATTTATCAGGATTAAAAAAGCCACTCTTTTCCCAGAGATTGTAAATTTTCCTTTCAACTTTTTTAGGATTGTAGACTTTTGGAAGTTCCATAGATTTATTTTAACATATCCTGAGGTTAGCTTCAGCTTTAATTTCTTGCCAATTTTTGATTTCAACTCTTAAGTAATGAAAATAGCCAGCTACCGCCACTATTGTCGCATTATCAGTACAGAATTTTTTTGGCGGAACCAAGAATTTGACATTTGACATTTGACATTTGACATTTGACATAAATTGCTTACGCAATTCATTATTGGCTACAACCCCGCCGCCAAGAATTATAGTTTTTGCTTTATAATCTTTGGCAGCTCGAATGGTTTTTTTAATCAAAACATCAACTATTGCTTGTTGAGCTTCAGCAGATATTGCCTGGATATATTTTTTTGATTTCCTGATTTTTTCTGATTGGCTTTTGAAATTATATAAAACTGCTGTTTTTAGCCCTGAAAAACTGAAATCATAATTTCTTTGGTAGATCATCGGCCTCGGCAATTTAATTTTTAGTTGATAGTTTTTAGTTTTTAGTTTTGCTGCCTCGGCAGCAATTAATGGACCGCCGGGATATCCTAACCCTAAAATTCTGGCTATTTTATCAAAGCATTCGCCAGCCGCGTCATCTCTTGTTTCACCGAGGATTTGGTAATTTCCGTGATTTTTCATTAAAATCAATTGAGTATGCCCTCCACTAACCACTAAACAAATCGCAGGAAAGATTTGAGATATGCCAACCGGCGAAAGCCAGTTGGCATAGATATGAGCCTCAATATGATTTACAGGAATTATTGACAGGTCTAATTTTTTGGCTAAATCTTTAGCAAAATTCACTCCTGTCCACAAACAAGGATCTAATCCTGGCCCAACAGTTATGGCAACTAAATCAGCTTTTGGGTCCTTGGCTTTGTTTAAAGCTCTTTTCAATACCAAAGGCAAATTTTTCTGATGTTCTCTTTTTGCTAATGTTGGATATACTCCTCCCCATTTCTGGTGAATTTTTACCTGGGAGGAAACAATATTGGACAAGATACTAAAACAAGGTTTTTTCTGTCCCTTAGCTTCTACTATTGCTATACAGGTATCATCACAAGAAGTTTCAATAGCTAAAATTATCATGTAATTTATCTTAACTTTTTTCTTGCTTTTTTTCAATTTTTAAGATAAACTAATATAGTTTGGCCCCATCGTCTAGTGGTTAGGACATTTGGTTTTCATCCAAAAAACTGGGTTTCGACTACCCATGGGGCCGCCTCTATTTTAAATATCAAAAAACAACTAATGGATAAGAATAAATTTTATTTAAAAATTTCTCGAGCCGCCGACCTTAAAAATTCAAAAGATAAGATGATTTACAGATTTTTTGAAGTTCTTCCCGGGGCCTTGTCCTGGGCGACTTTAATTTTGGTTATTATTCTTTCCTGGAAAAAACCCTTTTTAATTGCCATTTTTATTATCCTTTTTGTAATTTTTTGGTTTTTTAGAACAATTTATCTTTCCTTTCATCTCCGGGCCGGCTACCAAAAAATGAAAGAGCACGAAAAAATTGATTGGATTAGAAAACTAAATAATTTACATTTTCCATCTGGCACATTAAATCTTAAAAACTGGAAAGATATTTATCATTTAATTATCTTTCCAATGTATAAAGAACCTTTAGAGATTATTCGGGATACTTTTTTGGCCTTGGAAAATACTGATTATCCAAAAAATAAAATGATTGTGGTTTTAGCTTGTGAGGAAAAAGTAAAAAAAGAGGTTGCAAAAACTAGCCAAATCATTGAGAAAGAGTTTGGGAATAAATTCTTTAGGTTTTTAATAACCTGGCATCCGGCAAATTTGCCAGGAGAAATTGCCGGCAAAGGTTCCAATGAGACCTGGGCGGCTAAAAAAGCAAAACTTCTCATTATTGATCCCCTGAAAATTCCCTACCAAAATATTATTGTTTCTTCTTTGGATGCTGATACTTGTGTTTTTAAAAAATACTTCAGCTGTGTAACCTGGCATTACTTAACTTGTCCCAAACCGACTAGAACTAGTTTCCAGCCCATTCCTCTTTACATTAATAATATCTGGGTAGCTCCAGTACTTTCTCGAGTTTTTTCTTTTTCTTCAACTTTTTGGCATACTATGAACCAGGAAAGGCCGGAAAAGTTAGTTACTTTTTCTTCTCATTCAATGAGTTTTCAGGCTCTCTTTGAAGTCGGCTTTAAAGATTCTGGGGTTGTTTCTGATGATTCGAGAATTTTTTGGCAATGTTTTTTAAAATATGACGGAGATTACCAGGTTTGTCCAATTTTTTATCCGGTTTCGATGGATGCTAATGTCGCAAAGAATTTTCGCCGGACAATAATTAATATTTACAAACAGCAACGAAGGTGGGCTTACGGAGTAGGGGATATTGCTTTTTTCCTTTTTGGTTTCCTGAAGAACAAAAAAATCCCTCTTTCAAAAAAATTTTCTCAGGGATTTGAAATAATTGAAAGCCATTGGTCTTGGGCAACTGTTTCAATTATGATTTTTTTGTTAGGTTGGTTGCCTTTAGTTTTGGGAGGACCTGATTTTTCCCAGACTTTAATTTCCTATAATTTACCCAAGATAATAAGTCGTATTTTAACCTTAGCCATGGTCGGATTAATTAGTTCAGCTTATTTTAGTATCCTTTTACTTCCTCCAAAGCCACCTCAATACGGCCGCGTTAAATATCTGGTTTTAGCAACCGAGTGGTTTTTACTTCCCTTAATTATGATATTTTTTACTTCTTTACCAGCTTTGGATGCCCAAACCAGGTGGATGTTTGGCAAATACATGGGTTTTTGGCCAACTGAGAAAGTAAGGAAATAATTTACTCCAGGTGAATTTTTTCTCCAAAATTTTTTAATCTCTTTCGCAATAGGGGATATTTTTTTAATTCTGGGTCCTCTTCTAATAATTTTTTTGCAATTTGTCTTACTTTTTCAACTAAAAATATATCTTTTAGAGAAGTCATAGCCAGGTCGGGAATTCCCCATTGCCTTGAACCAGAAAAATCTCCGGGTCCCCGGATTGCCAAATCTTTTTCCGCTAACTCAAAACCATTCTCGCAAGAGAGAAGTGCTCTTAGTCGTCGGTTTGTTACGACGCCTAGCGCATCTGTAAATAGAAAGCAGTGAGATTGAAAATCAGAACGTCCTATTCTACCTCTGAACTGATGAAGTTGGGCTAAACCGAATTTTTCTGAACCCTCAATCATCATTACTGTCGCATTAGGAATATCAACCCCCACTTCAACGACGGAAGTTGATACTAAAATATCAATTTTCTTATCTTTAAAATCTTTCATTACTTTTTCCTTTTCTTGAGTTTTCATTTTGCCGTGGAGCATGCCGATTTTTAAGTCAGGGAAAATTTCTTTTGAAAGTTTCTGATATTCATCTTTTACTGCTTTTACCTCCATCCAACTTAATACCTGCTGTGAAAGTTCACCGTCTAAATTTTCTGGAGAGGTTTTGACGGGTTCAATCCGAGGACAGATTACAAAAACTTGGCGGTTCTCTTTAACTTCGGCTCTGATAAAATTATAGGTTTCTTTTTTATCTTTCGACTGGACGATTTTTGTAATTATTTTTTTTCTACCTTTGGGCAATTCATCAATAATAGATAAATCAAGGTCGCCAAAAACTGTTAAAGACAGGGTGCGGGGGATAGGAGTGGCAGTCATTGACAAAAGATGAGGGATAAACTTTGGTTGTTGGCAGAGACGGGCCCGTTGCTCTACGCCGAAACGATGTTGTTCATCTAAGATTACCAAAGCCAGTTTTCCAAATTTTACCCCTTCCTGGACTAAGGCGTGAGTACCAATTAAAATATCAATTTTCCCTTCCTCCAATTTTCTCAAAAGTTCTTTTCTGGTAATTTTTTTATTGTCATAATAACTTTCTTTGCCGGTGATTAATCCAATATTCACCCCGCCCCCTAAGCCTTTAGCATTCTGTTTGGTTAAATCACGCCGAGCATAGGGGACGGGGTTTAAAAATCCATTTAGGGTTTTATAATGCTGTTTGGCTAAAATTTCTGTCGGTGCCATAAAAGCGATTTGAAAACCAGCTTTAGCTACATTTAAGGCAGCCATAGCTGCAACCACTGTTTTCCCAGAGCCAACGTCACCCTCCAAAAGCCGGTTCATTGGTCTAGGTTTTTCTAAATCTTTTAATATCTGCCAGGCAGATTTCTTTTGAGCATCGGTTAGTTTAAAAGGTAAGCTTTTAGTAAATTCTTTAATAAGAGCCAGATTTAAAGGAATGGGAATTGCTTTTTCTCTGGCTAATTTCACTCTTTCTCTTAAAACAAAAAGTGAAAGATTAAATAACTCCTCAAAGGCAAATCTTTTTTTTGCTTCTTGGGCTAACTTCAAAGAGTCAGGAAAATGGATTTGCCAAATTGCTTTTTGGAGGGGTAAAAATTCATATTTTTTTCTGATTTTTTCTGGCAGAGAATCTGAAATTTGGTTTTTTAATTTTATCAGAAGAGGTTTGACAATAAATCTTAACCACCTTGAGGATAATCCTTCTGTTTCTGGATAAACCGGAATTAATCTTCCGGTATGGGTTAAACCTTCAGTTTTTAGTTTGTAGTTTATAGTTGGTAGTTTCTCATAGGCCGGGCTGGATAAATATTTTGCGCTTCCTTTTTTTGCTATTTTTCCTGCCAAACAAACATAATCCCCCTTTTTAAAAGTGTTGATGAGATAGGGTTGGTTGAACCAAATTACTTTTAGTTTTCCGGTTTTATCGCCAATAGTTGCCTGGGTTAAAACCATTCTTTTTCTGGAAGTGTAGATATTTTTTATATCTAAAATTTCTCCTTGAAAACAAAAAGGGCCACCGGGTTCGGCTTTTGAAATCGGAATTATCTTTGAAAAATCCTCATAGCGATGAGGAAAATGAAAAAAAAGATCTTGAACAGTTTTTATCCCCAACTTTTTTAATCTTCTTTGATATTGGAGACCAACCCGAGGAATTTCCTCAATGGGAGTAGAGAGATTCATAGTGCCCTCGAGAAGAATCGAACTTCTATTTGAAGCTCCGCAAGCTACCGTTTTGTCCATTAAACTACGAGGGCAAATACTAATAAAATATATCATAAAGTTAATTAAATTTCAATTTGACTTAAACAACTTTAATGGTTAAAATTAAAATAAGGAGAGGTCGCATAGTTGGTCTATTGCGGCACACTGCTAATGTGCTAAGGGAGTAGTATCCCTTCGTGGGTTCGAATCCCACCCTCTCCGCAGATTTCATTCTAGGGAGGAGTGCCGGAGCTAGGTTTAACGGGATGGTCCTGAAAACCATTGTAGGTGGAATATCCTACCGCAGGTTCGAATCCTGCCTCCTCCGCAAAGTTAAAACCGGCAAAGCCGGTTTTTTTATTCATAATTCTTAATTTCTAATTCTCTTTTATCCTTTGGCTACTACCACTCCCCAAACCTCTTTTGCTCCAGCCGTTTTTAAAACTCGGGCACCCTCATCCATAGTTGAGCCGGTAGTGTAAACGTCGTCAACTAAAAGAACTTTTCTTCCTTTGATAATTTGAGCATTTTTTACCCCGTTAGAGGTTTGTTTTCTTTGTGCTTGTACTAAACCATGTTGACCTCTAACGGGGTTTACCAAAAATACTCCTTTGATATTTTCTTCTCTTTTTTTCCCGGAAAGTTCAACTTGGGGTAAAGTTTCTTTTATTTTTATTAAGACATCATTTAACAAAGGGATTTTCAAGGATTTTGAGAGCTCTTTAGCTAATTCTTCTGCCTGATTAAATCCCCGCTCCTTTAACTTCCTTTTCTCCAAAGGAATAGACAGGAGAAGAAATTCAGCCCCGTTAAATTGCTTCGCACCCGCTTCGCGGGATTTAACGGGGTAAAAAAAATCAGGAGGATTGTCGAGTAATTGAAAATGATTTATTATTAAAGAAGCTAATGGTTTTGAGAGCTCTTTTATAAAAGGCTTATATTTAAAGCTGTGAATTAAGTTTTGAACTAAACTATTTTGGTAGGGGGCAGCAAAATAAAGGCCGTTGAGTTTTCGGGAGACACATCTTTGACATTTTCCTCCCTGCCAGATTTTTTGAGGCTTTTGACAAAGACAGTATTGATGCTCAGAAATTTCAATAGTAGAAAGACAATCTTCACAAAGATAACTTCCTTCTTTCTGGCAGCAAAAGCAAAACCGGGGAAAGAGAAGAGATAAAGCAAAGTTTTTTATGTTGAGCTTTTTCCACATACTAGATATAGACCTTCTTTTTTAAAATGATATAATATATTTAATGTTATGGACACCCTTTAAAAAGCCCTTTAAAAGATTTTTAGGGATAGATATTGGGACAACCTCTATTAAAGTTGTTGAATTATCAGGTCTGAGAGAGAGAATAAAACTTGAGAATTATGGAGAAATTGGCGCCCAGATGTTTTACAGAAAGCCATTTAGGACTTTTGAAAAAAGCACTCTTTTGCTTTCAAACCAAGACATTGCCAAAGCCATCGGAGCTATTTTTAAGGAAACTAAGATTGAAAATAGAGAAGCTGTTTTTTCCATTCCTGATTTTTCAACTTTTTTTACCTTTCTTGAGTTACCTCCGATGACTCAAGAGGAAATATCTTCAGCTGTCCAATTTAAGGCCCGTCAGCATATTCCCCTTCCTTTATCAGAAGTAGTTTTAGATTGGTCAATAATTGAGGAGGGTAAGGTTTCTAATCGAGAAAAGGCCGGGCTCAAAGTCCTTTTAGTAGCTGTTCCTCACGAAGTTATTAATCAATATCAGGAAATTGCTCGACTTTCTCAAATTCGACTTCTGGCTTTGGAAGCAGAAGTGTTTGGCCTGTTGAGGTCTTTAATTAAAGATAAAAAAGGTATAATTACTTTGGTAGATATCGGGGCTCAGAGTACTACCATAAGTATTATTGAAAAAGGAGTCTTGAAAATAACTTATAGCTTTGATGTTTCGGGAAATGAATTAACCCGCCTCCTATCCAAATCTTTAAATATTAGTTATAATGAAGCTGAAGACTTAAAAAAAAGACATGGTATTGGATTTTCGGAGATGAAAATTGGAAGAATTCTATCTCCCTTGATTGATTTGCTGCTTTCTGAGATAGAAAAAATCTCCCAGAACTTCTATAAGGCTGAGGGAAAAGAAATAGAAAAAGTTATTTTAGCCGGGGGATCAGCTCTACTTCCCGGGCTGAAAGAATACTCTTTAAAGCGCCTCAAAAAAACTGTGGAGATAGCTAACCCTTTTACTGAAATTTTTTATCCCCCAGCTTTAGAACAAACTTTAAGAGAAATGGGGCCTTCTTATGCCATAGCGGTTGGAATGGCTCTCAGGGGTTTTGAGTAAAAAATATGGCAATAGAAATTATTCCAAAAAAAGTTGAACCTAAATTACCAGTAGTTAGTATTTTATTCTATTTATCCTTAATTTTACTTATTATTTCTGTTTTGGGTTACTTTATCTTAGGTTATTTTCAAAAAAATTCAGCCAGGACTCTTCAAAATATAGAAGATGCTATATCCCAAAAAGAAACTCCTGAAATAAAAGCTTTAGAGAAAAGAATTTTTGGATACCAGAAAAAGATTGAGATAGTTGATTCTTTACTTATTTCTCATCAGCTGAGCAGGAATTTCTTTACCTTTCTTGAAAATCTTTCTTGTCCTAAAATTTTCTTTTCTAAGTTGGATTTAGATGTTGGAAAATTGCACGCTTCCATTTCTGGTCAGGCCGAAAGCTTTGAGAGTCTAGGCCAGCAACTTTCGATTTTTAGAAGGGGAGAATTTGTTAAAGATGTTAATTTAACAGAGGTTTCAATCGGAAAAGAGGGGGAAATTAAATTTACCATTGAACTTTCTTTTGACTCTCAGATGTTTAAATAAAAATAGAAATTAGGAAAAACTTTTTTATGTCAAAATCAATCGCCATTGTCATTTTACTCATCAGCATCTTGGTAATAGGGGTTTTCTTAATCTGGCCAAAGTACCAGGACTTAAGAAGCCTCCAGCTTGAAATTGGGAAAAAAACAGCTGAACTTCAATACAAAGAAAAACATATTTCAAATCTCCAGGAAGTTTCCGAAGAACTGGAAAAATATAAGCCAGAACTTTCTAAAATCGATTCTATTCTTCCCTTTAATCCTTCTTTACCTTCTCTGTTTAATTTTTTACAAAAAGCCAGTTCTCAAAACGGTCTGATTTTTAGAAATGTCGATTCCTTTTCCATGACTACTCCTAAAGAAAAACCAGGAATTAAAGAGATTAGTCTCAATCTCGGAGTTTCTGGTTCTTATTCTGCTTTTAGAAATTTTCTTTCGACCTTAGAAAAATCAGCCAGACTCATTGAGATAGAAAACATCTCTTTTTCCTCTCCTGAAGAAAAACCCACTGTTCCCACACAGGAAACTCCTTTTGATTTTGATTTAAGAATAAAAGTTTACTCCTATTAATTTACCAGGGACTATGGCTATTACATTTTTTCAACGCAGAAAAAAACAAAAATATCTAATTTTAGTTTTAGTGGTAGTAATTATTTTAATTTTTGTTGTAGTTTGGCGAGGTTTTTTGACAAAACCTGAACCTGTTTTAGCTCCGATAATTTTAGAACCTCCAAAAATAGAAATAAATTTTGGAGTATTAAAAAGTCCTATCTTAAAAGAGTTTCAATCTTTTGAAGAAATTAAGCCTTTTGAAGAAGAAATAGGTCGAGAAAATCCATTTGAACCCTACTAACTATGCCAACTTTAGTCCAGCAACTGGTCAAAAAAGGAATTTTAGAAAAGGAAAAAGCCGCCTCGCTGGAATTCGAAATTAAGAGTTCTGGGAAAAAAGATGAGGAGGTAATTTTAGAAAGGGGGATTGTTTCTGAGAGTTTTTTATTTAGTTTAAAGAGTGAGAATTTAAAAATTCCCTTAAAGGAGGTAGTAGCTTCGGAAATTCCTTTGAAAATTCTAGAACTCATTCCCGAAGAATCGGCCAGATATTACAAAATGGTGCCCCTATCAAAGAAAGATAATCTCTTGGAAGTTGGGATGGTTTTTCCCGAAGATTTAAAAGCCCAAGAAGCATTGAAATTTTTAGCCAGGCAGGGTAAGTTTTCTTATCAGGTTTTTTTAATTACCTTAACTTCTTTTAATAGTCTTTTAAAACAATACCGAACTTTAAAAAAAGAAGTAAGCCGCGCCCTCGAGGAGTTAGAAATTGAATTAAGGGAAGAAAAAATAGAGATGAAACCAATGAAAGCAGCTGAATTTGAGAGATTGGCTGAAGAAGCTCCTATTATCAAAGTAGTAGCAGTTATTTTAAGACATGCAGTTGAGGGAGGAGCCTCTGATATTCACGTTGAGCCGACTAAAGAAAAATCAAGAATCCGATTTAGAGTTGATGGGATTTTGCATTCTTCTATTTTTTTGCCTTTAAGAGTTCATCCGGCAGTTGTAGCCAGAATTAAAATTTTATCCAATTTAAAGATTGATGAAACCAGAATTCCTCAAGATGGTCGGTTTTCAACAAAAATTGGTGGCAAAGATATTGATTTCCGAGTTTCCACTTTCCCCACTGCTTTAGGAGAAAAGGCAGCAATAAGAGTTCTTGATCCCACTGAGGGCTTAAAAT
>JABUBO010000609.1_pt1 | contig 11632 bp, 14 predicted proteins | sample 7240361 | NCBI WGS metagenome assembly JABUBO01 (sample SAMN07256346, study PRJNA390944) | subsurface metagenome | isolation source: Methane hydrate marine sediment | place: Pacific Ocean: Eastern North Pacific, ODP site
ATTTTGTAAAACATCATTAAGGAGGATCTCATGTTAAAAAAGTTTTTTTTGATCATTTCAATAATGGTGGTGCTCATGGCCTTTGCAACAACAATCCAGGCTAACAAGACCAATCCAAAAGTAATCATGAAAACAAGCATGGGAGACATAACCATCGAACTCTATCCAGATAAAGCGCCCATAACTGTCAAGAATTTTTTCTCCTACGTGGATGAGAAATTCTATGATGGAACGATATTTCACCGGGTGATGAAAGGATTTATGATTCAGGGTGGCGGACTGACCCCGGATTTTAAATCAAAACCGGCCAAGCCTGCCATAAAGAACGAAGCTGCGAATAAGCTAAAAAACAAAAGAGGAACGATTGCCATGGCTCGAATGCCTGACAAAGACAGTGCCACTAGCCAGTTCTTCATAAATCATGCGGATAATCCCGGTCTGGATCACAGAGACAATACTCCTGAAGGATACGGATATGCTGTCTTCGGAAAAGTTATAAATGGCATGGACGTCGTTGATGCCATAGCTAACGTTACAATAATGACAAGAAGCGGCCGGGCGAATGTTCCGAGGGAAACCATAACCATTATCTCCATCCGCCTGGTGGAAAACGATTAGCTTTTTGGCTGATAATTCCGTCATCTCCGGAGTTTCGAACTTCTCCTGACTTCAATGGGCGACTGGATATTCACCTTCTTTCACCTTTTTGCTCTCCTTGCTATTTTTGTTTATGCTGTCTACTCTCTCATTCAAGGAGATGTTTCCAGATTCATCATTCTTATTGTTCTTTTGGGCGCTTGGTACTTTTTCATGCTCCATCCTGCTGTAAAAAAGGAAATCCAAAGAAAAAAGAAGAAAAAAAAGACTTGAAAGGAAACTAATCCTCTATGCCAGTTTTTTTTGCTTTCTCGGATGAATCAGGAAAATATAAAAAAGAAAGGACCGATAAATTCATCTTAAAAAATCCTTATTACTGCCGTTCGGTTGTTCTTCTTGAAGCAGGCGACTGGATAAAACTCAAGGATGAATTTTATCATCTTAAAACGGATCTGTTGAATATTGACCACCAGCAAGAAGTGAGATGGTCTTATATCTGGTCTCTGTTCAAGCACTCCCAAAAAGGAGAAGGGATCCCAAAAAATAAACCCTATTTTCATCTTCGCAATCATTCCCTGGATTTACTCATTGATTTCATCAGAAAGGTTCTCCAATTCCTCAGCGAATGCAGAAGTTGTCATATCATGTTCACCCTGACTTTTAATGACAGGGAAAAAACAAAACCTCTAGAAATGAAAGAGATAGCAAAGTACCATCTAGGTCATGTCTGGGATTTAGCTGAAAAAGAAATGATAAAGATTCCTGAAAGTGTTTGCATCTTTTTCTTAAACCGGGAAGAGCCAGCTCTTGAAAAGTGTCTGAAAGAAGTCTTCTTTGAAATCTATCGAGAAAGCCCCCCGGAGAAATACTCCCGCATAAAAGACAGCCTCAATTTTGAATACTTCCCTCAAAGCTTTGGGGCTCAGCTGGCAGACTACTGTGCAGGAGTCCTCAACGGCTGTTGCCGTCTCTATCCTCAGAGTATAGATTTTTTCCGTAACCAGATCTGGCCAAAAATACCGAAGGAGAAAAATGAAGCGTTGGGATACGGAATAACAGAAATCCCCAAAAATTCAAAAAATAGAGCTTATCTTAAAGGAATCTTAGAGAATATTTTTGCCGCAGAGGAAAAGAATTATCGTGTGAGCTTAGACGCAAAGTTGAAATAGGAAAAAGAGACATGGACTTTTTTGAGCGCGCCCTCAGCACCATGGCCACTATAGTCTGGGGCCCTCAGACGGTTATCCTCCTCTTAGGAGTAGGATTTTTTCTAACCATCCGCTTGCGCTTTGTCCAGCTTCGCCGGCTGCGACTTTCTTTCCGCTTTGGTCTAGGGCAGAAGGATTTTGGGGAAACCGCAAAGGAGCGCAAGGGCGACATTACCCCTTTCCAGGCCTTAACCACCTCTCTGGCCTGCACGGTTGGAAACGGAAATATTGCTGGAGTCTGCACAGCAATTGCCATGGGCGGTCCCGGAGCAGTTTTCTGGATGTGGCTCCTTGCCTTCGTCGGCATGGCCACAAAGCTTGTTGAAGCTGTCCTGGGGCAGAAATTCAAGAGGATTGCTCCAGATGGCTCAGTGGCGGGTGGTCCCATGTACTACATAAGATATGGATTGAAACTCCCTTGGCTGGCAGGCATATATGCTTTCTTTATGGGCTGTAAGCCTCTTTTTGCAACCACTTCCATTCAGTCCAACTCAATAGCCCTGGCTTTAAAGACACAATTGGGATTAGAACCGTGGATTTCTGGCCTTGGCTTGGCTGTTCTGACCTGGTTGGTCATCGTCGGAGGAATTAAATCTATAGCCAAGGTGACAACATTGTTGAGCCCTTTTATGGTTTTTTTATACATCTTTGGTGCTCTTTTTACCTTAATAGCCTTCGCCCCTCATCTCCCCCACGCTTTCTACCTCATTTTCGTCGGAGCCTTCAAACCTTCAGCTATCACAGGAGGAGTGGTAGGTATGACTGTAGCACGGGCTATCCGTTACGGCCTGGCCAGAGGCGCTTATTCCAACGAAGCCGGAACCGGAACAGCAGCTGTCTTTCATGCCACCGCCCAAACCAGCGAACCTGTACGGCAAGGATTAATCGCTTCTTTAGATGTTTTTATTGATACAATCGTTATCTGCTCCCTTACGGGTTTAGCAGTTCTTGTAACCGGAGTCTGGAACACAGGCATCACCAGCACAGCGATGACCGCTGCTGCTTTTAACGCCGCCTTACCGAAGTACGGAGGCCTTATCGTGGCTGCTAGCTCTCTTCTTTTCGGATATTCCAGCTTGATTACAGTTCCTTATTATGGAGAAATTTCCTTTAAATATCTCTTGGGCTCCTGGATAAAGCAACCATTCCGCTGGATCTTTTGCCTCGTCATTTTCTCCGGAGCTGTGATGAAGGTTGAGGAGGCCTGGTCTATCGGTGATATATTCAATGGAATGATGGCTTTTACAAACCTAATCGGCCTGGTAGGATTGTCCGGACTGGCGCTTATGTTGGTAAAAAGCTATTTAAAAAAATTGGACACCGATAAAAATAAAAAATATTGAGCTATCCGCCACACTGGGTGTTTGTTTGTCAGCTGATGCTCCGCCTAAAGCAATTCGGGCAATCCCCGATGTTGACTAAGGGGACGAAATAAACTATTTTTCTTATTCAGGGCTTCCTCCAAAATAATTATGCTTCATGCAAGTCAAGATAAAGACATATAGGAAAAAAAGAAAAACTCGGCGCATACATCTTTTATTATTTATATTCCTCTCTTTCTCGCTATTTATTATCCTGACCTTCCTGCATAAGGAAAAACCTTTGTTCGAAGAGGAAAAAGATGCTGTTCAACAAGAAGTTTCTTTTGTCCTCCCGCCTTTGGAAGAAAAAAAAGAAGTCATCCGAAGAGGAATGACCCTGACAGATATTTTGAAGCCCTACAATCTCTCCACCGCTGAAATACATGCACTGATAAAAGATGTAAAGCCTGTCTATGATCTGGCCAAAATAAGAGCTGGCCAAGAGCTGAGAATTTTTTCCTCTCCACAGGGAGATTTCTTTTCCTTAGAGTACGATATCGATGAGGAAAATTATCTTCATATCCAGAAAAAAGAGGGCCCCTATGGAGCTGAAATAAAAAAAACTCCCTATGATATAAGGGTCAAGGCGATCTGGGGAATTATCGAGGAGAATCTCATCTTTGCCGTAAGAGATAAAAACGAGGGAGTTATCCTGGCTCTTAACCTTGCTGAACTTTTTGCCTGGGATATCGATTTTTATGCTGATCTTCGCCGCGGCGACTCGTTCAAAATCATATTCGAAAAGAAATATCTAAACGGCGAATTTGTCGGCTACGAAAATATTCTAGCTGCAGAATTTGTCAATCAAGGCAAGAAATTCCTGGCTTTCCGCTACACCTACCCTGACACTAAAGATTCGGATTATTTCGATCTTGAAGGCGAATCTTTAAGGAAGGAATTCCTGAAATCTCCGATAAGGTATAGCCGGATCACTTCCCGCTTCAGCCACAGGAGGCTGCATCCGATTCGCAAGGTCTACCGCCCTCACTACGGAGTGGATTATGCGGCTAGTATCGGAACTTCGGTCCAGGTGACTGCGGACGGAACCGTCACTTTTGCCGGGAGGAGCGGAGCTTCAGGCCGCATGATCAAAATTCGTCATAAAAACAGGTATGAAACCATGTACCTCCATCTTAGAGGTTATGCAGCAGGAATAAAAAAGGGGAAGAAAGTTAAGGGAGGGCAGGAAATCGGATATGTGGGTTCATCGGGGGAGTCGACCGGCCCCCATCTGGACTACAGAATCAAGAAAGACGGAAGATACATCAACCCCCTGCTCTTTAATCCCGAACCCGTAAAACCCCTGAGAGCAGAGTTTCTGGATGATTTTAAGGAAAAAGCCGAGAGTTATTCTCTTTGTTTCGAGGCCCCTCAGATCATATTTTCATGTCTCAGTAATTCTTTTCCCCTATAACTCATCCAAATGGTGCAAATGGGGTCTCCTATCTATGGGGTCAGGTCTTGTTTTTTGCCTTTACTCATACAAATGCAGTTTATACTAATGCATAACATTGCGTGCAACCCCTCTTTGTATAAACAGGCGAAGGAACGTGGCAATCTCATCCTCATCCTGGAGATAAGAGATATCTATGTCGTTATCATCCTTGCAATTAAATTTTAATGCGTTTGTATGAGATTTTTGAGACAAGCAAAAAACAAGACCTGACCCCCAATTTGACCGAGACAAGCAAAAAACAAGACCTGACCCCCAATTTGTGCCAATTTGACCTTATTGTTGACTTTTGAGGAGCGAAAAATTAGAATGATTTTTCCCCCAAAAAAATACATGCCTTTGAGGAGGTTTCAATGAAAATCACTCTTAGTGTCATAAAAGCAGACATAGGCAGCATCGGCGGTCATATAACACCCAGCCAGGCCCTTCTTGATGAAGTCAAGAACTTTATTAAGGAGAACGGCAAGAATCTTATTATTGATTTCTTCATAAGTCATACTGGAGACGATATCGCAATTTTATGCACTCATGAGAGAGGCGTCTCGGATGAAAAAATACATAAAATGGCCTGGGACGCATTTATTTCCGGGACTGAGGTTGCCAAAAAACAAGGACTTTATGGGGCAGGACAGGATATGTTGAAAGACGCCTTCAGCGGAAACATAAAAGGAATGGGCCCTGCTGTTGCCGAGATTGAATTTGAAGAACGGCCCAACGAGCCCTTCCTCTTTTTTGCCGCTGATAAAACTGATCCTGGTGCCTACAACCTTCCTTTCTACCTAGCCTTTATTGATCCCATGTACTGCGCAGGGCTGATCTTAAGTCCTAAGATGAGTGACGGGTTCACTTTCCATATTATCGATGTCGGACACACTGAAAAGGATAAAATTGTTGAACTCAACGCTCCTGAAGAAATTTACGATATCGCAGCTTTACTCCGGGACAATGAAAGATATGTCATCGAGAGTATTTACTCCCGAAACACTGGAAATCAGGCTGCAGCTATTTCCACAACGCGCCTCCACAACATCGCTGGAAAATATACTGGGAAAGATGATCCGGTGGCTTTATGCCGTGTTCAGGGAGAATTCCCCGCAACTGGAGAGGTGCTGGCTCCTTATCAAATCGGTCATTATGTAGCCGGCTTTATGAGAGGAAGTCACATCGGACCTCTCATGCCCTGTAAGCAGAATGCAACCATCTCCTTTTTTGACGGACCTCCAGTCGTCACAGGAGCAGCATTTTGCGTCAAAGAAGGAAAGCTTACAGAACCTGCTGATGTCTTCGATCATCCTTACTGGGATTATGTGAGAGATCAGGTATCTGAAAAAGCAACTGCCATAAGACGGCAAGGTTTCTCCGGAGCAGCGATGCTTCCTTACAGCGAGCTTGAATACGGAGGCATTGTCGAGAAGTTAGAAAAGCTGGAAAAGAAATTCAAGCTTCAAGATTAAAAAAGCTCTGAAACTGTAATTCGCTCCAAACAGTCATATTTCTCTAAAGGTCCTCAGCAATATAAATCTAATTAGAATCATCATGAAAAAATACAAGTGCCCAATCCCCACAGTAGATATAATCATCGAAATCGAAAGAGAGAACGGACAGGAAGGGATTATTCTTATTAAAAGAAAAAATCCTCCTCATGGTTGGGCCCTGCCAGGAGGATTTGTTGATTACGGTGAATCCTTAGAAGAAGCAGCAGTTCGGGAAGCCAAGGAAGAAACATCTCTTGATATCAGGCTAAAAAGCCAGCTCCACACCTATTCGGACCCGAAGCGCGACTCCCGGAAGCATACAATTTCCACAGTATATGTGGCCACGGCTCAGGGAAGGCCAAGAGCTCAGGATGATGCCCAGGATATCCGGATATTCACCGAGGAGGAAATCAATTTTCCTCTTGCCTTCGACCATAAAAAGATATTAGCTGACTATTTCAAACAAATAAATGATTATTATTAATACATTCTTATTCTATAAGATTGCCACGCTCCCTTTGGTCGCCCGCAATGACATATTCCATGTTATTGCCACGCTCCTTCGGTCACAATGACAAAGGAATAAAAAATGGGGAAAATGGATAAAATAAAAGAAAAAGAGAAAAAATCAGAAGAAGATATAGGGCTAAAAGAAGTTCATACAGTCTGGGGCCCGGTAGAAGCTGATGTGATTAAAAGTTTTCTCGAAAGCAACGGAATTTTCTGCCTTCTTAGAGGAAAAGTGGTTCAATCTGTCCATCCCTTTTCCGCGGATGGCCTGGGGGAGATAAAAATTTTTGTCTCTAAAAAAGACTATGCCCTTGCCAAAAAACTCCTTAAAGATAAATGAGAGGATAACTCAGGCAATCAATCAATCATTTTTATTTCTATATTTAAAAAGGTGGACTTGATAAATCAAGCCCCTACAGAAGAATCCATACACAAGAATAAAACCCATACAGAAGGACAATCCCATCAATAGAAGAAGAATCCTTACAGATAAATCAAACCCGTACGTAAGAAGATCAAACCCAGATATAAGAAAAATTAAAACCGTTCAGTTTATTTATATATTCAAAAAGGTGGGCTTGATGAATCAAGCCCCTACGTAAGAAAATTCAAAACCCTACGTAAGAAAATTCAAAACCCTACATAAGAAGAATCAAGCCCCTACACAAGAAAAATCAAAACCTACATAAGAAGAATCAAGCCCCTACAGAAGAATTCCTACATAAGAAAAACCAAACGCATATATAAGAAAAACCAAACATCCACAGAACAAAAAAATTCTCTATATAGTAGCCAATAATAAATTCATACAATATATAGAAAACAAAAAAAATAAATGGTTTTTTTTTGAATTTTTTCCTTGACAACAGATAATATCTCCCCTATATTTTACAAAATGGGATAAAACGGGACAAAATGGGAAATTTCTTGATAGGAAGCTACACAGTAAGGCTCGATAAAAGCGGCCGAATAAAGATACCAGAAAAATTCCGCCTCGTTCTGGAAGAAGAATACGGAAAAGAAATATTCATAACTTCTCTAACTGATGAATCCGTCCAGGTTTACCCTCTCCCAGTTTGGGAAGAGTTGTCAGGCGTTTCCGAAGAGGCAGCCCTTCACCTCCAACCCACGGTGAGAAAATTCATGCTCCGAGTTAACAGAAAAGGAAACCAAATTCGTATTGACTCAAAAGGACGAATCTTGATCAGCCAGACTTTAAGAGAGAAGGCAAAACTGGAAGATGAAGTTGAAGTTATCGGTCTTTCCAATCACTTAGAAATTTGGAACAAATATGAGCTCGACGGAACACTCGAAGAGAAGCCTCTAACAAACGAAGATTTTGAAAAAATCGCAGAACTCATGCCCCGAGGAAAATCTAAATGACCGGGGACGGCCATCTCCCAGTTCTTGTAGAAGAAGTTATGGATTACCTGGATATAAAGAGAGAAGGGATTTATGTGGACTGCACTCTTGGCCTGGGCGGGCATGCCCTCGAAATAGTCAAGAGAAATCCTAAGGCTTCTCTCATCGGTTTCGACATCGATGAAATGTCTCTTCTTAAGGCAGAAGAGAAGCTTAATCCATATGCAGATAGAGTAACGCTTTATCACTCAGACTTCAGGTATATCCCAGATCTTAAAATAGAATTTTCCAACATCAGGGGAATTTTGCTGGACTTAGGAATCTCCTCTTTTCAGCTTGATTCTCCAGAAAGGGGATTCAGCTTTAACCAAGAGGGCCCTCTCGATATGAGGATGGACCTCCGAAACAAAATAACAGCTTATAAAATAATCAATAAGTATCCAGAAAATAAACTCGCCCAAATTTTTCGAGAATACGGCGAACTCAGGCAGGCAAAAAGACTCGGCAAAGAAATTGTCTCAAGAAGAAAATCCGAAAAAATCGAAACAACAACCCAGCTTCGCCGCATTGTCGAGGGAATCTGTGGCTGGAGACCACAGAGAGGAAAGATTCATCCAGCTGCCAAAGTCTTTCAGGCATTACGCATTGAGATCAACCAGGAGTTAAAGAGCCTTTCCGGTTTTTTAGAAAGGATCACTCAAATAATTCCCAAAAAAGCCCATATCACCGCGATTTCCTTTCATTCCTTAGAAGATAGAATAATCAAGCATACTTTTATCCACCTTGCTGCTACAAACAATTCCCATCCTTTCCTTAAAATTTTGACAAAAAAACCCGTTACCCCCTCCCAGGAGGAGATTGCCATCAATTCCAGATCAAGGTCAGCCAAGCTTAGAGCGGCTGAGAGAATTTAGATGGTAAGAAAAAAATACACCACAAAAGAGATAATGCTTTTTGTATCCTGCACAATTATCGTTATTTTTATTCTGACTTTCTACATCTGGCATCAGATGGAATCCATCAGAATAGGTTATGAAATAGGCAAGCTTGAGGAGAAAGTTCTTACTCTCAGGAGACAAGTTGGTGAACTGCAAACAGAAAAATCTTTCCTCCTGTCTCTTGACAGAGTCGAAAAAATTGCCAAAGAAGAACTGAATCTTGTCGAGCCAAAAAAAGAGCAGCTCGTCTACGATGAGTTTATTCCCTAACTTTAAAAAAAGAATTTATGAGCACTTTCTATCAGAAAAGAGCGCGAATGAGAATTATCATTCTGGGTTTTTTCTTTATGATCTGGTTAGTAGGGCTCACAATTCGCCTTCTTCAGCTCCAGGTTTTTGAACATCCCCGCCTGAAAACAGAGGTTCTAGAGCAAAATCAAAACAGGAATACTATCCATCCCAAAAGAGGCACGATCTACGACTGCACGGGCAATATTCTAGCCCGCAGCCTCCCGATCCAATCCGTCTTTTTTTCTCCTTTCAAAGGCGAACCCTCTCATCTTCAGCTCGAAAAAATAAAGAAGCTCAAGAAAATTTTAAACTTATCCGAGAACGAGCTTCAGAATATATATAAGAGAATAGAAAGAAATGCTTCTTTTATCTGGATAAAAAGAAAAGTTGACCCAGAAAAAGAAGAAAAAGTGAGGAGACTCTCCTTGAGCGGGATTTATTTTTTGGAGGAAAACAAAAGGTTCTACCCGCACGGAAAGCTCGCCGCCCATCTCCTGGGAAGAGTAAACATTGACGATATTGGAGCCAGCGGGATTGAGTACAAATACAATTCAATATTAGAAGGAAAAAAGGGGGAACATCTTATCCTGAGAGACGCCAAAAAGAGAGAGTACCGCTTTGAGATCCTGAAAGAACCAGAAGCCGGCAAAGACCTGATCCTGACAATAGATGAAACCATCCAGTATTACGCAGAAAAAGAGCTGAAAAAAGCCATGCTCAAAACCGGAGCTAGCTGGGGAACAGTTATCATTTCTCAACCTTCAACAGGAGAAATTCTGGCTATGGCGAATTATCCCACCGGCGACCTGAACAATCCTCCCCCGATGCCGCTCTCACTCGATAGAAATAAAGCCATCCACCACAATTTCGAACCCGGCTCCACTTTTAAGATCGTCACGGCCTCGGCAGCCCTGGAAGCAAGAAAAATAAACCTCACCGACTCCTTTGACTGCAGTAAAGGATTCATCCGTGTTGCAGGGAAGACAATCCGAGACCATGAACTATTCGGAGTTCTCTCTTTTCCTGAAATCATTATCCATTCTTCCAATGTGGGGACAATTCAATTCGGCCAATTAATAGGAGAAGAAATCTTCTTCAAGACGATAAGAGCCTTTGGTTTCGGCCAAAAAACAGGAATTGACCTCCCTGCTGAAGAAAAGGGGATTTTCAGGCCGCTCGACAACTGGACCAAAATTTCCGTCTCCTCACTTTCCATCGGCTACGAAATCTCAGTAACAGCAACCCAAATGCTCCAAGCAATAAACGCTATTGCTAACAAAGGTTTTATCATCAGCCCAAAGGTTGTAAAAAAAATCCTGAATTCCCCTGACGTTGCGACTGAAAAGCCTTATAGGCGAAGAAGGATAATATCAGAAAGAACAGCTTTAGTATTAACTTCCATTCTTCAAAAAGCTGTCCAAAGAGGAACAGGGATGACCGCCCGAATTAGAGGTTATAAAGTTGCCGGGAAGACTGGAACAGCCCAGAAATTCGATTCTTCCATCGGTAGATATTCCTCCACCGCTCATACCTCCTCTTTTGCCGGTTTTGTTCCTGCAGACAATCCCGTTCTCTCCATGGTTGTGGTTATTGATGAACCCAAAGGTCCATACTCCGGAGGGGAAGTTGCCGCTCCTGTCTTCCGGGAGATTGCCAGCCTGGTTCTCCGCCAGCTGCACATTCCCAAGCAAGAAGAACAACTAAATACTATTATCGCCGAACGCTCCTTTAGGCAGGTCGAAAGATGAAACTCAAAGACTTGCTCGAAGGAGTTCCGCGTGTGCGCTTTAACGGAAACGAGAGAGAAGAAATTCAAGGAATTGCCTACTCTTCAAAGGATGTTCAGCCAGACTTTCTATTTGCCGCTTTAAAAGGAGAGAAAAAAAACGGCTTTGAATTTATCGATGAGGCTCTCCTCAACGGCGCCACTGCCTTTCTTTCAGAAAAGCCCAAACCAAAAAATTTCGAGAAAACCTGGCTTCAAGCCTCTGACGCCCGGGAAGCACTCGCCCTGTGCTCGGCCAATTTTTATTCTCAACCCTCCCAAAAAATGAAAGTTGTCGGCATCACAGGGACCAAAGGAAAAACCACAATCACCTACTTGCTCGAAGAAATACTAAAAAAATCTCATCTCCTTCCCGCGGTAATCGGAACAATCTCCTACCGAGGTCCCAGTCTAAAAATCTCCGCCGAAAGAACCACTCCCGAAGCTCCTGATTTGCAGAGAATGCTGGCGGAAATGCTTGCTCAGGGAGTAACACACTGTTTGATTGAGGTCTCCTCTCATGCCTTAGACCTCAGGAGGGTCCTGGGCATAGGATTTGATATTGCCCTTTTCACAAACTTAAGCGGTGACCATCTGGACTACCATCACACCATGGAAAATTATTTCGAAGCCAAAAAAAGGCTTTTTTTCCTCAACCATAAAAAAAAGAAC
>JABUBO010000610.1_pt1 | contig 11622 bp, 15 predicted proteins | sample 7240361 | NCBI WGS metagenome assembly JABUBO01 (sample SAMN07256346, study PRJNA390944) | subsurface metagenome | isolation source: Methane hydrate marine sediment | place: Pacific Ocean: Eastern North Pacific, ODP site
GGCGCAAAGGTTGCCTTTGCAAAGTCGCACTAACTTTTTCAGACTGCAAAGAAACGCAGACTGAAAAAGCCGTGCTTTAAATCGAGGTTCGCCCTGGAAAGAAAAAGAGGGGCGCAAAGGTTGCCTTTGCAAAGTCGCACTAACTTTTTCAGACTGCAAAGAAACGCAGACTGAAAAAGCCGTGCTTTAAATCGAGGTTCGCCCTGGAAGAAATACGGAAGGTAGTCGATCGCTCAGTCGGGAAATAGACGCTCCGTTCGGCACAGCCGATAATGCGCTTTATCGGCTGTGGCTTTCCTGGCACACCCTTTGCAAAAAAAACCGCAAAGGGTGTGCCAGGAAAGCTTCCCTCACTCACGCTTTTACATAATGCGTGCATTATGTAAACTTTTCCTTTCCTTCGCTCCCTCCTCATTACCTCCCTGCCCATCGGGCGGGGGTAGATCACCCCCCTGCGCCCCCCTCAAGGGGGGGTTCTATCGCTTCGCTTGAGAACGGCAAAGAACAAAGACACCCTGGCCAGATCTAACACATCGCACAGCTTTTTCAGACTGCGAAAGAGCCGCAGACTGAAAAAGCCGTGCTCTTTCATGGGCGGGGGGGTGTGCGTGGTCTTGGCCACTCTTTGGCAAACATCCAGCTGCTTTCAGTTTTTAAATAGTCTCTCTTTCCAGGTGCGCAAAGGCCGCCAAATCCCCCACCCACCCGTTAGCCTTCGCTCCCTCGCTCCGCTCAGTCGCTTGCCCCCCGCAAATACCTTGTCGCTTCGCTTGTATCGCTAAGCCGCTCTAAAAAAGGCTGCACTAAAACTTGACCGAGTGCAACCTTTTAAAGGTTGAGCTTTCACCTGGTGAAAATACAAAGCTTCAAAGGTTGAGCTTTCACCTGGTGAAAATACAAAGCTTCAAAGGTTGAGCTTTCAGGTAGTGAAAGTGCAAGGTCTTAAAGGTTGAGCTTTCAGGTAGTGAAAATGCAAGGTCTTAAAGGTTGAGCTTTCAGGTAGTGAAAGTACAAGGTCTTAAAGGTTGAGCTTTCACCTGGTGAAAGTACAAGGTCTTAAAGGTTGAGCTTTCACCTGGTGAAAGTACAAGGTCTTAAAGGTTGAGCTTTCAGGTCCTGAAAGTACAAGGTCTTAAAGGTTGAGCTTTCAGGTAGTGAAAGCCCAGGGTCTTAAAGGTTGAGCTTTCAGGTAGTGAAAGCCCAGGATCTTAAAGGTTGAACTTTCAGGTAGTGAAAGCCCAGGGTCTTAAAGGTTGAGCTTTCACCTGGTGAAAGTACAAGGTCTTAAAGGTTGAGCTTTCAGGTAGTGAAAGCCCAGGATCTTAAAGGTTGAGCTTTCAGGTAGTGAAAATAAGGGGGGTTTGGAGGGTTAAGAATAATGCCAGGTCCGTTCTGGAAAAAAACAAAAAGCTGCACAGAAAGCGCCCAAAATTTGAAAAAAAGCTTTGCAAAGGAACGCAAGCGGAGCGGGAACGCAAGCGGGGCTCCGATTGTCAATGAAAACAAGCACTTATTTTTTCGTTATTATAAGGCTTTTTTTCAATCCTTGTTTTAATGGGTTCTTCTTTAAAATCAAGTGGATACCACCGGAGTCCGGTATTATCGGTCACTAATAGTAATAATACTATTATATAGGGATTAATAGGTAAAAATCTCCCCCCTGGGGAAGGGATTTTTGGCCTTATTTTGATGTTTCGAACAATCTTTTACGGAATCAGCGTATAAATCGAGGGACGCAGCGGCCGAGATTCGAAACGGCGCCTTCGGCGATACAGCGAAAGGGGAAAAAGCAAGAAATGGGCCAAAAAAGGGAATAAAAAGGCGAGGCTCTCCGGATATGGAAAACAGAGTGAACTTTTAGCGTTGATCAGTGGGATTAAATAGGGCTTGCGACAATTTCAGCCAGGGTTCTCAACCCTTTTATTCCCTCTGGTTTGATTTTAGGTGGCTGCCATGGAGGAGTGGAGGATCCCCTGGGGAATCTTTTATCTGGATTTTCAGACCAGACCTCTATGGCTTTTAGGATCCTATGGCCCTTGATGATACATGCCGTTATTAGGTACCTGGCGCCTTTGGCCAGAAAGGCAATTATCGATGAGTTTTGCCATACCTTACCATCTGAGTTGCGGCCGCGACGTTGCTTCCTGGAGATCAAACCGGCATCCTCGAGGTCTTTTATAATTTCAAAACACCAACTCCGGCCGATGACTTTGCCGAATTTTTCTTTTAGTTTCTTGCGGATTTTATCGATACTGACTTTTGTGTAATACCCGCCATGCTTTGGCATACATACAGTTAAGACAGTTAAGACCTGTATGTGTGTCCCGGAAGGTTTAAATTTTTTAATCTTTGCCTTAATGTTCATTACCTACCCCCTTTATAAAACAGCTTGTTATATCCCATATAGCGAGCTCCGCAAAGTTTTCGAAAAATTCGAGGGGGGTTACTGCATCATGTAGTTGAGACTTAGCCGCAAATAACCCCAATATATCGGCATCAAGATCACTGGCACCATCAATAAAAGCTAACTGTCGGATCGTTTTCAACCATTTCTTCTTTTTCAATATAATTCCTCCCTTGCCTCTTTTCTTGTAAAACCCTTGTTTTCGGGCGTTTTCAGCTTTTATCAAAAAAACGACTCTCTCAGACGCCCTGTAATCAACGTTCTCCCATAAACCAATACTACAACATACCTTCTTTTTTCATCTTAACCTCCCCGGGATAACACCCATATTCTGCAGGTAATATCTGCCTGCCGGTGTAATAGTGTATGAGGACGGTCCGAGCCATGGCCAACCTGGTGGCCATCGAATATAATTCGATTCTCGAGTTATGTATCCGCCGTCAATCATCCCCCGGATGTGATAAAAAAACTGCCGGCGTTTGATGTAAGTGCCGAATCTCCATGCGAGCAGCTTGATAAGATCATCGATCGAAAGTGCAAAATGACGTTTTTCATCTTGACGTGCATATCGATATAGAATATAAAAAATATTATACCGTGTTGAGTTCATGATTTTCTTCTCCAAGTCCTGTTGGGCCGCACAAAGCGAAATGGGGGATATCCGTGGATCGTTAAATTATGAATGCCCTGGGAGCGGGAGCTTACAGCCGGTATTAAATTAAAAAACCTGTAATGGTGGTTTTTTTGCATACCCCTTTATGGGTTTTTTATTTGCTTAATGCAAGAAAAATCCTTCAAATCTTTTTCTAACTCCCCGACAAATCTCCGAAAACACCCAGAAAAGCGACATATTCGGCTATACGTTTGCTATCAGTAATTTCAGAGAGTTGAAAAGAAAAGCAACCCCTCTAACCCGCGACATATTTTATTATTATTTTATTATTTTTCATGGCCGCCCTGGTTAAAAATTAATATGTCGCTTTTTGCCTAAAGAAAGACCCATTAACCAGGCTAAAAATCCCTGTAGACTGTAAAGGAAAGGGTCATATTTCAGGTTTAAGGAAAGGGTCATATTTTAGCGTGCCGGCAAATAATCCTCTTGACAATATGTCTCTTTACCTGTAGTGGTTTGAGATAATATGTCCTTAATCAAAAACAGGGGAGAAATTATGATCAAGGCGCTCACAGATGACCAGTATTCGATTTTTATGACCAATCTGGCAAATATCCATATCAGAGATCAGTGTATTATGTTGTTTATGCTCCATGGAGGCCTCAGAAACGGCGAGGTCTGCAAATTACGATGGACAGATATCTGTATCAGCCGGCAGGTGTTTCACACGATCCACATCATTAATGGCCACTCCAGGAAAAAAACATCAAGATACGTAACTTTATCACCAAAACTGATTGAGGTGATCAGGGATTATTTGAGTTGGTATGACAAGCAATACGGTTATACAGACAGTTGGCATGACAAGCGATATGGTTATATAAACCAAAACCGGCATGTGTTCATCACCCGCAATCAAAAAATTAATATCCAACAGCGAGATGTACACCGAATCGTTACCGGTTACACAAAAAAACACCTGCAGGACACTTTTACGCCGCATAGTCTCAGACACACATTTGCGACCAGGTTGCTTCGCTGCAGCAACATCCGGGTAGTTCAGCAGCTTCTTGGCCATGGCTCACTGATCAGCACAGAGATCTACACACACCCGAACAGTGAAGACCGCAAAAATGCAATTAACCAGGCGTTTTAAAAACAACCAGGAGAAGAAAATCATGAGGAGAGTAATAAATAAAAAAGTTTACGATACGGAAACGGCGGATGAAATCGCAACAAATGATTTCAGCGACGGGACGAACCAGTATAATGTCGGACGCACATCGTCATTATATCGGACGCCTAAAGGCGCTTATTTTGCGATTTATCTCACATCCTGGCAGGGAGAATCCGACAGCCTGGAGCCGCTGACAGAGGATGAGGCGATTAAAGTGTACGAGGGCATGTATAATCAACAAGGGGATTTCGAGGACGCATTCCCGAACGTCAAAATTGAGGACGCCTAAAAACATATATTTGGAAGATTTTTTTAATCAAAAACATTTGGAGGTTAAAAATGAACAAAGAAGAAAAGAAGAAAATGATAAAAGAGATTACGATACTGGTATGTCTGATTTCAGTTGGACTGATTTGGATGGTCTATGCAATGTAGTTTTAGTGAAGGAGGTCCTGAAGTATGAGTTTACTTAACAATAAAGTCATTATGATGATCTTGCCGGCTCTGCTAAAAAGTATATCACCGAGCCTGGTTGCTCAAATACAAGCCATGCTCAATCAACTAAAAGAAACAGCCAGATCAGCCTCGAATCCGTGGGACCATGTTTTCATCGTCTTCCTGGAGGAACTGTTAAAAGAGCTTACATTCTCGAGCCAGGGAAATTAAAGGTCGAGGGGAAAGGAGGTGGAAAAAAACAAGTGAATGAACTTTATAAGTTCCCGGATAAAAAAGTTGAGAAGATTAAAACGCTGTCAATCGCAAATAAAGACCGGCAAATGATTATCGATAAACTCATTTGCGAGGGCAGGGTAAAAGACAGGTTGATCGAGTCTTTAAAGCTGGAAATTAAGGATCTAAAAGAAGATGTCTGGGAACTAATATACGCTAAAAAAAGAGCTTTAAACCGAATCGAAGGAGAGTAGGTTAAAAGTGGATGAGGAAACGAAAAAAAGGGTTAAAGACGTTGCGATATGGGGTCCGGTGCTTTTGGTTATAATAATTTTGTTTGCATATGCGGCGTGGTTTTAATATTTGCCGCGCAGCTGAAATGAGCCGCGAACCAGCCGCAAACAGATAAAGTAAGAACCACAAACTAACCCCAAATAAAGGTAGAATAAGGTAAAAAGGAAAATAAACCGCAAAAAAAAGGAGAATAAACCCAAAAGGAAAGGAAAAGAGTACTCCCTGGAAGAAAGAAGGCTGCCCACTGGAAAATAGAAGGTTGCTCCCGGGTAAAGTGGAAGTTAAACGGTTAACGTCCACCAGATAGGGTTAACGTCCAAATCCTTATGATCAAGACAAGGGAGTGGAAGATAGAAAGAAAACCGAGGGGCGCACAGTTTACCTGGACACCATCGCATCACTTTTATAATCTGAAAAAGAAACTCAGATTATAAAAGTCATGCTGGTTTTTCAGGGGGCGAGGTCAAAAGGATCGAGGGGCGCCCTGGCCATCCTGAATACATAGCACAACCCTTTCAGACTGCGAAAGAACCGCAGACTGAAAAGGTTGTGCTTTTTTTTGTGGTGCGCAAAGTAAGAAAATCGGGGTTCGCGATGTTTAACCTGGCCACACCGCATGATCATTGCAATCCACAAAGAAACGTGGATTGCAAACATCATGCTTTTTTTTATGGGACGCTCAAAAAAAGTGCTCTGGATCCAGAGCGGGTTTTTCGACATTCCAGTAATAGCGCCGCCGGACATTCACAAACTGCTAAAGAAAAGCAGATTGTGAAAGTCCGGCTTTTTTTATGGTCCGTAAAAGAAAAAAAGAAGGAGTTCGCGCAGAGGACTCCCAGGAAGCCGCACGGCTTTTTCAGACTGCAAAAGAAACGCAGACTGAAAAAGCAGTGCTTTTTTTTGTAGTGCGCAAAGTTAAAAGACCGAAAGGAGGTCGATCGCTCAGTCGGGAAATAGACGCTCCGTTCGGCACAGCCGATAATGCGCTTTATCGGCTGTGGCTTTCCTGGCACACCCCTTGCAAAAAAAACCGCAAGGGGTGTGCCAGGAAACCTTCCCTCTCTCCCGCTTTTACATAATATGGATATTATGTAAACTTTTCCCTTCCTTCACTCCCTCCCCATTTCCTCCCTGCCCATCGGGCGGGGGTAGATCGCCCCCCTTCACCCCCCTCCAGGGGGGGTACTGTCGCTTCGCTTGAGAACGGCAAAGAACCTCCCTGCCCATCGGGCGGGGGTTCTTTGCCCTGACCGTGCTGATCAGATCACACTTCTTTTCATGGCGGGGGGGTGTGCGTGGTCTTGGCCACTCTTTGGCAAACATCCAGGTGCTTTCAGTTTTTTAATGATCTCCCTTTCCAGGTGCGCAAAGGCCGCCAAATCCCCCGCCCACCCTTTAGCCTTCGCTCCCTCGCTTCGCATCGGTCGCTTGCCCCCCGTTTCACTTCGCTTCGCCGTCGGCGCTTTTGTCGCTATGCCGCTCTATGTGCTCCACTTCGGTCGCCTTTCCAAGCGCTCCCTTGCTTCGCTTCGATCGCCGCAAAATAGAAGGTTGCGGCAAAACTTGACCAAGTGCAACCATTGAAAGGTTGAGAAAGTTCAGATTTTGGATCCGGGCAAAATAGAAGGTTGCGGCAAAACTTGACCAAGTGCAACCATTGAAAGGTTGAGCTTCGGAAGGTTTAGGATCCGAGAGAAAAGAGGGGGGCAGGGGGGAGAATCCGCGAAAATAGAAGGGGGGTAGGGGGGTTGAGAATAATGCCAGGTCCGGTCCGGAGAAAAACAAGAGGTTGCGTAGAAAGCGCCCGAAATTAAAAAAAACCTTTTGCGAAGCAACGCAAGCGGAGCGGGAACGCAAGCGGGATCCCCTTAACCATTAATCGTTATTTCGATTATTATTAATAAAAACAGATAATTACAAGACTATTTTTGTAGCCAGGCAGCCCGACCGGTTGCAAAATTGTCAATGATACCATCGGTGTACACAATAAATGTACAATTTATGCAATGTAAGGGTCTCTTCCGGGAAACACCGAAGTGGCCATCTTCGCCACAGTATTACTTACTATATGGTAGTAAGTAATGAAAAAGGTAAAAATCTCCCCTTTGGGGAAGGGATTTTTGATCTTATTTTGATTTTTCGAACAATATTTTACGGGATTAGCGTATAAATCGAGAGACGCAGCGACCGAGATTCGAAAAGCCGGCTCCGCCGGATACAGCGAAAGGGAAAAAGCAAGAAATGGGCCAAAAAAAGGAAAAAAAAGGCGAGGCTCTCCGGATCTGGAAAACAGAATGAATTTTTAGTGTTGATCAGTGGGATTAAATAGAGCTTGTGACAATTTCGGTCAGGGCTCTCAGCTCCTTTACTCCCATGGCGGCATTATGATCGTAAGGAGGTTCTCGATTTACGGAAAGGTCTGGAAATCTTTTATTCTTGCTTGCCAGCCAGGCGTTCATGTATTTTAAAATCCTTTTGGCTTTGCGGTGCCCAAAATCAGTTAACTGCCTGATACCGGGAAAGTCGAACGATATTAATGATAGTTTTGACCGGATCTGGCCAGCTGGGTCGTTGTAAGTGAGTTTGCGCCTGACGATCTGGCCAAGACGAATAAGTTTCTTGATGTTTTTATAACACCAACTCTCACTGATATTTCTGCCGTGTCGGCCTTTGAGTGTCTTGCAGATCGATTTAATGTGAGGGTTAGTGTAATTTTTACCACTGGAAGGCATGAGGTAGGTATAAACATCGAGGATCTCAAGTTGTAGTTTACTTAACAAGATTTTTGGTTTTCGTGGCTTTAGAAACATAAAAAATCACCTCTCAATTTCTCCTCTTGAAGAATTTTTTCACAACAAGCTTCCATTTCCTCTTCCTCTATTTTACCAGCTAAAACAAGCCAGTCACTGAGCTCTCTTCCATTATTAAAAAATTCAACGGGGGTGAGACAATCAGATATATTCCAAGACATAGCTTTTATCTGGTAGTCAAAGACTTCTTGATCACTGCAATCGCAGGAAGAAGCAATAAGTCCGAGTATCTCAAACCATCTATCTTCTTTCTCTTCTTTAATATATCTGATGCGTCTCTCTGCCTCTTCTCTCATCATCACCGCCTGGCTCTTTTTCTTTTTTACCTTTTTCATATTTATTTTTTACCTCCTTTATTGTAAAACCCTTATTTTAGGGTGTTTTCAGCTTTTCTTAAAAAAACGACTCTCTCAAATGCCCTGTAATCAACGATCTAATGCAAATGAATACTACAACATACCTTCTTTTTTTTTGATTTACCTCGTTAAAGGATACCCAGGTTTTGCAGGTAATATCTGCCTGCAGGTGTCCGGGTAAAAAAAGATGGTCCTTGCCGGATCCGTCCGGATGATAAACGAATATAATTCGATTCCCTGGTAATGTATCCCGCCCTGATCAGCTGCTGGATATGGTAAAAAACCTGCCGGCGTTTAATGTGAGTGCCGAATCTTTTTGCAAGCAGCTTGATAATATCATCGATCGAAAGCGCAAAATGACGCTTTTCATCTTGACGTGCATATCGATATAGAATATAAAAAATATTATACCGTGTTGAGTTCATGATTTTCTTCTCCAAGTCCTGTTGGGCCGCGCAAAGCGAAATGGGGGATATCCGTGGATGGTTAAATTATAAATGCTTTGGGAGCATGCGGGCACAGCCGGTATTAAATTAAAAAACCTGTAATTGTGGTGTTTTGTCATACCCTTTTATGGGTTTTTTATTTGCTCAATGCAAGAAAAATATTTCTTAACACGTCCGAAACCCCGAAAAAAACTATGCGTTTGCTATCAATAATTTCCGATAGTTACGACCCCCTTATTTTTTTTTATGCCATCATATTGTGATTGCAATGTGCCATCACAATGTGAGTACTGCGAATATGTCCCTCTTCTTTAATAGTGCGTCAAATTAGCCAGGCTAAAAATCCCTGTAGACTGTAAAGGAAAGGGTCATATTTCAGGTTTCAGGAAAGGGTCATATTTTAGCGTGCCGGCAAATAATCCTCTTGACAATATGTCTCTTTACCTGTAGTGATTTGAGACAATATGTCCTTAATCAAAAACAGGGGAGAAATTATGATCAAGGCGCTCACAGATGACCAGTATTCGATTTTTATGACCAATCTGGCAAATATCCACATCAGAGATCAGTGTATTATGTTGTTTATGCTCCATGGAGGCCTCAGAAACGGCGAGGTCTGCAAATTACGATGGACGGATATCTGTATCAACAGGGAGGTATTCCACACGATCCACATCGTTAATGGCCACTCCAGGAAAAAAACATCAAGATACGTGACTTTATCACCAAAACTGATTGAGGTGATCAGGGATTATTTGAGTTGGTTCGACAAGCGCTACGGTTATATAAACCAAAACCGGCATGTGTTCATCACCCACAATCGAAAAATTAATATCCAACAGCGAGATGTACACCGAATCGTTGCCGATTACACAAAAAAACACCTGCAGGACACTTTTACACCGCACTCCCTCAGACACACATTTGCGACCAGGTTGTTACGCTGCAGCAACATCCGGGTGGTTCAACAGCTCCTTGGCCACAGCTCATTAAACAGCACAGAGATTTACACACATCCGACCAGTGATGACAGAAAAAATGCAATTAACCAGGCGTTTTAAAAGTTACCTGAAGGAAAGAACAAAAAGGAGGTCCTGGATTATGAGTCTACTTAATAACAAGGTCGTTATGCTAATCTTGCCGGCTCTGCTAAAAAGTGTATCACCGGTCCTGGTTGCTCAAATACAACCCTTGCTCGATCAACTAAAAGAAACAGCCAGAGCAACCTCGAATCCGTGGGACGATATTTTCATCGTCTTCCTGGAGGAACTGTTAAAAGAACTTACATTCTCGAGCCAGGGAAATTAAAGGTCGAGGGGAAAGGAGGCGGAAAAAAACAAGTGAATGAAATTTATGGGGCTATGGATGAAAAAGATGTGAAGATTAAAACGCTGTCGATCGCAAATAAAGACCTGCAAATGATTAACGATAAACTCATTGCAGAGGGCATTCAAAAAGACAAGATGATCGAGGAATTAAAGCTGAAAATTAGGAATCTAAAAAATAACATCAAAGACATTGCGATATGGGGTTCGGTGCTTTGGGCTATAACAATTTTGTTTGCATATGCGGCGTGGTTTTAATATTTGCCGCGCAGCTGAAATGAGCCGCGAACCAGCCGCAAACAGATAAAGTAAGAATCCCAAACTAACCCCAAATAAAAATAAATCGCATTAAAACAGTAAATAAAATGCATTAAAATAGACCCCAAATCGCAAAAAAAAGGAAAATAAACCCTAAAAAGAAGGAAAATAGAAGGTTGGGCTTTGATAAGATTAGGATCCGGACAAAATAGAAGGTTGCGCTAAAACTTGACCAAGTGCAACCTTTCAATGGTTGAGCTTTGACAGGTTTTTTTAATCAAAAACATTGGGGGGATAAAGATGAATAAAGAAGAAAAGAAGAAAATGATAAAAGAGATTACGATAGTGGGATGTCTGGTTTTAATTGGACTGGTTTGGATGGTCTATATGCTGTAGAAGGTTTAGGACCCGGACAAAATAGAAGGTTGCGCTAAAACTTGACCAGGTGCAACCTTTCAATGGTTGAGCTTTGACAGGTTTAGGAACAAAGAAAACCGAGGGGCGCAACGGCCATCCTGAACACATCGCACTAACTTTTTCAGACTGCAAAGAACCGCAGACTGAAAAAGTAGTGCTTTTTTTTGTAGTGCGCAAAGTAAAAAGGCCGAGGGGCGCAGAGATCTTCCCAGACACATCGCACTAACTTTTTCAGACTGCAAAAAAACGCAGACTGAAAAAGTAGTGCTCTTTTTTTATAGTGCGCAAAGTAAGAAAATCGGGGTTCGCGATATTTAACCTGGTCACACCGCATGATCATTGCAATCCACAAAGAAACGTGGATTGCAAACATCATGCTTTTTTTTATGGGACGCTCAAAAAGGGTGTTTAGGATCCTAAACAGGTTTTTCGACATTCCAGCCATGGCGCCGCCGGACATTCACAAACTGCTAAAGAAAAGCAGATTGTGAAAGTCCGGCTTTTTTTTTGGTCCGTAAAAGAAAAAAAAAGGGAGTTCGCGCAGAGGCCTCCCAGAAAGCCGCACGGCTTTTTCAGACTGCAAAGAACCGCAGACTGAAAAAGCCGTGCTTTAAATCGAGGTTCGCCCTGGAAAGAAAAAGAGAGGCGCAAAGGTTGCCTTTGCAAAGTCGCACTAACTTTTTCAGACTGCAAAGAAACGCAGACTGAAAAAGCCGTGCTTTAAATCGAGGTTCGCCCTGGAAAGAAAAAGAGGGGCGCAAAGGTTGCCTTTGCAAAGTCGCACTAACTTTTTCAGACTGCAAAGAAACGCAGACTGAAAAAGCCGTGCTTTAAATCGAGGTTCGCCCTGGAA
>JABUBO010000611.1_pt1 | contig 11618 bp, 14 predicted proteins | sample 7240361 | NCBI WGS metagenome assembly JABUBO01 (sample SAMN07256346, study PRJNA390944) | subsurface metagenome | isolation source: Methane hydrate marine sediment | place: Pacific Ocean: Eastern North Pacific, ODP site
ATTATCTAATTCAAAAATACAAAGGATTCTCGATAAAGCATTAAATTCCCAGGAAATAACCAAGATTGAAGGACTAGAGTTATTAAAATGTTCCGGAAATGATTTTTTAGCGCTACAATTAGTTGCAAATTATCTATGTTCTCTGAAAAAAGAAAATATTGTAACTTTCGTAATTAACAAGAACATTAATTTCACAAATATATGTACTAGTAGCTGTAAATTCTGTTCATTTAATGTATCGAAAAATCATAAAGAAGCTTATCTATTATCACTTGAAGAAATTAAAGAAAAAATTCTTGAAGCAAAAGATAAAAATTGTACAGAAGTATGCATTCAAGGAGGGTTAAATCCAAAAGTTGACTTTCAATTTTATTTAGATATTTTAAAAGTGGTAAAAAGTACCGCCCCTGAGATTCATGCACATGCTTTTTCACCACAAGAAATTTTTTATATGACACAATTAAATGGTTTAACTCTCGAAGATACGCTGAAAGAATTAAAAAAAGCTGGCTTGGACTCAATACCAGGAACTGCAGCAGAAATATTAAATGATGAAATAAGAAAAATTATATGCCCTAAAAAAATAACCTCAGAGCAATGGATTGAAATTATTTTTACTGCACATAAATTAGAAATTCCAACAACATCTACAATAATGTATGGTCATATAGAAAGCTTAGAAGATAGAATGATACATTTAGAAATAATAAGAAACATTCAAAAAGAGACTAGTGGAATAACAGAATTTGTTCTTTTGCCATATGTTAAAGAAAATCCAATGCTTTCAAAAATTAGGCAATATCCATTAAAACCAACTTATGGTATGGACGATTTAAAGTTGTTTTGTGTTGCAAGAATATTTTTAAATAATAATATTGATAATATTCAATGTTCTTGGGTTAAACTGGGGCCAAGATTTGCTCAAATTTCATTAAATTATGGTGTAAATGATTTTTCTGGAACGCTATTGGAAGAAAATATTTCTAGAAGCGCAGGAGCCCATTATGGTGAATATTTAAAACCTGAGGAAATCATCAATATAATTAAATCCGCTGGAAAACGTCCAGCTCAAAGAGATACTGTTTATAATATAATAAAATATTATTGATTTCTTTCGATTAATTGTCTTGAATGTATAATTTATCAGATTTTTCTGAGAAAATTTAAATATAAAATTAGAATTAGGTAACAGCAATAAAACACTTTGTTTAATTTTAAATTTAATTTTAAAGCTATTTCGCTTGAGAGAGGTATAATAAATTGATTTTAGATATGCATGTGCATCCTTTCTGCAAAGAAAGTACGTGGGATGATTTGGAAAAAATCGCAGACGTGAAGAAGGGGTATATACTGGAGTGCAAGCCTTTTTTGGTCGTTTATCAATTGCTGCTCAGGCTTTAAGTTTTGCAATAGTGCAAACTCTCACGGGATTTGTGGTAGGAACTGAGACCCAAACCCCCTTAGCAGTGTGGGGGATTCACGTTCATTTTGGTTTAATCCCAATGATCATTATGTGTGTATCAGTCCTCATATTTTGGAAGTTTTATAACCTAACACCGGAAAAACTGAAAGTGATTAAAGATAAATTAAATGAAATTGGACTTTAAATTGATGTTTTAATCCCATTTAAAACCAATTTTCCTTTTTTTTATATATCACATTTTCATAATTTTTAATTGTTGAGAAAATGGAAGAATTAAAACTGGTTATTAATTTTAATATAATTTAAATATTTTTAAAAATAATTATTTAGGTAAGTTTAAAAAAATCGTTAATATAGATAGAAACGATATTCAATGAATACTTCTAGAAAAAATTCTTCGCTAAAATATTTTATAATATTATTGGTTTTACTTATTTCATTTGGCTTAATTGATGTTTTTTTATGGGATATTTGTTATTGGCGTAAGGGCTTAGGGTTTTACCCTGAAGTGAAAACATATGAAAATGATTTGGGTTTGGGTAATGCAACTTTAAAAGTTAGTTTTGGTTCGAGACCATGGATTGTCCTGTTTGAAGATTTTTTACATAATGAGTTTGATGTTAGGATTTTTACTTGCGTATTTGAGCTAAATTCAAGTGGAGATATTAATTTAATTAGAATAATAAAAGCTACAGCTTCCATATATCATGACTCCAAATACATGGGGACTTTTATTTGTGAAAATGAAGGTTTAGTATGTTTTATTTCTACAATCTTCCCCGTTGCTCCACATTATATTTTTAATGTCCAAGGAATGGTTAGAGTAGAAATTAATGTTCAAGGAAATTCTCAGATCACGAGTTTTCCTTATTCACTATCATATGAAGTACCTGAACTATCTTGGCTCAACGCGTATGGTTTTCTTTTAATAATTTTTGGTCAAGTAATTGTTATTATAGTCCTAATTGCCGTTATTTTTACTATAAGAAGACATTCTAAACCTAGCCCCCCTCCTCCGTATGTATTAAGGTTGAAGACAGATACATAGAATTTATTCATCTTGAATATAATGTTTTCCAGAGTTTAAACAAATTTCTGCCTTTTTCAACTCTCGTCCTAAATAGTTAATATGAAAAAGATCATCTGTAAGTTTTAAGTTGATTACTTTTTTACTTATATCTTCAGCATTCTTACCGATTATTGTATTTATAAGATAGTTGTTAGTTGAGAAATGTAGCACATATACTTCATTTGTAAACTGATTAGTATAAATTTTAAAGTACCCATTTGAATCAGGTTGATAATAATCATCTGAATCTTCTATTAGTACTGCTTGATTTCTATTTATTTGTGGCAACTCAACTTTATTTTTACTTTTTGCACTAAAAATCTGTATTCCTTGATTAATCGGAGGCATTTTTTTATATTTAGATAAATATGCTAATTTAATTCCCTTCTTCAATTCATTAACTCCGTTAAATAATTTTGCACTATGTTCAACCGTAAAAATTACACCAATATCAAGCTCTGCAGCAATGCATGCTAAAAGCCCGTTAATTCCTATAGAATCTATATCCATTAGCTCAACAACGTTAGAAATTCCAAAAAATAAGGGAAATTCTAATTCTTTATATTTCTCTTCTTTAACTTTTTTATTATATAGTGAATATGCACTAATGGAGTTTATAAATCCCGGATTAATTGGTGTTTCTAAAAGAGGATCCAAAATGAGTTTTTGAAATCCCTTCTTCTTTAAAATTTCTGTTAAAGCAAATAAACGTTCAATTCTAACTTCTGGTATCTTTGGCATTATTGCCTTTGTTGTATCAGTTGGAAGAATTACAAAAGGTAAATCTTTAGGTGCATCTAAATGATTCTCATAATTACCATAATCTAAACTCAATATTAAGTCGATATCTACATCAATAGCAGCGTTAATTTCTTCTGAATTTAGAGTATCGGCACTTAATAGTATATTGTATTTGCTTTTAATGTACTCAATAATTTCTTGAAGTCTTGAAGGATTCGGTTTATTCGATATGCACCCGAGATCAATCACATCAGCTCCTGAAGCAATATAGTGTGTTATTTTTCTGTCTAATTGCTCAAAATTCTTTTGTGGTGCATTTATTATCTCGGCAATAATTAAAGGAGGTAAGTCTCTTCCGATAATTTTATCCGGAAATTTATCATTAATGATAAAAGTATGAGTAGAGATCGATTTTCGAGCAAACTCTATTCTAATATTTACTAATTTCTCATATTGATCTTTACCTGAAAATTTTAATAAATCACAAGCAGGAACTGTATTAGATAAATTTAAATCTTCTATTTTTTGTAAGATTGAGTATAAATCTGATAAAAATCTCGGGCCTTTACGTATAGGAATTGAAAATCTTTTTTCTAAATTATTTGTATCCCATTGAATAAAACCTGGTAAAAGAACAATATCATATTGATTTAATTTTTCTTCTAAAAGAAGTTGGTTTGTTAAATCTTCGGTTAAAAACGCAGATACGGAGATAGGAGCTTTAAGAACATCTATAAAATGATTCTTTGTTTCATTTGCAATTCTTTGTGCAGTTTGAAGACTTTGTATTCCAGTAATTATTAAAATGTTTATATTAATCACTTTCTATTTGTGCAAGAATTATTCTTTTTATTCCATTCAAATCAGAAAAAAGTGTAATTCCATCCATCTTTTTTAATCTTTCAATGTTTTCTAACTCGACTTCTCGAATCTTTAATATAAGTTTTTCTCCACTTGGTCTATAAGTCTCAATTGGTTTATCTTCTTGGTCAGAAGGATTTAAATAAACTGGAACACCCCCTTTAATTGTTTGCGCAACGCAATTCGTTATAAGCGTGTCAGCTATACCGTAAGCAATCTTTGCTGCAGAATTAGCACTTAAAGGGCACACAATTAACATTTTATATTCACCGGTCTGTAGAGGTCCCGCAAGAAATGGATTATTTGGAGTTTTCTCAACTTGAACTTTTTGAATGGTTTCTTTTAAATATAACCATTGGCGATACCACTTTGCAACCACCACTCCTTGAGTCGAGAGTATTACCGTAAAATCTATTGAATATTTTTTTTGTAGTTCCTTCATTAAATCAATTGATTCTTTAATTAAATAGCCAGAACCTGTTATTCCCCATATAATTTTACTTCTTTTCTCCTTATCCATGGCTTTTATGCCTTTCTTTCATATGGTATATAGATATGATCCAAAACAGAGCCTGATGAATCTTTTAATTTTAAATTGTCAATTATTGGTTTAAATTTGCCGCCAAGAAGGCCATCCGCAATAAATGCTGCACCTTGAGCTGAACGCTTAGCAATCTGACTATATGTTTTCATTTCTCTTACATTTGCAATCTTGTGCAGAATATTTTTAAGATCATCTTTAATAACCTCTAAATCAATCCCTCTTCCCGCTAATAAGATATCTTTAATCTTATTCTTTTCAGAGAAGGCAGAAGTTATTGCAAAGATTGCTTTTTTAATACTATCCATAAATGCTTTTATCGCTAATTTGGATTGAGCATCCTTTTTAGCTAACTGAACAACTTCTTGAAGACTTAAATTCGCATAGCCAGCAATTGAAGCTACACCACCTTGATAATAATGCTTTTTTTTGATTTCCCCAATTAGGTAAGCTAATTCTCCATCAACACTTCCACAAGCATGTATTCCCATGATATTTGAACCACCAATGCCATCAATAATTTGTCCATTTTCAATAGCTAAAACAGCTGTAAAACCAAATCCGATTTCAGTAAGAATAAAATTTGTTTTTTCTGCTGTGATATCATAACTCTCAATTTGATCCCGAATACCAACAACAGCCGTGCAGACTTTATCAGCCGTTCCCAGATCTATTTTATTGACTTTTTTATATGTTGGCACTGTTGGTAAATGTTTAACACTCGGCACAATTACACTTGGATAATTCTCAACTTTAATTCTTCTTAAAATCTCTCCTAATCCTACAATTTTTTTTTCTTTATCTCGTTTAAACTTTAATAAGATCTGAAACATATCCTTTTCTGTTAAATCTTGAACCTTTTTTAAAGGTAAGCCAAATCCACTTGGAGCAACCATTAGATCGAAAGGTTTTACACCATCTATTACTTCAAAAAATTTATCTGGGTCTTCCATTAAATTTTTAGTTAAAATTGAAGTATCTAAAAAAATTGAATTATTATCTAAACCAAAAAAATCCCAGCTTTTACTCCCAGGGTCTATTCCAATTACTTTCAAGATTCTAGATCATAAAAGAATTTAAACTAGATAATTATAATTTTTATAAATATAAAGTATTATGTCTTTTTCTAATAAGACATTCATTTTAATAAAGAAAAAAATTTTATTCTTCGTAGTAGCCTAGTATCTTAAGGTTTTTGTATTCGTTTTGTAGAAAATTTCTAATAGCAAGCCTTACGCCTTCTGATCTACTTGGTATCATTCCAAGTTTTTGGAGTTTTAATAGATTTTTATCATAAATATCAGGGATATTAATAGTTATGTTGCGCATGTGTCTTTTTTTTTCTTTTTTCCTATCCATTTTTTAAGTTTCCTAAGTATTTTGTATTTATTCAATTAATCATTTATATTTAGAAATATTAATTTATATAATTAAATATTAAACTAAATCCTCGATTAAATGCAATAGACCCTTAAATATATTATATTTGTATTAATCCTTGTATAAAATTTATGTTGGATTAATAATGATATATAAAACAAACTTATATTTAAAGCTATTCTCAATTTAGAAAGGAAATAATAGATTTTCGCTTTAAACATAATTATTTCATGATTTTAAAAATTTTGTGTGCCAAAAATGAGTAATCCATTTATTTCCTTTAAGTTTAGTTTTTTCGTTTATTTTTTTCAATATACCTTCCCCTAGCTTCAATGGTTTCTATTCGATCAATAATTTCATCTGATTGACTTTCATATTCTAATTTATAGCCATTTATTAAACTTTCAAAACATTCTTCGAAGTATTGCCCGTGTGTGCTTAATAAAACCCTTTTAATTAAATGTAAATCCACGCTTTTATCTTCAATTTTTATAGATTTCATTGAAAGTCCAAAATCAACAAAGAAAATTTTTTCATTTTTTGTAATAATGATATTAGATGTTGTTAGATCTCCATGGATAAAATCATTTTTATGCATAAATGCAATATATTTCCCAATTTGCTCAAAATACCATTTTCTCTTAGATTTATCGATTTTTCCTATAAGATCTTTAAGTTTTTGACCTTTAATATACTTCATAATAAGCCAATTATTATTAAGATCCACTTCAAATACTTGGGGGACCGGAACATTACATTTCTTTACAGAAATAAGCATTTTTCCCTCTATAATTGTTCGGGTTCGCCTTAATTTTTTATCTAATTCTTCTATCCGATACTTTTTAGGTCTACGATGTTTCACCAAAACTTCCTTATCAAACCACTTACCTTTATAAAGCGTCGCTTCTGCACCTTTATATATAATTCGACCAAGATTGATTACTGGATTATAATTTATATTTAACTCCTCCAAGGTATTTCTACATTCTCCATTCTCCATTTAGGATTAATGGTAGTATCTTCAATATCATCTGCTCCAACTTCTTTATATTTTAATATACCAGTCCAACCAATCATAGCACCATTATCTCCCGTATATTTCAAGGGTACAACTTTATATTTAGCATTGTGCTCATTACTTATATATGCAATCATTTCTTGTAATCTCTTATTTGCTGCAACCCCTCCTGTCAATAAAACCTCTGTTTTGTTAGTATGCGCTAATGCTCTTTCAGTTACCTCTGTGAGCATTGCAAAGGCAGTTTCCTGCAAGGAGTAAGCAATATCATTTAAATTATATTTCCTATTATAATCCCTGGATTTTAGCAGATTTTTTGCAGCTGTATATAATCCTGTAAAAGATAAATCCATACCTTTTACAACATATGGCAATGGAATATATTTCTTAGACTTCTGTGCAAGTTTCTCAATCTTGGGACCACCTGGATGTTGTAATCCTGCATCTCGAGCAAATGAATCAATAAAATTACCTACAGCAATATCTAATGTTTCCCCAAATATTTGATATCTCTCTGATTCGAAAGCACTAATAATAGTATTCCCCCCAGATACGTATAAGGTTAATGGATCTTTTACCCCACATTTGAGTCTTCCGATTTCTATATGCCCAATACAATGATTAACCCCAACTAGAGGGATTTTTAACTTTTGACTCAGAAATCGAACGATAAGAGCACCTACTCTCAAAACAGGACCAAGTCCGGGTCCTTGACTAAAAGCAATTAAATCAATATCCTTTATTGAAAGATTTGCTTGTGTAATTGCCATTATAATAGTTTTATCAAAACATTCAAGATGATGTTCTCTGACCTCTCGAGGATGCAAGCCACCAGTTTCTGGAATATACGTATCATTTACAATACTAAGCACATTTCCATCAAAATCTAAAATACTAACACCGAATGTATGAGCTGTACATTCAATGCCTAAGCAAATTTTCCTTTTTAATTTCACCAAAAAATCACAAAAAAAGTAAAAACAAAATCAAAAAAATTTACGCTGCTTTCTTTCTTTGTCGTGGAGCGCGTCTCCCTCCTCTAGCTGGAAGAACTGCCATACCTTTTTTTCCCTTTCTTTTAAATATAGTGTATCCGCACTTTCCGCAGTGGAATCGATCGTAATGATTCGCAAGGAAATAGCCAGGACCACATTTTGGACAAGTTCGATGTGTGTGGCGTAATTCTGAGCCATTTATTTCATAAAATTTTGATATAATTTCTCACATCTTTTCAAATATATAATTTACTTTTTTTTCTTTACTAATGTTGAATCAAATAAATTTTTGTATGGCTCACCTTTTTTTTTTGCAGAATAAACAACTTCTCTCTTCTCCTTTTCAATATTTCTAACTCTAATATGAAATGGCTCAAAAAATTTTAAAGTCTCTATATCCTCATAAATATGAGCAAGCCCAGATATTGAAGACGTCCCAAAATGAGTTTTTATATTCCTAATAATCGTTAAATTTTCATCTACAGTTTTTTGAGCCGCGATCTCCTTTTTGAAATCTATACGGTTTGGAGTTCCTTTTCCTTTATTATCTAATTTGAATTTTAATTCAAGCCGATTGACAAGCTCATTTTTCTTTTCTTCAATTATTTCAATACCGAGAACCATATCTAAAATCTAAATCTTTTTATCTACTCTATTAATATTAGTTAAAATAAAGAATAAAATAAAACATTTTTGGTCTTTGAAATATATTTATAAAAAAAATCTAAAGAAGTTGATAATTTTTATCATTTGTGAAATCATCATCTTTATTACTTTTTATCTTTTTCTTGAATATTAAAAATATATTAACTGGAGGATGGATGCTTCTATTTATCCTGGGTATCGTGATTCCTTATTTAATTGGAATTGAAATAACCATAAAATACGTATTTCGTATATACAGATGGAAGAAACAAGAATTAGAGCCTTTAATTCGGGAAGAATCAATCCTCTCTTAATATTTTTCCATTAGCTTAGTAAGCTCAGTTACTATTCTCTGAATTTGTTTAGTCACCTCAAGCATAACCAGACCTTCAGGAATAGGTTTTTCGGAATCTGTAACAGGAGGTTGTCCATAAAAAACATAGGATTTAATACCTTCTAAAAGCGAAAATCCGGAAATTAATGGGATTACTAATAAATCCTCTTCTCCATCAACAATTTTTACTAATACTCTTCGATTATTTTCGATTAACTCCTTTAATTTTGACCACATATCCTTAGAAATTGTCCCCGTGGGATTTTTTAATTCAATTATCTGCTCAAAAAATTCCTTGAAAGGGGTATCAATTCTTTGTCTTTTAGTCTTTTCATCAATAATACAAATCTTTATCATTTCCCTCAAATAAATATTTTCCAAAAAATCTTTAGTAACAATATCCCCAACGCAATAAACTCTATAATCTACACCCTTATTTATTCCCCTTTCTTTATTAAAAAAAGAAATAACCTCTCCAATTGTATCTTCCCTCTTACCTGAGATTAATCTACCTAAGGGTTGTGTGAACTTTTTTCTCTGAGTTATAGGGAGTCTAAGATCTTTCATCATTATAAATATGACTTTAATTAAAATAAATCTTTAAGACAAATGAGGAATGAGAAACCAAATTCGTAAAATCTTCAAGAGATTACCAAAAAGTATAATTGAGTACGGGAAATGCACTATCCCTATCTCACGCGAAGGGCATATTTCCCTTTAACGTAAATATTCATATAACGAGCAATTTTTGAATTAGGAGGATCTAAAATAATCACTTCACCCGAAAAATCATCACTAAGTGTGTGAGTTTTACATTTTGGACACATTGATTTATCTTTTTTGGTAATTAAATGGCAGTTTTTACACGCCTTTTCATCAGATACCATTTTTCATCAATCACCTTATTTTTTAATATGTCTAATATAAAATTATCAATTTATTTCTTTTTTTTCTTTTTGGATTTTGGTTTCTTCTCCATCTTCTCCGCCTCTTCTTCGGGAGCTTCCGTCTTCTCCGCCTCTTTATAATATTCCCTAAGATCTCGCTCAATCCAATCGTCTTTACCTAAAAATGGTTGTCTCATAGTCAACCCCAGCTTAGCCGTGCGACCACCCCCTAAAGAGACAGCTATTATGCGTGCGAGCACCATATCATTTACCTCTAAGATCTTTCCAGTCTCTTTCCCTAAAAATCTATACGCACTTTCTTCATACACAATATAATCATCACATATCTGACTTACATGCACAAGCGCATCTAAAGGACCAAGCCGAATAAATGCACCAAAATCCACAATCTCAACGCATGTACCTCGCACAACCTCCGAGATTGAAGGCCTAAATGTTAATATTCTAAAACTTACTTTATGAAATGTATTAGCTGAACTAGGGATTATCATTCCTAACCCAACATCTAATATATCAACAACTGCAATGATAAAACCAAATTCTTTGGTAACCGTGCCTTCATAATCATCGCTGAGAATTATTCTTGCTGAAATCTTTTTATCTTGCGAGTAAAGAAATGGAGGAATTTCAAGGGTGGATTCAAGAGTTATAAGCTTAAACATGTTTTAATTTTTTTTATTTTATTTGAATAAAGCATACTAAAATAAATATTTTATTATAATCATTTTACAAAATAATTCCTTACAAGAATGCAATGTAAAACTTAATCCCCACACCTACTATAACACATCTAAATTTTGTTATTAGTTTAATAACAAAAAAATATATTTTTAAAACAATAAAACAATTATATATTTAAAGAATACTCATTAATACTCTTAATTTCAAGATATACCAAAAAAAATCAAGATTGAAATATGGACAGTATCGAAACATTAGATTCTATTCTGAGACAATTGCTTTCATCCATTCCTGAGATTAAAGCTGCAGCTATCGTTAGTGCGGAGGGACTTCCAATCGCTTCGGCTTTAGAGGCAGGGATTGATGAAACACGCATAGCCGCAATGACGGCAGCAATTATTTCACTTGGCGAGCGTGCCGCAATGGAGTTAAACAAGGGTATCCTTGAACATATCCTTGTAAGGGGGACAAATGGTATATTATTAGTTATGTATTGCGGTGAGAATGCCGTTCTAACGGTCTCAACAACGGTTGATGTGAAACTCGGATTAATAATGTTAGATTGTAAACGATCTGCTCAGAAGATTGCCCTATTAATTTAAATTTCCCTTAAAAAAATCCACTTATTATATAAACTAATATTCTTCAACTTGTATTTTTAATATACCTACTTCTTTTAGTTTTGAATAATTTTATATTGACTATATAATAGATTTTGGAGTAAACAAATAAAAATCAATAATTTTATTATAAGTTTATAGAAAGGTAAAAACTTAAAGTATTTTGCACGAATTAAATGATTTCATTCTCGGTTTATTCTTAGCAGATGAGAATAATATAATTTATGAAAATATTAAATTCTCTAAAGAACTTACTGAGTTAAAAAAACAAGAGTTAATGGTACTTCCATTAAAATTTTTTGGACCAGTTTTTTTAACTAAGGCATATTCAAGATCTTTTAATTGGATAATTAAATTTATAGAATCCACAATATCTTTTAAAACGCAAGATACTGAAGACAC
>JABUBO010000612.1_pt1 | contig 11614 bp, 13 predicted proteins | sample 7240361 | NCBI WGS metagenome assembly JABUBO01 (sample SAMN07256346, study PRJNA390944) | subsurface metagenome | isolation source: Methane hydrate marine sediment | place: Pacific Ocean: Eastern North Pacific, ODP site
AACCAAGGGTGGGTAGTGAGGGAGTCCTCCTCAGCGGTCTGACAAAGGTCCTTATCGACAAGGGTCTAGTCGTGCCAGAAAAGACCAAGGCTGAGCTCGTTCAATCTGTCGGCGGGTATGAAATAGGTGAAGTGGTCAGGACCACCGGCATAGAGAAGGAGAGGTTGGAGTTAATAGCGGAAATTTATGGCCGGGCTGAGTGTGGGGTCATTATCTATGGAGAAGAGTTACTAAAGAGGCATGATGCCAGCTTGGTTACTGCTATCTTGAATCTGGCTAATATAACTGGGAATCAGGTTGGAGATAAGCTCAGGGTTATCTCGCTTAAACCGCGTGCTAATAGTCGCGGTGCCTGGGAGCTGGGGTTGGCCAAGGGTATAAAGCAGGATAAGCCGAAGGCACTGTATCTCCTTCTTGCCGATGAGCTTGTGGGAGATGAATTGTTGAGTTGGCTAAGGAGAATAGATTTCTTGGTAGTGCAAGCAAGTTACCACTCACCGGCAACATCTATAGCTGATGTAGTTCTGCCCTCACCCATCTGGGCGGAGAGAGAGGGTAAATATGTAACCATGGATGGTCGTGTTCTTGAATCAAAACAGGTGCTTCAACCCAAAGAAGGTCTGCCTCAGGATGAAGAAATATTGATGGAAATTTACCAAAAAGTTAGGTCGCAAGTTGAGCTCGAGCTAGGAGGTAAAAAGTGGCAAAAGTAAAAGTAGCTTCGGCATGGTTGGATGCCTGCGCTGGGTGTCACATGTCTTTTCTGGATTTAGATGAGGCGCTTATTGACCTGGCTGATGCTATAGAACTTACCGCTACTCCCATAACCGATATTAAGGAATTTCCGCCAGTTGATGTAGGCATCATCGAAGGGGCGGTGGGTAATGCCCATGACGAAGAAGTAGCCAAAAACCTGCGCGCCAAGTGCAAGATATTAATGGTATGGGGAGATTGTGCTTGTTTTGGTGGGATAGTCAGTATGCGCAACCTGTTCACCACTGAAGAGGTTCTTCAGCGGTATTACAGCACTGAGAGCACGGCAAAGGGTAGTAATATTCCCTCTTCGGAGGATTTACCGCCACTGACAACGGTTAAACCGATAAACCAGGTGGTTAAGGTTGACTGTTATGTCCCTGGATGTCCGCCTAGTCCTAAAGCTATTCACTATGCCCTGGCTGAGCTCCTGGAGGGTAGGATTCCGATACTACCCAGTGAGATGATGAGGTTTGATTAAGCTTTCAAACACGGGAGGCACTATGACTAGAAAAATTGTTATTGAGCCGGTTACCCGGATTGAGGGACATGGAAAGGTAACTATTCACCTTGACGATAAGGGAAATGTGGACAAAGCCAGACTTCATATTACTCAAGTGCGAGGATTTGAGAAGTTCTGTGAAGGGCGACTCTTCTGGGAGATGCCAGTCATTACTCCTCGAATCTGCGGCATTTGCCCGGTAAGCCACCACCTCGCTTCAGCTAAAGCCGGCGATATGATTTTGGGGGTGCAGCTGACACCTACTGCCGAGAGGCTACGCCGGCTAATTCACATGGCGCAGTTTGTTCAGTCCCATGCGCTTCATTTTTTCTACTTGGCCAGCCCCGACCTCCTCTTCGGTATGGGTGCTGACCCAGCTAAGCGAAATATTATGGGTCTTATTGCCGAAATGCCAGAAATTGCTAAAAAGGGAGTAAAGATTCGTGCTTTCGGCCAGAAAATAATAGAAACACTCGGGGATAAGAGGGTTCATCCCAATGCTGCCATCCCTGGAGGGATGAATAAAGCTCTTGCCCCTGATAAGCGTGATGAAATTCTAAGCCAGGTGGATGATATTATTGCTGATTGCCAATTCGCCGTTGACCTGATTAAGGATTATTGTGCTCAACATAGTGAGGAGGCTACCAGCTTTGCTAGTTTTGGCACTGGCTACCTCGGACTCGTAGATATTAATGGCAACGTTGAATATTATGATGGCAAGCTCAGATTGAAGGATAGCCAGGGTATTACCCTGGAAGATAATGTAGCCCCTGAGAATTACCTTTCCATTGTTGAGGAAAAGGTCGAAGATTGGTCTTACCTTAAGTTCCCTTACTACAAGAGGCTGGGTTACCCCGCTGGTATATACCGCGTAGGGCCTTTAGGGCGATTAAATGTAGCTGACGGTTGCGATACTCCTCTAGCTGATGAAGAGTTTCATAACTTTAAAAAACTAGGCAACGATGGTGTAGTGCAGGCGTCGTTATACTTCCACTACGCTAGGCTGATTGAAATGCTTAATGCCGCTGAGAAGATAAAGTCACTGGTACAAGACGAACTCATCTGCTCAAAGGAGATATGGGTCAATTCCAGCCAGATTAACGATGAGGGCATAGGAGTAATTGAAGCTCCCAGAGGAACACTTTTCCACCATTATTGGGTAGATAGAAGTGGTAAAATGCGTAAGGTCAACTTGATTGTGGCTACCGGTCATAATAATTTAGCCATGAATCGTGCTGTCTATGAAGTAGCTAGGGAATTTATCAAAGATGGGAAGGTTACTGAAGGGATACTTAATCGAGTCGAGGTGGCTATTCGTTGCTATGACCCCTGTCTCTCTTGCTCTACACATGCCCTAGGTCAGATGCCTTTGGAAATCACTATTTGCGAGTCAGATGGAAGTATTCGCCAAGTGTTGAGAAGTTAGCGTGAGGACTCTGGTTTTAGGTATAGGCAATCCAATCCTGGGAGATGATGGTATCGGCTTCCATATTGCTCAAGAATTAGCCAAGGAAATCAATGACGAAAACATTGATGTAAAAGATACCAGTGTAAATGGCTTAAATTTATTAGAACTCATTGTAGGATACGATAAGTTGATTGTAATCGATGCCATTATGACCGAGGATGAAAAAGTAGGGGAAATATACAGGCTTAAGCCGAGGAATAGTAGTGAGACGGCGTGGTCGACTATTTCGCTACACCATTTGAATCTGGCTACCACGATTCAGATAGGGAAAAAGCTTTTCCCAAAAGAAATGCCAGGCGAAGTCATAATTTTTGCTATAGGCGCTCAAGAAGTAACTGAGGTTACTGGAGAAATAACGGCTAGAGTAAAGGAAGCTATACCAAGGGTCATCAATCTAGTTTTAGAAGAGCTCAGCCTTAAGCGATAGTTAGGTGAGCTGAGACGTAATTCTTCAGTAGTTTCCTCATTACTCCTTACCTTAAGTATTGTCTTATCCTATTCATCGTACTCAATAATCCTTCTCATTGAGGAATACAAAGTCTAGTTCATTACTAAGCCACCGACGGAAGAAGAACTGGAAGACATGCTTAAGGAGGTTGACCGATGAAAAGAACCGGACAGGTACTACCTGGCAGAAGAATGAAAATGCAAAATCTAAAGGCTGCGCATGAGCAAAAGCAGCCAGCATTGCGGAATAAGAAAGGTGGCAAAAAAGACCTCTTGCTTCGTAACCCCAATTTCGTATCTGGAAGAAGGACTCTCAGCTTTGAGGCATCACCTCTTGCGTGTGAAGCAAGCGCTCTAACCACTGAGCTAATCGCCCCAAATCGTATCTATTTTACCCCCCAAAAACAGCTTTGTAAAGATAGCCCTCTTGCAGAACGAGCATAGGAGGCATTATCGGTGGCTTCGCCTTTAGCCTCACCCTTGCCGTCTTGGTGGTTGCTCTCGGTGCTCTCCTTACCGTGGTGCACATGGAGAGGCCCTGTTGCTCGGGATTGGTCTATATGGTAAAAGAGGCAGTGCAGTTAGCCGGCAAAGATATCCCCTCAAGGAAGTAACTGTTAGCATTAAGGGTTACCTAATATTAACTTCTTAAAAGTGTCCAAAAGGAGTATTGACAAGGAGAAAAATCTGTGTCTATTATTTGCTGTATTTCATAAGCACAGTAAGCATTTGTTCTACCAGGAGGGAATCAGCAATGGAAACCGAACAGGATAAAACTCTAGGCGCACTTCAAATTGCTATCCAGATGGAAATTGATGGCAAGGAATACTATGTGAGGGCTAGCCAGGAAAGTAGTAATGAGCTGGGTAAGAAACTGCTGCAGTCGCTAGCTGCTGAGGAAGACGTCCACCGGCAGAAGTTTGAGGAGATATACAGTGCTATACGAAGTAAAAAGGCTTGGCCCACGACTGACTTTCAGCCTGACGGGGGTCAAAGGCTAAGAACCATATTTGCCAAGGCAACTGAAGAGATGGGCTCTAATATAAAGGCTCTTGCTACTGAGCTTGATGCCATACAAACAGCCATGGACATGGAAAATAAGACCTATGATTTCTATAAAGGTCAGGGGGGAAACGCTACCTATGATGCTGAGAGGGGCTTTTATGAGACCTTGGCTGCCGAAGAAAGGGAGCACCATCTAGTTCTCCTTGACTACTACGAGTACCTCAAAGACCCAGCAGGGTGGTTTGTTAGGAAAGAACACCCATCTCTGGATGGTGGCTGAACGGGCGATGGAAACGTGGAAGCCAGTAAAAAAGTAACCCATGTAGATAATATTTACGAGGGATGAGAAATGAATGTTAAGGCTTTATATAAGTTAGGTTACGGCTTGTATGTAGTGAGCTCAAGAAAGGGAGACAGACTCAACGGGCAAATCGCTAATACGGTGTTTCAGATAACTTCTGAGCCGCCAACTATTGCCGTGAGCATCAACAAAAACAATCTAACCCACGAGTTTATTAAGGAAAGCAAGGTCTTTACAGCTTCCATTCTTTCCCAGGATACACCTCTCTCTTTTATTGGTCACTTCGGCTTCAAGTCAGGCAGGGACATAGACAAACTCGAGGGCATTAGTTATAAGATAGGTGAGACCCAGGCTCCAGTGGTTACTGACAATACCTTGGCTTACCTGGAAGCTAGGGTAATTCAAGAGGTGGATGTGGGAACCCATACTATTTTTGTTGGAGAGCTTGTAGGAGCAGATGTTATTAAAGAAGGCGAACCAATGACCTATGCCTATTACCATCAGGTCAAGCGGGGCACCACACCCAAGACTGCTCCTAGCTATGTTGAAGAGAAGGAGGAGGTAGCTAAAGTGCCAAAGTATGAATGTACCGTTTGTGGCTATATTTACGACCCTGAACTGGGAGACCCCGATGGTGGCATAAAACCGGGCACGCCTTTTGAAGAAATACCCGATGACTGGGTGTGTCCTGTCTGCGGGGCGGCTAAGAGTGAGTTTGAAAAAGTGGAATAAAAGGGGGTAGAAAACATGACAGTACAAAAGCAGGTCTACAGGTGTAATGTTTGTGGTAATATCGTTGAAGTGTTGCATACTGGAAAGGGGGAACTGGTCTGTTGCGGGCAGCCAATGGAGCTATTACAGGAGAAGACAGCAGATGTCGGTCTAGAAAAGCACGTACCGGTGATAGAGGCAACCGATAGCGGAATAAAGGTCAAGGTTGGCGATGTTCCCCATCCCATGGAGGGAAAGCACTACATAGAGTGGGTAGAAATAATCGCTGATGGCAGGAGTTGCCGGATATTTCTTAAGCCAGGAGATAAGCCGGAGGCAGAGTTTGACATAAAGCCGCAAAAAGTAACCGCTAGAGAGTATTGCAGTATTCATGGTTTATGGAAATCTAGCTAATAGACTTATACTTCCAAAACCAAACCCGAGAAAATAACATAAAGGAGGCATGAAATGGACTTCAGTAATCCTTTTGGGACTATGGTGCCCCGAAAGATGACTGCTGGTGAGCTAGCGAGGGTTATAATGCAAGACATAGCTGCCGAGCTGGATGCTGTTGCTGTCTACCAAGCTCATATTGACGCTACTGATGATGAGCGGGCTAAGAAAGTGCTGGCTCACGCTCGGGACGATGAAAAGGAGCATGTAGGGGAATTTCTGGCGCTACTGGAGATTCTCGACCCCAGGCAGGCGGAGTATATCAAAAAGGGGAAGGTAGAGATTGCTGAATTATTAGAGGGGAAGTAGTCCTATTAGCGGCAATCCAAGAATTGAGCATACTGAGGTATTCAGTGACCTGCTGAAAGAAGAGGAACAGCAAGGTTAGAAAGGAATCAGGATATGGCGCATTTATCGCTGCCTTTTGAGTCGAGATATTGGCCTTTGAAGAAGCTTTTCGATGTCTACGAGAGGTCGATAAGAGAGCCAGAGGAATTCTGGGCTGAACAGGCACGCCAGCTAGATTGGTTTAAGACCTGGGACAAGGTGCTGGAATGGGAGCCGCCTTTTGCTCGATGGTTTATAGGCGGACAACTGAACGCATCATATATATGTGTCGATCGGCATGTTAAAACTTGGCGGAGGAGTAAGGTAGCCATATATTGGGAAGGTGAACCAGGAGATGTCAGAGTCCTTAGCTATTCAACGCTATACGGTGAGGTCAACAAGTTTGCTTCTATCCTGAGGAGTGCCGGGGTGACAAAGGGGGATAGGGTAGCCCTGTACCTGCCTATGATACCTGAGCTCCCCATATTTATGCTTGCCTGTGCTAGAATTGGGGCTATACACACCGTCATTTTTTCAGGCTTCAGTGCTCAGGCTCTAGCCGACAGGCTCAATGACATAGAAGCCAAATTGCTGGTAACTGCTGACGGTGGATTCAGGAGAGGAAAGGTCGTGCCACTCAAGGAGATAGCGGACGATGCTGTTGCCCTGAGTCCTTCGGTGGAAAAGACTATTGTGGTAAGAAGAACAGGCAAGCCGGTGGCTATGAAGCAGTCGAGGGACTTTTGGCTTCAGGACTTGCTCGAGAAGGCAGCGCCATTTGTTGAACCTGTGCCAGTAGAGTCGAACCACCCGCTCTACATACTTTATACATCAGGAACTACAGGTAAGCCTAAGGGGATAGTTCATAGCACTGGAGGTTACCTTGTCCAAAACTACTGCGCCTATAAATGGGTCTTCGACCTGAAAGAAGAATCGGTCTACTGGTGTACCGCTGACGTGGGTTGGGTTACCGGACATAGTTCGATAGTCTATGCCCCTCTAGCCCACGGTGCCGCCATTGTTCTCTACGAAGGGGCACCAGATTATCCTACGCTTGACCGGTGGTGGAACATAATCGAGAAATATGGGGTTACCATATTCTATACCTCTCCCACCGCTATCAGGATGTTTATGAGATATAGTGAGGATTGGCCAGGGAAGCATAACCTGAGCAGCCTGGAGCTACTAGGGAGTGTCGGTGAGTCCATTAACCCAGAAGCCTGGCTATGGTATTACCAGCATATAGGGGGTGAGAGGTGCCCTATAGTTGATACCTGGTGGCAGACCGAAACCGGTGGCATCATGATATCGCCCACCCCCGGAATAGAATGTATTCCATTAAAGCCCGGCTCAGCCACCTTCCCTTTGCCAGGAATAGACGCAGCTGTGGTTAATGAAAGTGGCGAGCCGGTTGCCGCTGAAGAGCGAGGACTCTTGGTGATAAGGAAACCGTGGCCAGGGATGCTTCTTGGCATCTACGGCAACCCGGAGCGGTATAAAGAGGCTTATTGGTCAAGATTTCCAGGCATGTTCTACACAGGCGACTACGCAGTAAAAGACAGGGACGGATACTTTTGGTTTTTGGGCAGGGCTGACGAGATATTTAAGGTTGCTGGGCATAGAATCGGCACTGCTGAACTGGAGGATGCCGCCATCTCCCATCCCCAGGTAGCTGAGGTAGCAGTAGTGAGCAAAGCTGACCCCATAAAGGGCGAGAGCATCGTAGTTTTTGTCATACCTACAGAGGGAAGCACTCCTTCGGTGAGCCTGAAGAAGGAGGTGACTGACCACATGCGACGCATGGTAGGACCAATAGCCACCCCTGATGAGATATATTTCGTTTCCAAGCTGCCCAAGACGAGGAGTGGCAAGATAATGCGACGAGTTCTAAAGGCAGTGGCTAACGACGCTACTATCGGTGACCTCACCACATTGGAAGATGAAGCTTCCGTTGAGGAGATAGTCAGAGCTTACCAGGAACTTAAGAAAGCGGAAGAATAGTCGTTAGTATGGCGCAGTAGAGAAATATAGAGGTGAGGATATGGAGAAGCAAGCTGTGGAGGTTACTATTAACCAGGCAAAGCTACACATAATTCAAGGAGACATTACTAAGCAGGATACTGATGCCATAGTTAATGCTGCCAATTCCAGCCTCATGGGTGGTGGTGGAGTGGATGGAGCCATCCACAGGGCAGGAGGCCCTGCCATTTTAGAGGAGTGTAAGCAGATTGTAGCCAGACAGGGGCGCCTGCCCACCGGTAAGACAGTAATGACAGCCGGCGGAAATCTTAAGGCAAGATATGTCATTCATACTGTTGGACCTATCTGGCGTGGAGGCGATAAAGGCGAGCCTGAACTGCTGGCAAGTGCCTATCAGGAGAGCTTAAAACTGGCGATGGAGAACCAATTATCTAGTATTTCCTTCCCGTCAATTAGCACCGGTGCCTATGGCTATCCAGTTGCTAAGGCATCAAGAGTGGCCATGGGGGTAGTTATTGCCTCTCTTCGCCATAGCGTTACTTCTGTCAGGGAAGTAGTATTCGTGCTGTTTGATTCTCAAACCTTTAGAGCCTACTCATCAGCTCTCAAGGAGATAATAGGGACAAGTAACGAAAAGGATTAAGATTATTTTACTAACCTCAATCTGATGAAGGGCTTTTGTTATCGGCAGGGAAAAATGTTTTAGTCCGCCTAGTTGATATCTCCCAGACGTTGATTTGGGGTAGTAGGTTTTCCACATCAGCTCTATGACACAGTTCGGTGCCTGGTGTTAACACAGCGGCAGTGCCCATAGCTACTGCCAATCGGCAGGCTTCTATCAGTGGCTCTCCATAGGCTAACTTTAAGGCAAGACCAGCTATAGTAGAATCGCCAGCTCCCACGGTGCTTCGCACCTTTATCGGGGGCGGGACTGCCTTCACAAATTTTTTCTTGGTAGCGGCAATAATACCATCTCTTCCCCTGGAGATGACTACTACCTCAATACCCGTCCTAACCAGGTCAAGAGCTGCCTTGATGATTGCCTCTTCGGTAGGGAGTTCTCTCTTAAGCAGTTCCTCAGCCTCGTGGACATTAGGCTTAATGAGGTAGGGCTTAGCTTTTATACCTTCCGCTAACCATTGACCTTCAGAATCCAGGATAGTTCTTACCCTATAGCCTTTAGCTTCCATAACTATGTTGTAGTAGATGTTAACCGGAACACCAGGTGGTATGCTGCCGCTGGCTACTATTAAATCTGGCGCGGGATGAATTTCCCTCACTTTCCTATAGAACCTCTCCAGTTCCTTTTTTGAGATATGTGGACCGGGGGCATCAATCCTGGTTTGCTGGGAGGTTCTGGTATCAGTGATAATAAAATTGGTGCGTGTTTCCTGCTCAATAGGGGTGAAGCTGAATTGTACCCCCTCTTCATCAAGTAATATTTCTAAAGCTCTACCCTCGGGGCCACCTATGAATCCATAGGCTATAGTTCTGACATCCATCTCGTGAATAGCTCGTGATACATCTATGCCTTTACCGCCGGCATAACGATGCAATTTGAACCAACGGTTAGCTTCATCTACAACCAATCCGTTCACAGTAATATGCTCGTCCAAGCAGGGGTTAAGGGTAATGGTAGCAATCATAGCACCCCTCCGACCTCAATATTCTTTATACCACCTTTCTGATGTTTGTGCCAGCTCGTGGGCAGATATGCCAAGTTTCTTGTACCATGGCACAGCGTATTTGCTGGCTATCTCAGTTAGTCTTTTTAGCCTGTCTGCCCCCACAGTTGATAGATAATGAACCCTTTCTCGTGTATCATCAATATACATTGCCTCTTGCCAAATAGCACGCCCGCCTAGAAAGCCTGAAGCTCCAGCCTGGCAAGCGATTTCTACCTGTTGACAAAAAAGTTCGAAGTCTACACCGCCACTGAGGATGACCCAGGGCACCTGGGATGACATGTCTAACTGGTGACAGAGTTCAATTAGTTCAGGCTTATCCGTTTTGTAGCGCAGGTCAGCGGGAAACTCAGCCTTTAGCACATCTATGGGTAGGGTAGTGATATCCCGGGCGGTTTTAATCACTAACTGTTCTTTTAGAGCAGCAAACTCCTGGGGGTTATTAACTTCGTTACCTATAGGATAGCTCTTTGGTTCTACCAAGAAAGGGAGGTCATATTTTATACATTCTAGTGCCACCGTATTAACTGTATTCAACTGCTCGTTAGCTAGCTGTTTCAAATCTGGTCGATAGTAGACCAGAATCTTTACTGCTGAGGCACCCATTCGCTTAATCTTCTCAACACTCCATTCGTCCAGCAACTTGGTTAAACGGTGCTCCTTTTGGCCACTGTAGCCGGAGGCTTCTATACTAACCAGTAGACCGGTGTTATTAGGCAAGACGCTGTGACTAATGCATTGAGCAGCACCAAATATAGGGTCAAGTAGCACAGCACTGGCGTATTTAGCTAGGGTGGAACATAGCTCCAGCTTGCGCTCAACCATTTCTTCAGAGTTGACTTCTCCCGGCTGCTCTTCATCAATCATGCTGCGTAAAGACCCCCGGTGGTCCATAGCACATATAGTAAGGATGCCATCTGGATTTGCAATCTGTTGTAGGCCTCTTATTTTACCAATGCTTAATCTTTTCATGTTTCCCCTCGGGTATTATGGGATAAAAGTCAAGTCTAATCAAGGTCTGGCTTTATCCCCAGCCGTGGGCTATAATTATCAAGCATCAATTTCTTATCTGGAGAGAGTGGGATAATGCCCTGGTTCTATTATGTCGCCAGAGCAATAGTAAGGGTGTTGCTAAAACTCCTGACTCGTTGTCAGGTCAAGGGCAGGGAGAACATCCCTAGCCAAGGCCCCCTGCTGATAATAGCCAATCACCTTAGTCTAGCTGACCCGCCGCTACTTGGCGTTAGCCTCGGCCGGAAAGTGATATTTATGGCTAAAAAGGAGTTATTTCGTTTCAGGCTAATTGGTTACTTTATAGGTAGTTTGGGTGCATTTTCGGTGCACCGTGGGCAACTGGATAGGCAAGCGATGCGCCAGGCATATCAGGTACTCGCTGATGGCTTGACTTTAGTTATGTTCCCTGAAGGAACGAGGAGCCGTAGCGGTCGGCTGCGACCCGCCTTCCCCGGCCCGGCGCTAATAGCCATGCGTAGTGGTGCTCCTATTCTGCCGGTGGGCATTATTGGAACAGAAAAGATTAGGGGTGTAACCTGGTTGTTGCGCCGCCCTCGGATAACGGTTAATATCGGTTCCCCTTTCTATCTGCCACCAGTTAGTAGTAGATTGACTAAGGCGGAGCTTGCTGAACTTACTAATTCTATAATGGGGCATATAGCTGAACTCCTCCCCCCAGAATATCGTGGAGATTACGCAGGGCAGGAAGATTAGATGACATTGAGGATTGAAAAAGCGGCTGGAATAGGGTTTTGCTTCGGGGTTAAGCGAGCCATCAATATCTTAGAGAAGGTTGCCCGTGAGCGTGGTGGGGTGGAAACATTGGGAGCGGTGGTGCATAACCAACCGGTGCTACAAAGACTAGCCGAGCTTGGCGTTAGGGTAGCCAAGAGTGTTGATGATATACAGGGTGACACGGTGGCTATTAGCTCTCATGGAGTGAGCCCACAACTAGAGGAGAAGATTAG
>JABUBO010000613.1_pt1 | contig 11613 bp, 10 predicted proteins | sample 7240361 | NCBI WGS metagenome assembly JABUBO01 (sample SAMN07256346, study PRJNA390944) | subsurface metagenome | isolation source: Methane hydrate marine sediment | place: Pacific Ocean: Eastern North Pacific, ODP site
CCATATCTTTTACCGCTTTGATCCACTGGTCCGTATCCAGGTTTTTTGGATTGAAAATATTGTAATCTTTAACCGGATTGATCCGGTTAAAAGGCTGGGAATATTTCTCACCATCAAAAACATGTAAATCGTAATGAAATACAACACCCAGTTCCGCCTCCTGCCAGGCAAGCTGGGCTTGATTCGGTTTGGGAAAAGATATGGGAGCAACATTTGCTTTATTAACGGCAACGCATGAAACGGGGTTTGCCCTCTACCAGTCGGATGTGAATCCGTATTGCCTGAAAGCGGTGAAATGGAGAGATGGGAAAGGGGATATTGTAAAGGATTTTGTGAATTCCTGCCGGAAATATAATATCAAACCAGGAATTTACGTCGGAATTCGATGGAATTCATTTTTGGGGGTACATAATTTTCAGGCAAACGGAGAAGGAGATTTTAAAGAGAACCGACAAGCGTACTACAGGAAAATGTGTGAGGGAATGGTCGAAGAAATTTGTACACGTTATGGCGAGCTGTTTGAGATCTGGTTCGATGGAGGAGCAGATCATCCGGATAGAGGAGCCCCCGATGTACTGCCTATTGTGAAGAAGTATCAACCGAATTGCCTGTTTTACCACAACGGGCAGTTGGCTGAAGCCCACTGGGGCGGTTCGGAATCTGGAACAGTCGGGTATCCATGCTGGGCTACATTTCCTTTTCCCTCAGTCGACGGAATTCAATATCCTGATATCAGTAAAAACAATCGTTTCTTGCTTAAACATGGTGATCCGGAAGGAAGATACTGGATGCCGGCTATGTCGGATGCTCCTTTACGGGGATACAATGGCCGGCATGAATGGTTCTGGGAACCTGGCGATGAGGAACATATTTATCCACTGGAAAACCTGGTGGATATGTATTATAAATCAGTTGGCCGGAATTCCACTTTGATATTAGGGTCGACTCCAAATCCTGATGGTCTGATTCCGGAACCTGATGTTAAGCGGATGAAGGAATTTGGTGATGAGATCCGGAATAGGTTTAGTCAACCACTCGATCAAACCCATGGGGAAGGGGAAACAATCATACTTAAACTTTCAACTCCTGGCCTTATTAATCATATAATTCTGATGGAAGACATTAAACAAGGAGAACGGGTTAGAAATTTCATTGTGGAAGGATATTCTGGAGGAAAGTGGATAAAGCTCTGTGAAGGCAGTTGCATAGGCCAAAAAAATATTCAAAAGTTTGAAGAGGTTAACGTTTCAAAAGTCAGGTTAAAGATAAAAAAAAGCGTTGCACCTTCAGTAATTCGTCAGATGTCGGTTTACCATGTGGATGTTGAATTTCGAAATTGATTTTTTTGGAAATAGAAACCATTCATCAGTCTTAAATTTAATCGGATGAAATATATCAAGTTTTTATTCTTTGTTTTTGCTTTGATTTTCATGAGCCTGATTTTGCAGGGACAACATTCCCTTACTCATGATATACAGATTTTAAACTGGCATGGTTTTGATCAGGAAGTCTTCCAGTTTGATGGGCACAAAGCTCATATAGTAATACCGAAGAAACCATTGTATGGATATCCCTGGATATGGCGGGCGAGATTTCCAAACTGGCATATTGAAATGGACAGCATCCTTCTGCATAGTGGTTTCCATATAGCCTATATCAATACTAATAATTTGTACGGAAGTCCCATGGCAATGGATGTCTGGGATAAGTTCTATGCTTTTCTGACTCAAGAAAAAGGATTTTCAAAAGAAGTCGCACTGGAAGGAGTGAGCCGGGGAGGTCTTTTTATATACAACTGGGCAAAAAGAAATCCGGAAAAGGTATGTTGTATTTACGCCGAAGCACCGGTATGCGATTTTAAAAGCTGGCCCTTTAGACGGGGGAAATACAAAGGCAGCCTGGAAGACTGGGATAGATTACTGAAAACCTATGATTTTAATTCTACAGAAGAAGCACTGGAATATAAGGATAACCCTGTGGATAACCTGGAGAAACTGGCTGCGGCAAAGGTACCCATTCTTCATGTGATCGGCCTTAATGACCAGATTGTTCCTCCTGAAGAAAACACATTTATACTGGTTGATCGGTATGTAAAACTGGGTGGAATTGCAACAATTTATTCGAATACAAAAGGGCGGGAAAACCTTGCCGGACATCATTTTGTTCTGGACGATCCTGAATACATAGTAGATTTCATTATCCGGAATACTCCAATACCTGCTCAGAAGCTTGATAGTCGTAAGTATCACCACCTAAGGGGAGGACTGGACAATTACAGGATAAGTTTTGAGCAGGAGAAAAAAGGACGGGTGGCATTTCTTGGAGGGTCCATTACCTATAATCCGGGATGGAGAGATTCCATTTGTCAGTATCTGCAAAAAAGATTCCCTGAAACACACTTTGAGTTCATTGCTGCCGGAATACCATCATTGGGCAGTACTCCCGGTGCATTCCGCCTGGAAAGAGACGTGTTAAGCAAAGGTAAAATTGATCTTTTGTTTTAAGAAGCAGCGGTAAACGATCGAACCAACGGAATCACAATTGGGCAAATTCGCGGTATGGAAGGGATCGTCCGTCATGCCAGGATGACTAATCCGGCAGTAGACATTGTTATCATGCATTTCGTTGACCCTCCGAAAATGGAGGATTATCACCACGGGAGAGTCCCTGTTGTAATTCAAAATCATGAACGGGTGGCTGAGAACTATAATATACCAACTATTAACCTGGCCAAAGAAGTGACTGACCGGATTGATGCCGGAGAATTTACTTGGGAGGATGATTTTAAGAACCTGCATCCTTCACCTTTTGGACAACAGGTATATTTTTACTCGATGAAGACATTCCTGGAATCAGCATGGAGTAATACTCTCGATTCCGGGGAACAAGTGATTGACCATTCCCTGCCCGATAAGCTCGATCCTTTTTGTTATGATAAGGGTGCTTTTATTCCTATTGAACAAGCAAACCCAGGAAAAGGCTGGCGCCTGGATCCGGAATGGAAACCAGGGGATAAAGCAAGGACAAGGGAAGGATATGTGAATGTGCCAATGCTGATTGCCGAAGCTCCGGGTTCGGAGTTATCACTCAGATTTGAAGGCCGGGCCATCGGTATTGCAGTTGCCGCCGGACCGGATGCCGGAAAAGTGGAATACAGCATCGACAATTATCCCTGGAAAAAATTGGACCTTTTTACACAGTGGAGCGCACCCTTGCACTTACCGAAATATTATATGCTTGAGGCTGAACTTCAGCCGGGGAAACACAAGTTGAAAGTAAGGATTACTAATGAGAAAAATGAAAACAGCAAGGGTCATGCTTGCCGGATTGCTCACTTCTTTGTAAACGGTAACTAAATAGTATTCATTAGGATATTGTAAGTTAAAAACCAGAAGGAAATGAAATTATTTTATTTTTTATTTTATGCTCTGATTTTTATTATCCATGGAAGTTGTCGAATTACTGAGGTTGACCATGAATTACCCATACCAATTCCTCAACAACTTGCCTGGCAGGATGCCGAATTGGGGGTTCTGATTTGTTACGAACTCCACACTTTCATGCCTGGCCGTTACAACCAGGCAGTTAACAGGAAGAAAAATCTGGATCCGGAGCTATTTTTTCCGTCGGATCTTGATACTGATCAATGGATCAGGGCAGTGAGGGATATGGGTGCCAGGTTTGCCATTCTTACAGCTTCGCATGAATCCGGTTTTCGTCTCTGGCAATCGGAAATAAATCCTTTCTGTTTGAGGAATATTAAATGGAAAAACGGTGAAGGCGATATAGTAAAAGAATTTGGTGATGAAATAAAACGACGGCTCAGTAATCCAATTGCTACGAAAAAAGGAAAAGGAGAAAATATCCATCTTACGTTTAAGAAACCAACAAGAATAAATCGATTAAATAAAATACAATGAATCGACGATTTTTTATTAAACGCTCTTCAGTAGCAGGATCCATTTTTATTTTACCAGGATTATTCCTGTTTTCACCAGATCGTCTTTCTTTGCCCAAAGTCCTGATTATAGGAGACTCTATATCAATCGGTTATACACCATTTGTAAAACAAATGCTGGGCGGTATTGCCGGGGTGTATCATAATCCCGGAAATGGAAGATATACTGGTTATGGACTGGGAAAAATCGAGGAGTGGCTTGGGGATGAAAGTTGGGATGTAATTCATTTTAACTGGGGACTTTGGGACTTGTGTTATCGTAGCAATATTGATAATCCAGGGAATAAAGATAAGATAAATGGTACTTTGACCCATACCCTGGAGGAATACCGGGAAAATCTTGAGAAGCTGGTCAGCAGGTTAAGGCAAACAGGTGCCAGGCTTATTTTTGCCACAACCACCCCTGTTCCGGAAGGCGAACCGGGAAGGATTGCAGGCGATGAAATAAAATATAATAAAGTTGCTCTTGAAGTAATGAGCAAATACAATGTGCCCATAAATGATCTTCATTCATGGATCCTTCCTAAGATGGATAAATATCAAAAAGCCCCCGGAGATGTTCACTTCACAGAAGAAGGCTATCGGTATCTGGCCCGGCGGGTGAGCCAAATGATTATGCAGGCACTTGAATGAATAATGTAATGTTAACCCCGACAGGGTTCTGCCGAAGGCATTCCTGCGGAATAAATCCTGTCGGGGTTGAGCAGGGTACGAGTTATTATCAAAGGATTTTTTTATCATGGAAATTGAAACAATTGAAGAAGGGTCTTATTATCATATTTACAACCGAGGTATAAATGGAACGGATATATTTAAAGAAAGGAGAAACTATTATTATTTTTTAGATCTATATTCGAAATTTGTTGAACCAATCGCAGATACCTTTGCCTATTGTTTACTTAAAAATCATTTTCATTTCCTTGTCCAGATCAAGGAAAACCCCGCCAGGGTTCAGAACCCTGGCGGGGTTACAAACGCTAAAACAATAAATCCAAGCAGACAATTTGGAAATCTGTTTAATAGTTATGCACAAAGTTTTAATAAAGCTTATGATAGAACAGGAAGTCTATTCGAGAAACCATTTAAGCGTAAAAGAATAACTTCTGATGAATATTTCATTCATCTCATATACTATATCCATTATAATCCAACACATCATGGTTTTGTTGATGATCATACGAAATATCCATATTCTTCCTATTGTGCAATTCTTAAAAACAAATCAGAAGATATAAAACTGACAAGTGTATTGCATTGGTTTGATGACATTAGTAATTTTATTTATGTTCATAAACAAAAATCAGATTTTGATAGGATAAAAGAAATTATTATTGAACCTGATTAAAAACTCCGACAGAAAAACCCCGCCAGGGTTATGAACCCTGGCGGGGTTGGATATGCAAGTTAGGTAATTAGCGAACAAGCAGGAATTTTTTTTTCAGGATTTGCTGATAGGATTAGAAAATACTAATTTCGATTCAAATCAAAAACGAAAATGGCATGAATAAAAATTCGTCTGTTTCCAGTAAGTTTTCCCGCCGTAGTTTTATGTTAAGAACCGGATACACTGTTTTGGGAACCTTCTTTATTCATCCTTTTATAAGGGCATTAGGCTTGCCTGATTTTAACAATATCCGGCAAAATGGTCAGGCATCAAAGTACACACCATCCTTAAAAGTTGCATTTGTCAGGAGGGGGGAAGAATATGGAATGTGGTGGCCGGGTCAGGTTTATGATGGTAAAACAGCATTGGTAAATTATACGGAGCAAATCCTGGAAACCTGCAGGGAGCTTGATATAAAGATCGACCTTCAATCGAAACCCATTTATTCAATTGAGGAAGCAGAACAATGGATTAAAAAAGCTAAAATCGAAAAGCCTGATGGTCTTTTAATCGTTTTGCTTGACCGGCAACAACATGCATGGCCTACTGCAAATATGGCAATCGACAGTAAAATACCAACAGTTGTATTTTCACCTTTGGGTTCTTCATTTACCACAAATACTTCGAATCCCTCCAGGAAGGATGGTGTATTCATCTGTTCAACGGATGATTTCTCACAGCCCGCTTTAGGAATAAAAATGATAAAGGCAGGAGCCAGGTTGAGAGAAACCCGGTATCTCGTAATTAAAGGAAGTGAACGAAAGGATGCAGAAATTCAAAAATTGGGTATGAAATTACGTTATCTCCCCGCACAGGAATTTATTGATGAATATAATCGTATTCCGGTAAATAATGAAGTTAAGGAACTTGCGTCACAGATCATAAAGAATGCTACAGGTATTGATGGACCTTCAACTCAGGATATATATAATGGAATTAAAAGTTATATTGTTGCCCGCAATTTACTGGAGAGGGAACAGTGTGATGCCATAACGATGGATTGTCTGGGAGCCCTTGCCTCAAAAAAAAGAATGTTTGATTGGCTCACACTGCACATGTGCTACCAAATTAAATGGTTTTTCGAACGGGCAAGAGCCATACTCGATTGTACATCATCATGGAAACAGGGATGCTACAGCAAAATCCGTCTGGAAGATCGGACAAAGAATTACAGTAGCCGATACTTTGATCCCCCGCGAATATTTTGATCCTGCTTCAGAAAAGGTTAACCCAATTAAAATGCTGATCTCATCAGGTGAAATTGTGGATAATAAGTCTATACCTCCCTCTGGTGGTTGTGTTGTTGCCCCAATGGTTAAACTTGATAATGTGGACAGTTATCTTGAATATCCCGGATTTCATCAGATTTTCTTTTATGGTGATTATAAAAGGGAGTTGAAATATTTCTGCCAGCTTTACGGTATTCGCCCGGAAGTAGTTTAAATGTTGGTTTGGATACAAATTCGATTTTGCTTGGGTTTTTATTCGAAGAAGAACCATGTAAGGGTTTATCTATGGTTTATTTGTATAAACCTTCAAAATTGTTCTTTGCTTTTCTGATAAACTTTTACGGATTCCATTATGGCAAGTTTCATTATCAGGATAAGCCCGAATACCGCATACTTTTGGATGTGTTGTTGTAATGGTGAATTAAAATACCCGACACAACATGCCTGAAACAAATAATGCTTGGTTTTCTCCAGCTCAAGTTCGTTTTCCCCATTTAATAACCGACTTAAATAAAAACATATAACTCCGCAGGAAATCATTCCTAGCGAAAAAATCAAAAATGATGTTGTATTCGGGTTTCCATTTATGGTGCGTATGCCCCCTAAATAACTGAATGCATACTCCCGAAATAAATACTTATCCCCATAGGTGATTATACCCAAAATAAAAGTTAACAAATTTATAGTCATGAGATATGTTATATAATTGTTTATTTTCTGGGCAATATCAAGCTTACCGGTATGTTTATGCATTTCGTTTTGACTAAGCATAATTCTCAATTTTTCTTTTACTTAAAAGATATAAATTTTTTTGTGAATATTAAAATTTAACACGTTGTACGGTTAACCAATGATCGACTATGGCAGTTTCTCCCAAAGGGATGCCTTCGGCAGGCGCTTTTTTAAACTGGCTGTAATTCTACAATAATCCAAAGCCGATGGCCTTGTAATAATCGTTTGGTGAGGTCATGAAGAACACCATCGGTGTTCGATTATTGTAGAAAAAGTAATGCCGATAAGAAAACCGGTCCAACTACCATCGCTTACCAGGGAGAAATCGCTGCATGAACCGGAAAAGAAAAACGTTAATCAGGGCATAACGTCGTCATTATAATTATTGGAAATTTTAATCTATAATGAATTACAAGCTGAAAGAATATCTTCTTTTTAACTTGCTGATTGGATTTTTGATGCTAATTTTGATAGATTAAAGGAGCGTTAACAAAGTATGGGAGGTGTATATATTTTGTCATGAATAGCTTTTTAGATGAACCGATTACTGAATTAGTCGACTTGTTCAGGCCCTTAATAACCGGGGTTGAGTCTGTGATCGATATTGGAACAGGCACGTCCATACCGATCCATATATTTGCCGGTTCTTTCCCCGCCGTAAAATTTTATACAACTGACATTGAGGATCAAAGACAAAGAAAAGAACTGCCATTTATTTTATATGATGGTATAACCTTGCCTTTCGGAAATCAGGAATTTGATGTTTCCGTGCTAAATGAAACCCTGCATCATTGTGAAAACCCTGAAACGGTTTTGAGAGAAGCCCAACGGGTGGCAAAAGCCGTTTTCGTGGTGGAACATTTTCCCGATCCGGGGGTAAGTACGGATGAATTGGTTAAGGGAGAATTTTCGACTCTTGAGGCTCTCGATCTTGAATGTTCTGTTTATAATCCTTTTGATGAAGATTCTCTGTTATCGTTATACAGAAAACTGGGACTTGAAATTAAAGAAAAGTTTGAGATTCCCTATTTCGGGAACCGAAAAATAAAGAAGTATTTCTTTAAGTTGGTTGGGAAGATGGCTCCCGATAGCTATCGGGAGGAATAATGGAAAATTGGAACCATTCTGTGAGTAAAGCGAACAGAATGTCTCACGAGCAGGTTTGAGCGAACGATTGGCTCGAACGAAGTAAGAGCCAATCTTCATGAGCTGGTTCCAGAGCCTGGATTGTGGGAGCGAATAACGACCGTGGGAGCGAGTAAACCCTGTCGGGGTTAAATTATTAATATATGTCAACTTGAAAAGAATAAATTTAATTGTATATTAGAATTCTTAACTAATCAGTCAGCAGTCGGCAGTTCACAGTCGGCAAGAAAGTAAATAACAATCAAACAATAATAACACAATAATAAATATTAAAAATCACAAAAAACAAGCATCAAATAACAAATAATAATCAATTACCTAAATTCAAATTAACCAAACAGTTACGGAATTTGTCTTGAGATTTTGATATTGGGATTTGTAATTTATTTATTCACAAAATAATTAATTTTCAAAGGTGTTCCCCGAAAAAAACGTGGCAAGCTATGAGGTCACTTCGTTCAGTTGTAATTTGTTTTTTGTTATTTGGTCCCGATAGCTATCGGGATTAATTCAAAATTTATTTGACTTTATGGATTGACATTAAATAGTCCAGTCTTCAGATTGCCGACTGTTGACTGAAGATTGTCGACTTAAAAATGCAAAGTATAATGAGATTAGCCATTTTAGGCATTTCAAACTTAAGACACTGAATAGTTACTAGAATTTTTTATGAGTATAACGGAAGGGAAAATATTAATAGTTGATGATGATCCATATATCATTTTGTCATTACAGACGTTATTGGAACAACATTATTCGTTTGTGAAAGCTATTAGTGATCCTGAAGAGATTACAAAATTGATAACACAGGATTCCTTTGATGTGATTTTGCTGGATATGAATTTTAAGCTTGGGGATACTAGTGGGAGAGAAGGGATAAAATGGCTGAAAAAGATCCTTAAAATGGATCCGGAAACAAATATAGTTATTATTACTGCCTACGGTGGGATACATACAGCAGTGAAAGCCATGAAAGCCGGGGCTATGGATTTTATTGTAAAACCATGGCAAAATGAAAAAATTCTTTCAACAACCTCAGCAGCTTTTAAGTTAAGTTTATCGAAAAAGAAAGTTACAAAGCTGAAATCCCGGCAAAGAATATTAAGTTCTACCATTGATACCCAATTTGCTGATATTATCGGACACTCACCAGCGATAAGGAAAGTTTTTGATGATATTTCCAAGGTTGCTAAGACGGAAGCAAATATATTAATATTAGGGGAAAACGGTACCGGGAAGGAGCTGGTAGCCAGGGCGCTTCACAGAAAATCTGCCAGGGCTGGGGAGGTCTTTATTTCGGTTGATCTGGGTTCGATTACTGAGAGCTTATTTGAAAGTGAGCTTTTCGGTCATGTCAAAGGAGCTTTTACTGATGCCAGGGAAGACAGGGCCGGTCGTTTTGAAGCAGCCTCCTGTGGTACACTTTTCCTTGACGAGATCGGTAACCTGCCATTATCGCTTCAGGTTAAATTACTTAGCGTACTTGAAAGCCGGAAGATTATACGTGTTGGAAGTAATAAAGCTATTGATTTTGATGTACGACTTATATGTGCTACGAATCAAAATGTAAAGGAAATGATAGCAGATGGGATATTTAGACAGGACTTGTTATACAGGATCAATACGGTTGAAATTTCGTTGCCGCCACTTCGGGATAGGATAGAAGATATTCCTCAGCTTGCCAACTATTTTTTAGATAAATATTCCAAAAAATACCGTAAACCTGAATTAATCCTGCCTGAACAGGTAATAAAAAAACTTCAACGCTTCAATTGGCCGGGAAATATCAGAGAATTTCAGCATGCAATTGAAAGGGCAGTGATTCTAAGTGATGGAAAAAAATTGGAGACTAAAGATTTTGAATTTCTTTCAAATGATAAAAAAGAAGAAATCCCATTCGACAAGTATAATTTGGAAAATCTCGAAAAATGGGCGATTTTGAATTGTCTGGAAAAACATGGCGGGAATGTAACAAAAGCAGCTGTTGAACTTGGGCTAACACGGGGTGCCTTGTACAGAAGAATCGAAAAATATGGTAAATAGGAATTTCAGATTTAATGTCTTTTTCAGGCTTGGTATTGTAATGATACTCATGGGGCTATTCTCATATTATCTGTTTGTAGCAGACAAATATATCAGGAGTTTTTATATTGGATTTTTTATTCTGGCTTTGGTCATTGAATTATTGTGGTATGTTGATAAGAGCAACAGGGAACTTACAACGTTTCTGAGTACATTATTAAATGACGACTTTACTTCGAGGTTTAGAGATTATAAAAAAGGTAAAAGCTTTAAATTACTCTACAAGGCAATGAATCTTATTACAGATAAATTTCACAAGATAAGTGCTGACAGAGAAATACAATTTCAATATCTTCATACTCTTGTTGATCAAGTTAAAGTCGGGATATTATCGTATGATTCAAAGGGCAGGGTCCATCTTGTAAATCAGACCTTCAGGGAGTTATTTGGCACACCTCGCATAAGAAAGAATAACATGATCACTGAATTGAGTCCTGAGTTTCATAAACTGGTTGAAAAGATCAAACCAGGAGAACGATTTGTATATAAAGTATCAAAAAAGGGAAGTGACATTTCGCTCGCTATTCATGCAACGGAATTTAAAATGAAGAATAAGCGTTTTAAACTAATCTCAGCACAGGATATCCGCAGAGAATTGGAAGAAAGGGAATTGGAAGCATGGCAGAAACTTATACGTGTCCTTACACATGAAATAATGAATTCTGTTACTCCAATTTCCTCATTAAGTTCATCCCTTTATGAATTAGTAAAAATTGAAGAAGAACAGGAAAAACCATTGAATGATAAAGTCAAACAAAGATTGCAAAGTGGCCTTGAAGCTATTATCGACCGGAGCTCAGGACTGATGAAGTTTACAGAAGCATATAAAACGCTTACGCGAATTCCTCCTCCTGATATAAAGCCTATTCAGTCGGATGAATTAATTCACAGAATTGAAATTTTGTTTAAAACACAAACAGAAGAAAAAAATATTGATTTCAAAGCTGAACCCTTGTCGAAAACATGGAGTTTTCCGGGTGATATTGAGCTGCTTGATATGGTATTTATCAATCTGATGAAAAATTCTATGGAGGTTCTGGAAAATACCGAAGAACCTCAAATAAGAATCAGGATAAGTAAAT
>JABUBO010000614.1_pt1 | contig 11610 bp, 11 predicted proteins | sample 7240361 | NCBI WGS metagenome assembly JABUBO01 (sample SAMN07256346, study PRJNA390944) | subsurface metagenome | isolation source: Methane hydrate marine sediment | place: Pacific Ocean: Eastern North Pacific, ODP site
GGTATTCTTTTAGCGTTGATGAAGTATGTGATACCGCAGTTTAAAACGGTGCTTGAGGAGATGGTCTCAGGTGAGCTGAACCCGGTAACGACCACTGTGCTCGGTGTAAGCAACTGGATTGCAACACAATATGGCTGGGCTATCATAATAGGCATTCCGTTTGGAATAATATTTCTGCTCAAAATTGCGAGGAGGTTTCGCATCGGCAGATATGTTCTGGATTCAATAAAACTGAAGCTTCCGGTTATGGGACAGCTTACCAATAAAGTGTCGGTAACACGATGGACCAGAACTCTCGGAACATTGATTGGTGCCGGTGTGCCGATTCTGGACGCCCTTACTGTTACGCGTGAGACAGCGGGAAACGAAGTCTTTGCCAATATGCTCGAAAATGTCCACAATTCCATCAGGCAGGGTGATACATTTGCCGACCCTCTACGGCAGTCCAAAACCGTTGACTTAATCGTTTCCAATATGGTTGCCGTGGGTGAGGAAACAGGGGACCTGGACAAAATGCTTATGAAAGTGGCGGACAACTTCGATGAGCAGGTTGACGTGCTGGTCGCCTCGTTAATGTCGATGCTTGAGCCGATTATGATTATTTTTCTGGGTGGTATCGTTATGCTTATCGTCATGGCGGTATTTTTACCGATGATACAGGTTATCACCAGCTTAGGTGCGCAATAATAAGAAACGAACAAATAAATTAAAACGTTTAACCGAACAGTAAGGAGAAAAGAAATGAAGTCAATCATCAAACAGTCTAACAGGAAAGCGGCATTTACTATTATCGAGCTGCTAACGGTTATGAGCATTATTGTAATCCTCATAGGCGTTCTTGTGCCGGCGCTGAACAACGTCAGGAAGTACGCCAAGGAGGTAAAGCAACTGGCTCAGTTTCACAGCATCGAGGCCGCAACTGAACTTTTCAATAACAAATTCGATGGTTATCCACCTTCCGGTGCGATGGACAGAGCTGGTCAACCCTACTGCGGTGCGATGAAGCTTTGCGAGGCAATGATGGGCCGGGATTTGTTGGGCTTTCACCCGGATTCGGCCTTCAGGGCAGATGGTATGGATACTGCCGGTGTGAGGGACATATACCTACCTACTGACGATAATAGAAAAGCCAGAATTGGACGATTGCTGCAATTCGAAAATGCCAACGCATATAGGCTGGTAGATATATACGGCGCTGGTCAGACAACTCCTTTTCAGGAGAATACTTCTGTTTTATGTGACGTATATACACGTGAGACACGAACAGGGGAAAAGGCCGGTATGCCCATACTTTACTACAAGGCGGAAACGTCGAACAACCTGCATGACCCCAACGCTGCGCCAACACCTCAGGACAACATGGGTAATATCTACAATTACTGGGACAATCAGGTCTTGGTTGGTCTTGGTAAGCCGTGGGAGGAGGCAGGCAAGGCTTCAACGCATAGCCTTTCAAACCCTGCAAGGTTCTACAGAAATACAAGGAATAATAGGATTACCACGGTGCGCCAACCTTACAGAGCTGACACTTACATACTGCTCTCAGCAGGCTATGATGGCGAATATGGTACGGCTGACGATATATGTAATTTTCAGTGGAAATACAGAGAATGACGGCTTCGGGGAGGTGGAAGTTTAAGTGTTTAGTTTTGAGCTGAGTGAAGATTCTTCTACTTCGACCTTTCGGCTTCGTTCAGGGCTAAAGGCTGTTTCGCTCAGAATGATAAAAGGGGCATGGGAGTATTATTGTGTTTTTGATTAGTGTTATTAGGAATATAAAGGGGGAATAACTGTGAGGCGAAAAAGAACAGGATTTACAATTGTTGAGTTGTTAGCGGCTCTTGGGATAATTGCGTTGATGGTTGGGCTTCTTATCCCTGCTTTAAGTATGGTGCGCAATACAGCAAAAGAGACAAAACAAAAGGCACAGTATACGGCAATCGAGCTGGCTCTAACAGCCTTTAAAAACGACTATGGTGACTACCCTGGGTCTGACTGGATATTACCGCCGGCGCCGTGGAGTGATTACTGTGGCGCACAGAAGCTCGCCGAAGCTCTTGTAGGCTGGGACCTGTTAGGATTTCATCCGAAATCGGATTTCAGGTCTAATGGGCGTAACGACGATGGAGAGTTCATATACGATGCCAACAATCCCATTCTTTTTGACCAGAGAAGAGGCCCTTATCTGGAGCTCGCCACCTTCGATGCTTTTAGATTAGGTAATGTCTCAATTCGTGAGCCCGGCTTGTTTTTTGATACCAGGCCTTTGGCGCCTAATACTTTTGTACTTTGCGACGTATTTGGCGCAAGGAAAATAACGTTATCTGATGGCAAGACGGTCAAGGCGGGGGCGCCAATTCTTTATTACAGGGCAAACACTTCAGGGAAAACAATACGTGATATTTACAATGCTCAGCACAACGACGTCCTTATTCAGATAAAACAGCAGACAGACAACAAGGAGCAACCCTTATCCAGGCCTGTCGGTCAGTTTCAATATTTTTATGATTATATCAGAGACCCGAAGATAAGCGCCAGACCCTGGCCTTATAGGCCTGATTCTTACATATTGATTTCAGCGGGGGTAGATGGTATTTACGGGACAAGCGACGACATTCGCAACTTTGGAAATTAAGCCCCCCATCCACACCCGATTGAGCAAGCTAAAGCTATGAAAAGTTATAAATACAAGCATGGCGTAACCCTTGTCGAGATACTGGTCGTGGTGGCTATAATCGCGCTGCTGGCTTCAATGGTAATCGGCATCGCCGCTCGTATCGATAATCAGTCTAAAGAAAGGTGCCTCGAAAGTACTTTTGCGCTGCTGGAATGCGCGCTGCAGGAATATCACGAATACACAGGTAAATTTCCCGAACAGCCTGAAAAAGATTTTATAAATGCACTTGTACATTCGGAATATTTTTATAACGAGCTAAGCTTGATACCGGAGTCTCGGAAAATGTTGGGAAAAATCGCCGATTCCTTGCTAAAGAACGAATTCGGAGCTGCTGAGACGCCATTGGAGATATATGACCCGTGGGGAATGGTGCTGGATTACAGATATGTTCCCGGTGATAATTTCCCGGAGCTGGTATCGGCCGGGCCGGACAAAATCTTCGGCACTGATGATGATATAAATAACAGATGACAGATAAGGAATATCCAAGTAAGAAGTTGAGATTGCTTCGCTTGGCTTGCAATAACAATGCTATGAACCATAAACCACAAATCAAATCAGGTCTTACGTTAACAGAGATGGTGGTTGTTATCGCAACCATATCGCTGCTCGTTGCTATTGGTGTGCCGGTTATGCGTGTGATTCGTGAGTCATTCGAGTCTGGGAGCAGTGGTAAGAATATGATAAGCGCTGCTTTGTCCAGCGCCCGTGCTATCGCTGCCAAGGAACGGCATTACGCCGGCATACGGTTCCAGCAGGATTTGGCCGGCAACCAATATATGGTCTTTATAGTGCACGATTTTGAAAATCATCGTTTAAATCCCGGTTTTCGAGCGGTTGAAGGCCTTAAGCCAATAAAGCTGCCCGAGAGTATGGGAGTAATGGACTTGATGGTCAGAATCAACCACAGTACACATTGGACCGATGCGGAAGACCTCCTCGACGAGCCGATTAAGGTGGCCTACCTTGATGATACGAATCCGCAGAATTTTGGGCCGGGCCGAAAGAACAAATATATTACGGACACGTCCAGTTTTTCGATTGTTTTCTCGCCGAGCGGCAAGCTGATAATACGCGACGTTCGCGTGAGAAACAGAGATGGAATTTATCAGCCAAATAATGACCTCTCCGATAAAGTATCGATGGATAGTATCTTCAATTCTCCTGATAATATAACAAATTACGGGGTGGGTATGTTCATTCAGGATGACTATGCTGAGCTGGGTTTGGGGGCGGAATCGAGCCGAAACAGGTTCGTTATCTATGACAAAAGCCGGTTTAATAAATTAAACGCAGAGAATAGGTTCAATTATTTAAGTAGTCTGGAGCTGGTCTATATAAATCCATACACAGGGATGATAATTTCGACGGATTGATGAGCCTATGAGAAATACTCGACAATATAATGGTTTTTCTCTTACCGAGGTTTTGTTAGCTGTTGGTACGCTCGCCATCGGGATGATTTTCATAAGCGGCACATTCCTCACCGGTATTTATTTTGCGACCATTGCTACTGAGCGAACCACGGCGGCGGTAGCAGTCGATGAGGCCTTTGCAAAAATCAGGTTGTACGGCTTTAATTTAACAGACCCAAATCTGGTGGCCGACGAAATGACACCGTTCGAAATGTTAAATCCCATAGCCGCTGACGAGTTTGCATATCCTTCGACAAAACGCTTAGCCCGGAAGCAGTATTACTGGTCTGCGTTGTGCAGGCAAGTGAATTCTACCCTGACTAACCGGCTTGTGCAGGTAACAGTTTTTGTCAGCAGAAAAGTCGGTAACAGAAGCACGTATCCGGGCGGGACGCAAAAGCCTGTTCCGGTTAAGCTTAGTGTTTCAATTGTTCCAGGGGCTGGTAACGAAAATAAGCTCATGATAAACGTAGCGGGTGAGGAAACGTTCATCAATGGCGGTTGTACGATAGCGAATAACCAGACAGGCCGGCTTTATCGAGTACTGCAGCGCGATGCTGATGCTCCTAACATAATCGTGCTCGACAGGATTTGGCTGGGTGGGCTGAGTGATTCGGTGTGGGTGGTTCCTCCACCTCTCGGCGGCGGCAGATACCCCTGCATAGCGATATATCAGAAAGTAATTAGATTTTAACCGCAGATTACACGGATTTTGAATACGGATTACACAGATTAAAGAAGTGATTCCACCGTAGGTGGACATGTGATATTGATGAGTGAAGATTAACTGTTTCTGTTAACTATGAATTACAAATCACGAACCAATAAAGCCTTTACTCTAATTGAGCTTTTGGTGGCTATTGGGATTCTGGCTGTAATGCTGTCGTTTGTGAGTGTGATTTTCAAAGTCAGCATTGGAGCTTATCGCACCGCAATCGCGAACACTGAAATTATGCAGAAACTGCGGGCCCTTACCAGTCAGCTCAATGCAGACTTTGAAGGCCTCAGGAAGGATGGGGAAATTTTCGTAGCGTGGGTGGCCAAACCGGTGACTGCCGCTGATTATAAGGATAACGACCTCGACGGGTATGAGAGGTTCGACAGGATAATGTTTTTTGCGGATGGTGATTTTCAATCTTATAAGGTTAACCCGATGGTTCGCGGTAACGTTGCAAGAATCTTTTATATGATTGCCAGGAAAGGTATTGTCAGGGCGCAGGGGCAGGACAGAACCAAGCGGGTGCTTGCAAGAAGCGTACATATATTAACGGCTGACCCGAGCCTTGCCGATTTTTTGGACCCCAACAGCTTCAGTGATGCACAATGGTTCGAGTGGAACAACCGGTATGAGTACGACAAGATATCTTTAGAGGGCTGGAAGAAGATTGCGTGGGAGAACAAGAAGAATATGCTCTCTATCATGAGTGATATTACGGTTGACACCAGTAATATCAGCGAATCAATCAGGGGAGTGGCGGTTGAACCGGCGGACGCGAATTCAATCCATATGCTTTTGTGCGAGGGCGTGGGGGAGTTCAAGATTCAGGGCTGGTATGACGCCCAGCAGCAATGGTTACCTGAGGTTGACCCGGATGGTGACGGGGATTTGGCAGATACACACTTCTTCTTCTCTGACCCAAATAGTGTTCCAGGAGTGCTGTATCCCTATCCCTCTTCCGGAGTAGTAACTATGAACAACATAAATTATCCCAGAGAGCAGGTGGATGAGGCGCATTTTAACGCTATCCCCGGGCTTGGACGGGCGCTTAAGTTCACTTTTACGTTATACGATTCCAAAGGCATTATAAAAGAAGGCATGACTTTTACTCACATTGTTTATTTAGACAAGTAATCTGACAAAAATGAAACTAGTAAACAAGAAATTTCGTAGGAGTACGTTTTCTGTCGGCTCGGCCCTTATCCTGGCGGTGGTCTTGACCAGTCTGCTCGCTATTGTCGGTGTGCTGTTTGTAATGATTACACGTATTGACACGATAGCAACATCGGCCATAGCGGAAAATAAAGAGCTGGAGTTCGCGGCCGAAACAGTCATCGCAAAGATATCGCAGGAATTGGCTTCAGATGTCCCCGGCTCAGCAGCAGAATATCAGGATTATCCGGGACCGGAGGATAAATGGCTGGCGAGTCTTGAGCCTTACGAATCGAACGGTGATTATTACTGGCGGCAGATAAGCGATGTTACAGGATATTTAGCCGGCTATAGCAGTGACATACAGGCAAAGGTTGTGGGTGAGTATGACGCGATAACCGATTTCAATAATCTGGTTGCTAATGCCGATGCCGACGGTGACGGTGTGGGCGATTCAAAGTGGATTAAACTCGATGATATAACCTCCGGCAAAGGCAAACCTATTTATGCAGCCGTCAGAATTGTTGACAACGGGGCAATGCTAAACGTCAATACGGCTTATAAGTTCGACATGAGCGATCCTAACGCAACTATACTCGACATCGACGGTTCAAGCCAAATGCAGATAAATCTTATGGCTTTGGCCAGCCGAGGGGGCACGCCAGCCGGCTCGGCAGAAGAGACGGCTTTGCTTAGAGCAAGAGCAAATAACGGCGTTGGTGTTGACCTGCTGGATTTGCGTAGATACGAGCAGAATGTTATCTGGAGCTACGGCGAGCCAATCGGGGCTTATACACCTTTTGATATTTCTGATGAGCTCGAAATTCGTTACAGGTTCCTTTTGAATCATACCGGTATAGACACACGGCTGGAAGATTGGGGTGTTGATTTCAGAAATAATACTTTGTCCACCCCTGTAACATCAGGCGGGGAACCGCTGGATATCTGGTTCAAAAGGGCCTATGATGACGGCAGTGTTGACCCAAATTATTATACGTATCGGCATATCGCAACCACCTACAATATGGACCGGATTATTAATCCCGACGGGTCAGAGCTGAATGACGGAAAGATGATTAATGTCAATACAGCGGATAAAAGTTTAATGTATGATGCGATATATGCGGGACTTTTGGATGCCGACCCTAACTTTATAATTGTGGACTCAAACGGATTAGCCGCTCAATTGGCAGTCAATATCGTTGACTTTAGTGATTCCGATACAGAGGTAACGTATTTGCCGTTCGGGCAAAAGACATATTACGGCTTCGAGGCCCAGCCGTTTATAAGTGAGATAGCGTTCAGTATCAGCGAGACAGATGCAAATAATTCGGCGAATAATGAGTTTGCGATTGAGCTTTATAATCCTTTTGATGTAGATATTCCGTTGGGTAATTTCCGGCTGGAGCTTCGCCGTCAAAATGGCGATGTCGCGAGCACGATAAATCTGGCCGGCTATGGTATAGCGGACGGTAGTCGATTTGTAGTTACCAACGGCTCTACCGCTTCGAGCGGGTTTGGTGTTACGGGCTTGATGGGGACGGGCGGGGGTAGGGAAGACCCTAATCTGGTATTAGCGACATATCTTTCTCTGGGTACGGACCCACCGACCTATGCGTTAAGTGAAAGATATGACATTTATCTTCTGAGGACGACATCGGCTGAAGATATATATCTTGATAAACAGGAAACCGAAGATGAGTGGTTTGACTGGGCTGCTATTAAAGGTACGAGGCAGTCTTACAGCAGGACTGACAACAACTGGGACGTAGTGTATCAGAATTTGCAGACTGCGGCCGAGACATTGGGTGGAGCGAATGGCCTAAGCGCCGGACAAAGGAACTACAATCTTGAAAATTCTGTGGGTCCTTTTGTGACGATTGGTGATATAGCAAGGGTCCTTAAGGTGGGGCCGAGTGCCGACCCGTGCGATATGATTGGTATGCGAGTTGCGTCAGAGCCCGGCGAAGAAGTCGTTCGGCTTGATTTGCTGAATCCGGCTTTTGCGAATCTTTTTCAATATCTGACGGTCATCGACCCGGCATCTTTTGGCCAGGGAGAATATGAAACGAGAATAAAAGGCCGGATAAACGTCAATACTGCCCCATGGTTTGTAATAGCGCAGCTACCGTGGATGTCTCCTGCAATCGCCCAGGCAATAGTTGCGCATCGAGATACAGAAGGAGGTTTTGAAAGTACCGGTGAGTTGATGCATGTTCCCGCGATGGGCTATTACGCTTATGACCCTTTGTATAGTTCTTTCGATTTAGACCGATTTCCCGACCTTACGCCGGACGATGGGGCGGTGAGCGATTTTGAAGAGAGGGACGTGATTTTCTCGCGGATAAGCAATCTTGTAACTGTGCGAAGTGATGTTTTTACCGCTTATATTCTCATTCGTATCGGCCTCGACGGCCCACAAAGAAGAGTTATAGCAATACTCGACAGAAGCCAGGCCAACTCTCCCAGCGATAGAGTGAAAATCGTTGCATCGCACCCCGTTCCCGACCCACGATAAATGGCATACAAAGTTAGCTCTCGCTTTCATCCTGAGGCGCAAATGAGGGATTTTACCTGCCCATAGTTGAAAAATTTAATGTGCCATATTGCAATAAGTATAATTATATGGTATAATATACATTAAAGGATAATGCTATATGGCAAAGGTTCACTTTGAATGGGATTTGCGTAAAGATAAACTGAATCGGAAGAAACATAATGTTTCATTTTCATTGGCTCAACGTGCTTTTTTGGACCCAAATCGTATAATCGCAAGGGACCTAAAGCATAGTAAAAAAGAGCAGAGATATTACTGTGTTGGACGAGTTAATGAAGGAATCCTTACTGTTCGGTTTACTTATAGAGGTAATGTAATTAGAATTATTGGTGCCGGATACTGGAGAAAAGGAAAAGTGATATATGAAAAAAAGAATAAAATATACTGATGAACCTATTGCGTTGGAGGTTATTGATGATTTTCTTCCACCACCGGATAAGCTTGCTTTGAAGCAGGAAAATGTCAAAGTGACGATTACCCTAAGTAAAGCCAGTGTTGACTTTTTTAAGAAACATGCAAAGAAGCAACGCAGCCATTACCAAACAATGATTAGAAGGGTTCTCGACTATTATGTTGCTCACTATAGGTAAGTGTCCCCCAGCTAAGTTCCAAGTTACCAGGTGATTGACGATTGTCGATTTCTGGTCCCGTACTTTTGATACTTGATTCTCGTATTTGAAAAAATGTATTAGAAAGAGCATCCACAGCATACCTGTCATAAGCGTTCTGCTTTGGTGGATATATTATTCAGCATACCAGTCTGATTTCTTGCTTGTCGCCTTGCTTATGAAGTTTCGATTTCATTCACGATTTAGAAGTTCGAGTAATTCGGGGTGGACTTTTTTATTGGCTGCCAATAGTTGAAATTGCTGAGCTTCATAGCTTTCCAAATCGACAGGAAAGATTTTTTCCCCTTGCCAATTGGTAACGATAGCTCCTGCGGCCTCAGCGATTATGGTCCCGGCTGCTATGTCCCACAACTTCGGGTTGGAGGCAATAGTGGCTATAAGGCCGCCCTTTGCCACGTATGCCAATTGCAGAGCGGTTGTGCCTAAATTTCGGAATCTTGTTCGCTGCATAATTTCACAGACCCAACCCGGCACGCCATTGTCAAAATGACTATCCAGACCAATGCTTGAAAATATATCCATTGTTTCTTCGCTTGCTGTTATTCGCCTGCTGTTCAATTGTGCCTCGCCGCCTTTGACAGCAGTGAACATTGAATCCGTTGCCGGCTCGAAAATCACACCTACAATGGGCTGGCCTTCGTATATTGCCGCTATGCTGATGGTGAAGAAAAGCATGCGATGTGCAAAATTGTTTGTTCCGTCTATGGGGTCGATAATCCACCAGAGCTGCCGGCCACCTCGTGGGGGCTGTTTGAATATTTTACCCTCGCTACCTTCCTCAGCGATAAAGCCGTGGTCGGGATAGTTCTCCTTGATTCGGTCGATAATTATCTTCTGGCATCGTGCATCGGTCTGGGTTACCAGCTCGGTGGCGTTCTTAACTGAGGCCTTGATGAAATCGATTTCTTCCATCGCACGCTGGCCGGCCAGGCGTGCCGCCACGATAGCTGTTTCCAGTATTCTGCTCAAATCTCTCTGCTCTAACGGCATATTCGTATCTCACAACGCGTACTTCGTTTTTTGCCAATAACTAACGGGCATTGGTCGTTTCTTGACAGAATTGCCCGGCTGCTTTATTCTAACGTAGTTATGCCAAAAAGCCAACAGATAAATAAGTTGAAAATTTTTATCCGAGCGTCGTCTCGCCAGCGGATGGCAGCGGTAATTGTTTGCTTGGCGGTAATTGGTCTCTTCGGAATTTTTGCGCTGGCGGGACATTATAATATCGATATGGGACGGTGGCTTGGGTATTGCGGGTTCAAGCAAAAATATGGGCTGCCGTGTCCAACGTGCGGAATGACTACTGCGACACTTGCCTTCGCCCAGGGCAAAATCTTAGAGGCGTTTTATATCCAGCCGGCCTGTGCGTTATTATGTTGTGTGCTGGTGGTTATAGCATTTTTGGCCTTTGTTATAGCCTTTTTTGGAGTGTATTTCCGCTTTTTAGAGCGTTTTTTTAGAGAGGTTAAAGTAAAGTACATCATTTTAGCCATAATAGTTATTATTGCTGCCGGCTGGGCGGTAACGTTGGCTCAGGCACTGGCAGCAGGTAATTGACTTCGCCAAAAGGCGGCGGATTTCACCCGGAGCAAATCCCGCTACCCACTCCCCGATTCGGAGTCGAGGACAGGCTCCGCAGGCAAAGACAAGGGCACATCTGGCGACTTCGACTACAATCTTGATTATTTGGGGAGAGATTGCTGATTTTATTTGAGGGTATTGAAAAAGGATGCATAATTTGGCAGATTTTGCTTGACGGGGAAGTAGATAATTTGGTATAGATAACATTAGTGAAGCTTGCGCCTGCATAGTCCGACATCTGTGTATTTTGGTTTCCCTGCCTGTCTCGGCTTGGTTCGTCAAGGCCGAGCGAGTTGGAGCGGGGCCGAGCCAGGACGGGCGGGTGCAATTCCTGTAGTTCTTTGAATAAGAGGAGGAGTTATTGTGCAAGGCACAAAGTTGCAGCGAAAGCGATGTGCCTGGCGGTTATGTTTTTGCATTTCAATTAACAATCAATATTAATTTTATGAAGGAGGATTATTATGTTTAAGCAATTGATTTATCTTGTAGCTTTTGTTTTGGTGCTGAGTGTGGCAGGTAATGCCCCGGCTGATATCATCGCCCACTGGAGGCTCGATGACGGTTCCGGCACCATGGCTGTGGACTCTGTCGGCAATAATGATGGAACACTGCAAGGCAATCCAACCTGGACAGCCGGCTGGATAGGCGCCGCGCTGGAGCTTGACGGAGATGATTATGTGGAATGCGGGAATAGTGATGAATTAAATATCACTGAGCAAGTTACACTCGCAGCCTGGATTAGACCTGACCCGGACTTTAACTACCCCGACTGGTCCGGCATTATCATGAGGGGCGGACCAAATATTGACACCTTCGCATTTTACTATAATGGACCCAACCAGCAGCTCGGATTTAAGACAACCGGTACTACTCCCCCCAAG
>JABUBO010000615.1_pt1 | contig 11604 bp, 9 predicted proteins | sample 7240361 | NCBI WGS metagenome assembly JABUBO01 (sample SAMN07256346, study PRJNA390944) | subsurface metagenome | isolation source: Methane hydrate marine sediment | place: Pacific Ocean: Eastern North Pacific, ODP site
AGATTTATTGTTTGTATTAAACAGGTTCCTGATACAACAAATGTAAAAATTGATAAGAGAACAGGAAGACTTATTAGAGAAGGAATTCCAACCATTATAAATCCTGAAGACAAAAATGCTTTAGAAGCAGCTCTTAGTTTAAAAGAAAAATATGAAGGTGAGGTTATAGTTATTTCAATGGGACCTCCCCAGGCAGATGAGGCATTAAGAGAAGCATTGGCTATGGGTGCTGATAGAGCAATACTTCTTACTGATAGAGCATTTGCTGGAGCAGATACGATGGCTACTGCATACTCATTAGGATCAGCTGTTAAGAAAATAGGGGAATATGATTTAATTTTATGCGGGAGACAAGCAATTGATGGAGATACTGCACAAGTTGGTCCGCAATTGGCAGAATTTTTAAAAGTTCCTCAAATAACTTATGTTTCAGAACTAAATATTGAGGAAAATAAAGTGGTTGCAATTCAGGAACTGGAGGATAAGAGAGTAAGGTGGGAGGCAAGTTTACCTGCTCTTCTAACAATAACTTCAGAAACAAATAAGCCTAGATACCCTTCAGCATATGGAATTATGGACGCATATAGAGAAAAGGAAGTTGAAACATGGGAGAAAAAGCATTTGGACATTGATGAAGAAAGGATAGGATTGGAAGGCTCTCCTACTTCAGTTAAAAGAATTTTCTCTCCAGAACCAAAAGGTAAAGGTGAGATTATAAAAGAAGAACCTAAAGAATCTGCTGAGATTTTATTTAATCGTCTAAGAGCAAAGAACATAATATAAAAATGAATTATCATTTTGAGCAGCCTTTTGGCTACAAAGAATCTAATTGTGAAGAAAAATTGGTAAATTAAAAATATTAAATCAAAACAAAATAAGATTGGGGGTAAATATGGCAATTTCTATTGATAGAGATTTGTGTAATGGATGCGGTCTTTGTGTAGAAATATGTCCCTTTAATGGAGTAAAGCTTGATGGAGAAAATATTGCTGTTTTACTTGATGCCTGTAATGAATGTGGAGCTTGTATTGATGAATGTCCAGTAGAGGCAATATCTGTAACTGTAATAAAGGAGGGAATAATCGATGTAAGTCAATATTCCGGTGTATGGACATTTGCTGAGCAAAGAGACGGAAAACTAACTAGAGTTGCGAGACAATTAGTTGGAAAAGCACGTCAACTTGCTAATATTTTAGGAGTAAGAGTTGAAACAGTGCTTTTAGGTCATAATATTACTGACTTAGCTCAAGAATTGATTCAATGTGGTGCTGATAATGTATATCTAATAGATCACCCATTATTAGAGAATTATCAAACAGATTTATATACAAAGGCAATTTATGATCTTACTATAGAGAAAAAACCAGAGGTATTCATCTTTGGAGCAACACATATGGGGAGAGATTTAGCTCCCAGACTTGCTCAAAGAATAAAAACAGGACTAACTGCAGATTGCACAGAACTTACAATAGATGAAGTTGAAAGACTTCTTCTTCAAACAAGACCAGCTTTTGGTGGAAATATCATGGCTACAATTACATGTAAAAATCATAGACCTCAGATGGCAACAGTTAGACCTGGTGTGTTCAGGGAACCAGAAAAGGATCCAACAAGAAAAGGAAACGTTATTAATATAACCCCAGAAATTTCAGAATCTAATATTCTTACTCATTTAGTTAAATTCCTAAAGTTGGAGAAGAAAATAGTTAAACTTGAGGAAGCAGAAGTGATAGTTTCTGGAGGAAGAGGATTGAAAAAACCTGAAAACTTTTCTCTAATTCAAGAACTTGCTGACCTATTAGGAGGTGAGGTTGGCGCTTCAAGGGCAGCAGTTGATGCAGGATGGATATCAAAAGACCACCAGGTAGGTCAGACTGGTAAAACTGTATCTCCAAAACTTTATATTGCTTGTGGCATTTCAGGAGCTATTCAACATAGAGCTGGTATGCAAACATCAGAAACAATTGTGGCTATAAATAAAGATCCAGAAGCCCCTATATTTAAAATTGCTGATATTGGAATAGTAGGTGATTTATTTAAAGTTGTTCCTGAAATTATTTCAGTACTCAAAGCTAAAAAAGAGAAAGAGATGGTAGTATAAAAACTATTTCATAATTTTTTCATAATAATTTTTATTCTTTTAAAGAAGATTAATTATTTGAAATGTAGAAAAGTCTTAAGATTTTAGTTAAAATTAAGAAAAATTATATAAAATAAAAAATTACTTAGAGGAAGGAATGCTTGAATATAATCACGAAAAACAAAGATCATCAAATAATTTTCTAAGAGGTTGTTTAATAACTTTAACCATAATTTGTATACTGCTTATTAGTGCTGTAGTTATATTCGGATTTGTAATCTTAAAAAGATATCCTAATCTCTTTACCCCCTTTACATTAAGGGAAGAATTTGTAACAGAAGAGGAGACTGTAACAGAACAAGAGTTTATGACTCATAAGGAATTTTCAACAGAAGAAAAGACTACTGAAGAGGTTGTAGAAGAACCACAAATTATTAAAATCGAGGCAAAGGAAGCAAATCCTGTTGCAGCAGTAGCAAAAAAAGTTCAACCGAGCGTGGTAAATATTACTGTTGAGATAGTTCAATACGATATTTTTGATCGTGAAGTTCTAGTTCCTGGTATTGGCAGTGGAGTAATTTTTTCAGAAGATGGTTATATATTAACTAATGACCATGTTGTTGGAGATGCTGAAAACATTGAAGTGACATTTTTTAATGGTGAAAAAATAAAAGCAGATTTAGTCGGGACTGAACCACGTGCTGATATTGCTGTGATTAAAGTTGATAGAAAAGACTTAAGGCCAGCAGAATTTATATCTATTAAAGATATAGAAGTAGGAGATTTAGCAGTTGCAATCGGGAGTCCATTTGGATTTCAGCAAACTGTTACTTCAGGAGTAGTCAGTGCACTTGGAAGAGAAATATTAGAATTATATGAATATGAAGGTAAGGAGTTAGTAGTTGATTTAATTCAGACAGATGCTGCAATAAATATGGGAAACAGTGGAGGTGCTTTGGCTAACATAGAAGGTAAAGTAATGGGAATTAATACAATAATAGTAAGTCCTACAATGACATATGCTGGATTAGGTTTTGCCATTCCAAGTGATATAGCAACAAATATTGCAAATCAATTAATAAAATATGGCAAATCTAGAATACCAATAATAGGTATAAAAATGGGAGATTCAACAGATCCAAATGTTCCTGGTGTATTAGTTTATCAGGTAATTGAAGGACTACCCGCTGAAAAAGCAGGAATAAAAGTAGGAGATATTATTACAAAAATTAATGATATTAAATTACAATATAGATGGGACTTATTAGCAGAAATTATTAAATATAATGTTGGTGATAAATTAGAATTAGAAATCTATAGGGATGGAAAAACTTTTACAACAATAGTAGAATTAGTAGATGCTCCTCCAGAATATTGGAGATAATATTTTTAATTTCAAGAAATTTTTAACTTATAAAATTGATAATAAGACTTTTTATCAGTTGCCTTCCTTTAATGACACAGGTTATAAGAGCGTAATTTAAAGCATCATCCTTCTATTTAATTTTTTTTATATTTATTTATAGATTTTTATATCCCCTATCAATTATGATAGGGGATTCTGATATAATAATTTTAAAAATCTGAAAAGATTAAAAAGACAAATCATAATTGTATTAATAAAAAAAGATAACATGGATATTTCAGAAAGTAAATCCACCAAAAATAGAAATGTCAAATCGTATCAAGATTTAAGAGACAAATTTCTAATAGCTCGTGCAAGAAAAGGTGATAATCTTGCATTTGAAGCTATAGTAAATAGATACAAAAATCAGGTATTTACCTCCGCTTTTTTCATAATGGGAAACAGCCATGATGCTTCAGATGCTGCACAAGAGGTATTTTTAAAAATTTACAAATCACTTCATAAATTCGGTGGGAGATCCAAATTTTCTACCTGGCTTTTTAGAGTAACTACAAATACCTGTATTGATCTTATAAGAAAGAGAAAAAGAATTACTCATAAAACAAAAGAATTGGATTTGGAGAAAGATAAAAAATTTTCAGATCGCTTAAATATTGAAAGATACTCATCTGTTGAGAGTGAATTTTTAAGAAGTGAGGATATGAAAAAAATCATTAAGAGTATTATCTCATTACCAGTTAAATACAGAGTTCCTATAGTATTGAGGGATATCTATGGATATTCCTATAGGGAAATAGCAAAATATCTAAAACAACCTTTAGGAACCTTAAAATGTAATATCTTCAGAGGTCGCAGGCTACTAAGAGACATTATATACAGAAAAACATAAAAAAATCAGAAGTTCTGGGTACATTTTCTTGGCTATTTATACCCTTCTCTTGTGGGAGAGGGTAGGAATAGGGAAAATTTAAAATGCACTTGAAAATATATCATAAAGCTATTAAAAATACTAACATGAAAACAGTAACTAAAAGTTAGGAAAAAGATAAATATAGTTGTAAAATTAAGTTAGTTTGATTGCTTTTAGCTCCCGTCTAAGCTCTCGGTAAACTTTATCAAACTGAGGTAATTCTATCATCTGATTTTTAAGTCGAACCTCCCACAATCTTCTATACCTAATCTCTTTCTCATCAAATACTTTTAATATTGAACTCTCACTTAATTTTTTAAATTTAATTTTCTTTTCTATATATGATTTTAATAAAAATATATCACTAATATATTTATTAGCAATAAGATACCATGTGTCATAAATGTCCCTGGGTTCATTTCTACTTTTATCCATAATACTGAGAATCTTTTCAACAAAAATCTCATTTATAGAATATACTTGTAGTTTAATATTAGCAGGGATATCATAATACTCTTTATATTCTTTAAAAAGAGATATTAATTCTAATGGAAATTGTAAAAGTTCTTCTTTTGTGAAATCTATTTTTATATTCCCTTTATTTATATCAGCACCAAGAGGACCAGAAAAATTTAGAAAAATTGTATATCCATTTTCATGTTCATCAATTCTATTAAATCTTATAGGTATATTTGCATCCTTTAATAATATCTGGTAGACATCTTCAAACTTTTTTTGCAGATTTGATAGGGAAACAGATTTTAACAGTGTAAAATCAAGGTCTTCAGAGAAACGATATCCATGAATGTAAAATTTTTTTAATGATGTCCCTCCTTTAAAAACAAGAATCTCCTTTAAGTATGATTTAGATATACCTATTAAAATCCATGATAGTATATAATCTTTTTCGATTGTTTTAACAGCAATAGATTTACCATGTTTTGTTAAATTAGCTTGTAATCTGAATAAATTTCTTTGATTAATCATTTTTATTCTTTTTAGACCTGAACTGCTTTCTTAATTTCATCAGGGCTAATATTTACAATTAATTTCCAGTTGTTTTTATATGTTGGATAACTTGGTAGAGTAGGATCTAAAAGATAATATTTTTGATTAATAAATTTTTTAAATTCATTTATTAATTTACTATCTAATAGATTGTAAGTTTGCAAAATAAACCCCAATCTTTTTGCAACTACAAATTTGTCAAATCTTTCTAAATAGTCCATTAGTTTTTCAAAATCTATACTATCTTTCTGAATCCAAATACCTTTAGAAATTTCTAAAATACCACCACAATATTTTGGTTTATATAAACAGTCAATTATGGTTCTTTCTATATCACTCACTCGGGCTTTTTCAGTATTTGTAACCCATACTTCATCTATACCCCAGATTTTTTCAGAATTGGAATATATAAATTCAAAAGTTACATTTACAATAGAATGTATTTTTTTCCTCAATTGTTTAGGGGTAGTAATATAAACTTTTAATAATGGTTGAGTAAGCATATTATGAAAATCCATAGCACTATAGTAAGAAATATAGTATTTGGGAGAATTAGCAATTTCTCTTGCTACTACAAACCAATTTCCTATAAATTTGCTTTGTTTACCAATTTCTTGGGAAATAACAAAATATTTTCCTGGCTTCAATCTCAATATTAATTCTCTCTCAATTAATTGTTGGATAAATCTATACAAATATTTATCTCTTAATCCAGTTATTTCTATGACATCTTTAGGTGTGAATATTATTTTATTTTTTTCATAGAGAGTTAATATAAAATTAGCACTCACAGGCCCAAGAGTTTTTAATCCCATTTCTACTCCTTTTATGTAATATCTACCATCTAATGGTATATTTTACATATATAAGGTAGATTGTCAAGCAAATAATTTTGAAATTCATCTATTTTATTATTATGAAAATAATATAATATAAAATTATTGACATTAAGTTTATTAAATGTTATTTTTTAAATACAATTAAATATTAAGCATTCAAGAAGTCTTAAAAGTTAAGAGGGAAATCGGTGAAAATCCGATGTGGTCCCGCCACTGTAACTGGGTTACTTTTTAAAATATGCCACTGAACTATATGTTTGGGAAGGCTTAAAAAGTGTAAGACCAGAAGTCAGGATACCTCGCTTGAATGTTTAAATTACTACTCTTCGAGGAAAGAGAGGTGATTTTTTTATGGAAAAAATATTTTTATAAATTTTAATGGTAATTTTAATTATTAAAGATTTTAGATCTATGATTGTAAGGAGATAATAAATGGTAAACTTAAATAATTCAAAAGATAAAATTAAGTTCAATCTATTTGAAATTGGTTTGAAAGAAAGTTTGAAAACTCTAACTACAATAATAACTATTTGTGCTATTTTTAGTACGGTATTTTTCGGGTGCAAACCTAAGACTGCTGTACTAGAAAAGCCAACGGTTACTGAAGAAGCAACCGAAAAGACTACAGAAGCTCCAACTGAAGAGACCACAATTGAGGAACCCACAACTGAGGTGGAAGGGGAAGAGACTTTAGAATATCCTATAACTGTTTTAGATGACACGGGGTATCAGGTTACTTTAGACAAAGAACCTGATAAAATAATATCCTTAGCTCCTGGAAATACAGAGATACTATTTGCTCTTGGATTAAGTGAGAAAATAATAGGGGTAGATAATTATAGTAATTATCCTGAGGAAGCTGAATCTATTGAAAAGATTGGGGATGCATTTAATTTGAATATGGAAAAAATCATTGAACTTGAACCAGATTTAATTCTAACTCTAAAAGGTAATGAAGAAGCAATAAGTGAATTTTTAGATCTTGGAATCGCTGTTTATACTTTAGATGCAAATAATATGGATAATGTTTTAGAAGATATCAGTGAGATTGGTAAATTAACAAATAGCTTATATGAAGTAGAAGAATTGTTATCTGAAATGAGAGGAGAGATAAAAAGGATAAAAAGCCTGGTAGCTGATGTTTCTGAAGAGGAGAAGCCCAAAGTATTTTATATGGTTTGGAATGAGCCCATAATGTCTGCCGGAAAAGGAACTTTTATAAATGACTTAATTGAGCAGGCTAATGGAATTAATATAGTTGAATCTGATGGTTTAGAAGGTTGGCTCGAATATAGTTTAGAGAGATTAATAGAGCATAACCCAGATGTTATTATTGCTCCTAAATCTTTAGCACCAACTCCAGAAACAATAACAAATGATGAAAGATTTTCATCAATTAAAGCTGTTTTAGAAAATAGAGTAGTTATTGTGGATGATGATCCAGTAACAAGAATTGGTCCAAGGATAGTTGAAGGATTTCTACAGATTGCGCAAGAACTTTATCCTTATATTGAATTTTAAAAAATCCTAAGCTTTTAAATAATTAGGATTAAAAATTAACTTTAAAAATTTAATATATGAGCTATTGAATTCTAAAGATTAATCAATATTGGAAGCCTTGGATATTTTTTCTGGCTAAAATTCCTGGGAAAAGATAACATAAAGATATTGAGAAAGTCTAAATTTAGCAAAGGATTAAATTCTCATTTTAAATCTAAAACTTTTTAAAAGGTTTAAGAAACTTGGAAAAAAAGAAAAAGCTTCTAAAATATATAATTTTTTTAATTATACTTTTAACATTAGCAATTTTTATTGCTACTTGTGTCGGTTCTGCCAATATTCAACCGAAGGAAATATTTACTATTTTAATCAAAAATATTCCATTTTTTGGAAGTAATTTAGCAATAAAACAATCAGTTTCTCCCAAAAATGAAACAATAATTTGTCAAATAAGACTTCCAAGAATTATTTCATCAGTTATTGTTGGATTTGTATTGGCAGCTGCTGGAGTAATATATCAGGGTATATTTAGAAACCCTATGGCAGATCCTTATATAATTGGTGTTTCATCAGGGGCATCACTTGGAGCAACTATAGCATTTATTTTAGGTTTAGGAACCGGATTTCTTGGAATATCTACTGTTTCAATAATGGCTTTTATATGTGCTATAGTTACTGTTTTCATTGTTTATCAATTATCTAAAATGGGAGAGAGGGTCCCCATAAGTAATCTTATTTTAGCTGGATTTGCTATTGGCGCTTTACTTAATTCTATAGTCTATTTTCTCTTGATAGCCAAAACAGATGATATGCAAAGGATTATTTTCTGGATGTTAGGAGGATTTACAACAGCAAGTTGGGATAAGATAAAGATCCTCACAATACCAATAGTTTTAACTTTTATTATTATCTTCTTCTATTTAAGAGAACTTAATATTTTAACTTTAGGAGACAAAAGAGCAACTCAATTAGGGGTTAATATAGAAAAGATAAAAAGAATTTTATTAATTTTAGCTTCAATATTAGCCTCATTAGGTGTGGCAATTGGGGGATTAATAGCATTTATTGGGCTAATTACACCTCACATAATAAGATTAATTGTTGGTTCAGATAATAGGATTTTATATCCAACATCAGCTCTAACTGGTTCTATAATTTTAATTTTTTCTGATACTATTGCAAGAACTATAACATCACCGAGAGAGATTCCAGTAGGAATTATCACTGCAGTAATAGGTGCTCCATATTTCCTATATCTTATGAAAACTAAGGGGAGAGAAATTTTTAAATAGGAATGGAAAAATCGGATTTGATTTTAAAAAATATAGATTTTTCATATGATGGTTTATCTGTTATTCAAGATGTAAGCTTCATGGTTAGACCTGGAGAGATATTAGGAATTATTGGTCCTAATGGTTCAGGAAAAAGCACCCTTTTAAACATAATTTGTGGGGTTTTAAAACCAAATTCTGGAGATATTTTTATTCAAGATAAAAATGTAAAAGAAATTCCTAGAAAAGAGCTTTATCAAATATTAGCTATTGTTCCTCAGGACAGTATTACAAGTTTCAATTACACAGTTTTGGACATCGTTTTAATGGGTAGAACCCCATATCTAAAGGGTAGCTTTTGGGAGAGGGAAATTGATTATGAAGTTGCAATTAACTCCATTAAAGATATAGGAATATACAATCTTAAAGACAAATATGTTTCTCAGTTATCGGGTGGGGAAAGACAAAAAGTTACAATTGCTCAGGCTCTTTCTCAACAACCTAAAATTCTTCTTCTTGATGAACCTACGACACATTTAGATATAAATTCCAAGTTGGAGATAATGAATCTTATCACAAGATTAAACAAAGAACAGAAAATTACAGTAATAACTATATTTCACGATATAAATTTAGCAGCATCCTTCTGTCCAAGGATATTAATTCTTTCTAAAGGAAGGATTTCTGCTATGGGAAATGCTGAGGATGTTCTTACTTCTCAAAATTTAGAAAGTGCTTATGATATACCCGTGGTGGTGAAAAAGAATCCAATTACAAACAGGATATACACAACTCCAATAAATAGAGGATTTCTCAAAACAAAATTAGCTAAAAGAAGATTACATCTGATATGTGGTGGCGGAAGTGGCTCATCAATAATGAGCAGTTTAAAGGTTGATGGTTTCCTTGTTTCATGTGGAGTTTTAAATGTGATGGATACTGATTATGAGACTGCAAAAGCTCTTGAAATTCCAGTTGTTTCAGAAGCCCCCTTTTCACAGATAAGTAATGATACCTATAAGGAAAATATAGAAATGATTAAATCTTCTGAAATTGTAGTACTCGCAAATGTAGAATTTGGTTATGGAAATTTATCAAACCTGAAAGCTATTGAGCAAGCTCTTGATATTGGAAAAAAAGTAATGATTTTACAAGAAACCTCAATTACTAAGCGCGATTATACTAAAGGAGAGGCTACTGAGATTTATAAAAGAATTATAGAAAAGGGAGCAATTTTAGTCCATGATGTGGAAGAACTATTCAAATTTTTATATTAATTTTCACCCCCATTTATTAAAATAATTTTAAGTCCTTTAATATAATTATGCTGTTTAAATTATTCTATTAATTCAAAACTCGAATTTCATTTTTAGATTTATTTAATATCTATTATGAAACATACTCAATTTAAACTTCGTCAAATTTTTGCTAATATGAAAATATTAAAAATATTATTGATAATATTTTTATTTTTGATTTAATCTTTAATTTTTTTATTAAATCTAAGGAATTTTAAATGAAATGTTTTGAGGTAGATAAATACTTGCCAGCTTTTTTAGAAAAAGAACTTGAATTATCTATCAGGCAGGAAGTTAAGAATCATTTAGATGTCTGTGAAGAATGCAGAAATAAGCTAAATTGTCTTGAAAAAACTCTACTTGAGATGGATAGTTTAAAAGATACCATTTTTAAAGCTCCCTATTTCTTCACTGGTGGAGTAATGGGGAGTATAAGTAAATTTGGTAAGAAGAAATTCTATACTTCTGCCCTTACAAAAACAACAGAAATTTTAGAGGAACTTACAAAAACTCCTGGAAGAAGGATTGCATTAGGTGCATTTTTAGTTGGAACAGCTTTACTTATTAGAAATCAAACAAAAAATATTAGGGAAAAAATAAAGACTTCAAAAAAAGTTTCAGCTGGAAAAATTAGTAAAGAGACAAAAACTCTCCATAAATTTGCATCATAAATAAAAATCTTATATCTATAATTTTAAGATTATCTATTTATTCTTAATTAGGTGCTTATTTTGCTGGTTTTAAGACGATGATTTCTGCAGTTACTGGAAGACCTTCTTTTGTAATTTCAAATTCACTTGAATTTAGCTCCCTAACATTTTCCTTCCCATAAATAAATGATCTAACATCAGTAATGGGAAAATCAAGTTTTGGAGTCTTAAAGTGCATCGGGATCATTATTTTAGGATTTATTTTTTTACAAAGCACTGTTGCTTGATTTGCATCTATCGTATACGTTCCCCCAACAGGAATTAATAGTACATCTACTTCACCAATTTCTTCAATTTTATCCTGAGACAAGAGGTGTCCTAAGTCCCCTAAATGACAAATATTAATATCATCTACATTAAAACAAAATATTGTGTTTTCACCTCTGAGTCTTCCATTTCTATCATCATGAAAAGAAGCAAATCCTTTGAAAGTGAAATGCTCTTTTTGATGTGTTCCAACTCCCCTGATAATTACTGGATTTCCTCTGATACTATCTACATAGTTATGGTCAGAATGTTCATGACTAATAGTTACATAATCAGCCTCTTCAGTTATAGAACTATATTTAATTCCTCCGCCAGATTGATAAGGATCAGTAATAATTCTTATGTTAGCATCTGA
>JABUBO010000616.1_pt1 | contig 11597 bp, 8 predicted proteins | sample 7240361 | NCBI WGS metagenome assembly JABUBO01 (sample SAMN07256346, study PRJNA390944) | subsurface metagenome | isolation source: Methane hydrate marine sediment | place: Pacific Ocean: Eastern North Pacific, ODP site
TCGAGCAGGCCCGCAAGCTCCAGTTGGCTCCACTGATTATCGGCAAAAGTACACACTCCTCCGAGCAATTGCGTGCCGCCTGCGAGGAGCGGCCCACGTACGCTGCTCTGGGGCCGGTCTTTGCCACCGAGACGAAACCGACTGCTGAGGCGGTTGGCCTGGACTATGTCAGGCAGGCAATAGGGATACTTGACGGTACCGGTATTTGTAATGTGGCTATCGGCGGTATAACGCTGGATAATGTCGAGGATGTTTTGAGAGCTGGTGCCAAAGCGATTGCGGTTTGTGCGGCGGTCACGAAGGCCAGTGACCCGGTAAAAGCCTGCCGGGCGCTGAAAGAGAAAATCGCGGCTTTCGACAAAGGCTGATTACAATACCTCAAAACAAGTATGCTCGTGCCACGTAGCGAGCTGCTTCGCAGAGTAGCAAATGTGCCGCCCTTTTTTGTAGTAATGTAGAGTTCAGCAATTCAGGGAGATATGGGAAATGACTAAGTCAGGACGTTTGAAATGTGCTGTTGCGGGATTGGTTTTGTTAGTGACCTTGAGGTGTCAATCGCAGTCGTTGTGGGATTTGGCAAATGAAAATAAGGGGCTTTTGAAGATAGCGACGCTGTTTACAGCGCAGAATGTGCGTGACCATTTGGGTAGCGAGGAGGGCATAAGTAAAGCTATCGACTGGTGTAAGAAGACCGGTGTTACCCATATTTTCATTGAAACTTTCAGAAGCCGATATACCGCCGAGAGAGAAACTTTGGAACGAGCGAAATCCAGATTTGAAGCAGAGGGCTTCGAGGTTTCGGGCTGCGTTACGACCACGCAGGTCGGCAAGATATCGACAGGCTGGAACCTGATTTCCTGTTATACCAATAAGGGCACGCAAAGCCAGATTCAGGAAATATTCGAATACACGGCCTCGATATTCGATGAGATTATGATTGATGATTTTCTTTTTACCGATTGCCAATGCGATGAGTGCAAAAAGGCACGAGGAGGCCGGACCTGGGCTGATTACCGCTGTGAGCTTATGGTCGGGATTAGCCGTGAGAGGATATTGGCACCGGCGAGGGTGGTCAATCCGAATGTAAAAATCATAATCAAATATCCTCAATGGTACGACAATTTCCACAATCGCGGCTACGAGGTTTCACGTGAAACAGCCGACTACGACAGGATATGGGTCGGCACCGAGACGCGCGATTATGATGATAAGCGCTGGGGAGGAAAAGTTCAGTACGAAGCCTACTACATTATGCGATGGCTGGGCGGGATAGGCGGCCCGAAAACGGGCGGCGGGTGGTTTGACCCTTACGGGACCACGGAGGATACATACGTGGAGCAGGCGCGTCAGACCGTATTGGCGGATGCAAAGGAGATGCTGCTGTTTTGTTACGGTTCGCTTTTGCGAGATACAGGGCCTGCAAATGTTGAAAAGTTACGGACGGAGATTCCCGGCTTGTTCAAGCTCGCCAAGCTGGTGCGAAATAAACCTCTTGCAGGTATTCTTGCTCCGAAGCCGCCGAACAGTGACGCTTATGATGAGCAGTACATATTCGATTTTGTGGGGATGTTAGGGTTGCCGCTTGTGCCTGCCGCCAGGATAGATACTGATGCGAAGGCTGCGTTTTTCTCGGTTCACGCACTCAAAGACACGGAATTCTCCGGCAAACTAAAAAAAATGCTCAATGATGAAAAGCAAGTGCTTATAACGGACGGGCTGGCTGACCGGCTGGATGGTGTAAATCTTGATGATGAAAATTTAGTAGTCCTAAAAGTCGGTGGGAATCCTCGAGGCTTGCTTGAGCTGATTCGAGAGCAGCTCAAACCCATCAGGGACAAATTGTTGGCGCCATTGGGAATAAAATTTGATGCCCCGAACAAAGTGGCTTTGTACTTAATCGGAGAGGATTGTCTGATTTCGGCCTGTGAGTATTTACTCGTGATATAAGAATTATGAAAAATTTTTCCATGATTTATCCACTAACAGGATAAATTTTCACGAGTCCGTTGCAAATCCAGTGTAATTTGAGCATATTAGGGGCTTGAAGGAGGTCAAATGGGGACGATTTTAAGAGGCGGCTTTGTCTGTGAATGTAACCTCTTTATTAAAAATAAGTTACGGGAAAAGCCTGGTCTTTGAACAGGTCGCAGAAGTGGCGGTTCAGAAGTCCTTTCTTTTTTGTCTGACATTTGTCTGTATTGCTGAGAAGCGGCTTTAGGGGTAGATTTTGAGTTATCAACAGGTTATCCACAACGCAAAGTTGCCCACGGAGGTAACTTTTTGGGTCGTCGCAGCACCAAAATCAGATACAAAAAAGACAATGGGACCGCATAAGTGTTTATGAATACAGGTTATAAAAAGAATGGCAAACGGATGATTTATTTGGTATTAAGGACAGTACGATGAATAACCCACTGATTACTATCGGCGAATCAATCCACGCTTCGATTCCGAAGACCGGCAAGATAATGAAGCAGTTGAGCGAACTGGGCGGCAATGCGTATTCGACACCAAGCGGGCCATTGAATTATATTAAGGGTTTAATTGAATCACAGGCTGCTGACGGGGCTGATTATATGGCGGTCAATCTCGATGCCTTTGGTGAAAATGAGCCACAGCTTTGTGTTGATATGATGGTCGAGTATGTGCGAATGGTTCGTAAGTGGGGCAGTGGCGTGCCGATTTGTATCGACAGCAGTAACAACGATGTCCTGATAGCGGGCCTGAAGGAGTGGTATAAAGCCGGCAGTCAGGTTAAACAGCCACTTATAAACTCCGTCAAGGTTTATACGATGGAGGACATCTTGCCGCTAAAGAAAGATTTCGATTTTGCGTTCATCGGCCTTTTGGTTGGCGAAGGAACACCTACCGGCCCGGGCGGCTCGCACTCGGTTGATGAGCTGTATTCCTTAGCTAAGCAGATTTTCGCCAGGGCGGTCGGCGAATACGGTTTTGCGCACGGCGAGATTTTCTTCGACTCGACCGTGTTTCCGTTAGCGATAGATATGCCGATGGAGGCAAATGTGCCGGGTTATACGTACAGGGCGTTTGAGACGATAAAGAAGATTAAGGGCGATGCGCAGCTCAAGGGTGTACATTGCTCGCTTGGGATTAGCAACTGCGTCCGTGACCTTCCGGGCCGAAGAATTGGGGTCTGCAGGGCCTACGTTGCAAAGGCGGCCGAGTACGGCCTTGATGCTGCGATTGTCAATGTTGGGCACCACTATGGGCAGGTTGAGCCGGATGCTGGATTGATGGAATTAGTGGATGCCTACGCAAAGATGGACGGCTCGGCTGAAAGTTTGAACAGGGCAATGGAGATGATGGGTAAATTCTGCCGGGAAAACAGGAAAGGAGCATAAGAAAATGGGAAGGTTTCGATTATTAAGAATATTTTTTTTTGCAATACCGAAAGGCGTCCTGTGGATTGCAATTGTAGCGATGTTTGTATTTGCAACAGGCTGCCAAACGCAGGAATCTGGTCAATTGCGGGCTGTGCCATTTACCGATGTTACGGTTGGCGATGAGTTCTGGGCGCCGCGGATGGAAACAAACCGCAAGGTTACAGTGCCTTACGATTTCAAAAAGTGCGAAGAGACCGGCAGAATCGATAACTTTGCAAAAGCAGGCGGCTTGATGGAAGGAAATTTCGAAGGTATCTACTTTAACGATTCCGACCTCTACAAGGTCATTGAGGGGGCCGCCTATTCGTTGAAAATTCATCCCGACCCGGAGCTTGAAAAATATGTTGACGGCGTGATTTACAAAATCGCAGCGGCCCAATGGGAGGACGGATATCTTTACACGTTTTATTCTCTGCCCGAGCGCCAGCCGGAAAAACGCTGGACGGATGTTCGCAACAAGCATGAGCTTTACTGTGCGGGACATTTCTTCGAGGCTGCTGTTGCTTACTATCAGGCTACCGGGAAAAGAAAAATTCTTGATGTGGCAATTCGGCTTGCCGATTACATCGACTCGGTTTTCGGCCCCGATAAGAAACATGATGTGCCAGGCCACGAGGAAATAGAGATGGGCCTGGTGAAGTTGTATCGTGTAACCGGGGACGAGAAATATCTGGCGCTCGCAAAGTTCTTTCTCGACGAGCGTGGCCAGTCTGATAGGCGCAAGATTTACGGCGATTACTGCCAGGACCATAAGCCGGTAATCGAGCAGGGCGCGGCGGTGGGTCACGCCGTTCGCGCGGGGTATTTGTATAGATGGATGGCGGACGTGGCGGCCCTTACGGGCGATAACGGTTACGTCGAAGCGCTCGAGCGGATATGGCGGGACGTCGTCTCGAAGAAGCTGTATATCACCGGAGGTGTCGGAGCAAGGCGCGGCGGTGAATCCTTCGGCGAGGATTACGAGCTGCCCAACAAGACGGCCTATTGTGAGACCTGTGCAGCCATTGCAAACGCTATGTGGAACCATCGGATGTTTTTATTGGGCGGCGATGCAAAATATATCGACGTGCTGGAACGAGTTATCTATAACGGCTTCCTTTCCGGCATCTCATTGAGCGGCGATAAGTTTTTCTACCCGAATCCGTTAGCCAGTGACGGTGACTATCAGCGAAGCCCGTGGTTCGACTGTGCCTGTTGTCCGGTGAATATCGTCCGTTTTGTGCCGTCTCTTCCCGGCTACGCTTACGCACAGCAGGGAGATGTTTTGTATGTGAATCTTTTCATCGGAGGAAGCGCCACAGTCAAGATGGCTGACAAAACTGTGCGCCTGAAGCAGCAGACGCGCTATCCGTGGGATGGGGCCGTGAAGATTACCGTTGAGCCGGAGCGTTCGGCGAAGTTTGCGATTTGTGTTCGCATTCCCGGCTGGGCGCGGAATGAGCCTGTTCCCAGCGACCTTTATCGCTTCCTGAACGAAAACTCTGAGAAGGTGACACTCAAAGTCAACGGCAAATCTGTTGACCTGAATATCGACAAGGGCTTTGCGTCTATCAGGCGCAGATGGGAGAAGGGCGATTGTATAGAGCTGAACCTGCCGATGCCGGTACGCCGGGTCGTTTCCCACGAGAACGTCAAAGACAACGCCGGGCGCACAGCCGCCCAGCGCGGGCCTTTGGTGTATTGCTTCGAAGGGGTGGACAATCCGCAAGGCGTGGCAAAGCTGGTTTTACCGCCGGAAGCAAAATTGCACACCGAATATCACGGCGATTTGTTGGGCGGTATCGTGACGCTCAATGGCCAGGGGAAAATTCCGCTGAAAAGTGTTGAGGTGGTTGCAATTCCTTATTACGCCTGGGCACACCGTGGCAAAAGCGAGATGGCAGTGTGGCTGCCTGAGTCCGCCGAAGGAGGAAATTGATGCGAATGGGCCACATCTTCTTAATCGCGTTGATGTCACTGAGCATCGGGTCGGCATTTGTACCTGTTCAGGCCGAGCAGGCTAAAGCCGGCACCTTTTTTGTTGCTGTCAACGGCAATGACTCCTGGTCGGGTCGGATGCCCAAGCCCAATTTGGGCCGGCCGGATGGCCCGTTCGCTTCGCTTGAAGCCGCGTGTAAAGCAGCGCGAAGGCTCGGTAAGAAACAACCCCGAAGGGTCGTTGTGCAGGGTGGAGAGTATTTCCTCGATAAGCCCCTGGTGCTTACTGACAGCGATGCGGGGCTTAGCATAGAATCGGCACCCGGTGCCAGGGCTTGTCTCTATGGCGGCAGGAAGGTCGTCGGCTGGAAAAGGGACGGCGAAAAGTTCTATTCGGCCAAGCTGCCCGGCGTCAGAGACAGAAGTTGGGACTTCCGAGCGTTGGTAGTTAACGGGCGTTTTTGCCGGCGTGCCCGGCTGCCGGAGAAAGGATTTTTCAAACACCTCAGCATCTTCAACGTGCCCTGGATGAGCAGCACGGGCGGCGGGTGGAAACGCAAACCGACGAACGAGGAATTGACCACGTTAAAATATCGTTCCGAGGACATCGGCCCGTGGCTGGACATCAACAGCGGAGAAGTTACTGTTTATCATATGTGGGACGAGTCACTGATAGGTCTGGCCGCTATGGACACGAAATCAAATACGCTGACCTTTGCCAGTCCATCGGGTCATCCGCCTGGGGCGTTCGGGGTCAAAAAGTACGTTGTCTGGAATGTGCGTGAGGGAATGACGCAGCCGGGACAGTGGTATCTGGACCGCACGGCCGGCAAGTTAGTATATTGGCCACTGCCCGGAGAGGATATGACCGGGGCGGTGGTTTATGCCCCGACTATCGAATCTATCATACAGATTCAGGGCACGAGGGACAAGCCGGCCGGGGGCATAACCGTTTGCGGTTTGACGCTCTCGGTAACAACAACGCCGCTTAAGGCCGGAGGCTTCGGGGCGGGCAAATTTGCGGGGGCTGTCTCTATAACGTTGGCTCAGGATTGCCGTCTGCTTGACCTTGAAATTGTCAACGTTGGTGGGCAGGGAATCAAGGCTTCCGGCAGCGGCCTGCGTATTGAGCGATGTAATGTGCATCACACCGGCGCCTGCGGAATCAGGTGCAGCGGGACCTCAAACGTTGTTATCGATAATCACATCCACGACGTCGGCCTTACCTATCCCAGCGCTATTGCTCTGCAGGGTGGCGGCAGGGACTGCGAAATCAGCCATAATGAAGTTCACGAGACACCTTACACGGCTGTTAATTGGGGCGGGCAGAATAACCGCATTGAGCACAATCTGATTTATCACGCGATGCAGGAGCTGCACGATGGTGCCGGCATATACTGTTTTGCAGGCAAGGGTCTTGTGCTTCGGGGCAATTTCATCCGGGACATCATCGACAGCGGCGGTTACGGCGCCTCGGCTTACTACCTCGACGAGAGGTCTGAGGACTGCCTGGTTGAGGGCAATCTGTCCGTTGGAATCGTTCGGCCGTCACACAATCATATGGCCAAAAACAACACCATCCGTAACAACGTTTTTATCAGCAACACAGACGCAAGGCTTACATTTCCAAAGTCATCAAACTACACCGTGGAGAAAAACATCATCTATGCAAAAGGTAATATCGTGCTGGAGAATCCCGATGCGATTACGACACTGCGGAACAATGTGCTGTTCAGCGCCGAAGGGACAGTACAATGTCGCAGGTTAAAGAATTACAGCCATTCCGGCACTTATCAGTTCAAGGCCGAGGAGGGGAACCTGCTTGCTGACCCGCTCATTGTCGAGTTCGAGAAGGGTGCGGTTAGGTTTGCCCCGGAGACGCCGGTGGGCAGGCTCGGCATAAAAACAATCGATGTCAGCAGTGCCGGTCGGCGTACTCACAAAAATGGTGATTAGTTACTCAAATTAGCCGATAAGGATGCTTTGGCGGTCATAAGTATTTTGTGTCCGAGAATATAAGATACATTGTCATTCTTGGCGGTCAGAAGGGCTCCTTACGGAGAACGCAGTAAAGCGAAGAATCCAACTTTAACCGAAACGGTCATATCTATTCCTAAGGCCGGTTACTTCGCCTTTCGGCTGAGAATGACTGTAACAAATCTGTCAGTTTGTGTTATTTAAATGGTGAGTGGCTGGTAGGCCGTTTAGTCCCTTGTGAAAAGGGTTTGTTGGTTCGGATTTTGCTCTTGACGGTGTTATCGGCCTTTGTTAAAAAAAAGTCCCTGCCGCTTTGCGAAGTAAAGCCAGGCAGCAGGAGTCAATTTGAAATAAATTAAATAGAAGGGAGCTGGATTATGGCAAAAAAAGAGGAAACCCCGGAGCCGGCGGAAAAGCCCGAAGGCGAAACTCCTGTCGAAGAAGAAGTCAGCGCTGAAAAGCCCGAAAGTGAAACTCCTGCCGAAAAAGAAGTCACCGCTGAACAGCCCGAAGTTGTTCAAGAAAGTCCGGGAAGTAAGGAAATCGACAAAGATGCCCGTTTGTGGGCAATGATATGCCATCTGTCGGCGCTTGCCGGGCTTGTTGTTCCGGTTGTTGGCTGCATCGTAGGGCCTTTGGTTATCTGGCAGATAAAGAAAGATGAATTTCCTTTCGTGGACGAGCAGGGCAAAGAAGCTGTAAACTTCCAGATATCTATGCTCCTCTATGCGTTCGCAGGCAGCGTTGCGTGCCTTATCACCTGTGTTGGGGCAGTGCTGGTACCGGTAGTCCTTGGTGTTGTAAGCATTTTTGACTTTATATTTATGCTGATTGCGGCGGTTAAGGCCAATGATGGTTATCACTATCGCTATCCTTTGACTATCCGGTTCATTAAGTGAAGAACCTTAGGTGAAACCCGGTGCTAAATATGAGATTGCTTTGCGCCTGTGGCGGACTTTCTATACTTTGCTCGCTGTGAGGCGGGGACGGCCGGTATGCGATTTGCTATCAAGCTGTTGATTAGTGTGTGCGTTATTGGTTTTTGCGCGGGGATAGGGCGCAGGTTGCCGACGTTGGCCGGGCTGATTGCCGTGATGCCTTTGACCGGACTAATCGTGCTCGTTTGGCTGTACCTGGACAATCCTGGTGATTTCAACCTGATGACCGAATACACCAAAGGCGCCTTGTGGGGCATTGTGCCGAGTGTTTTATTTTTCCTCGTGGCTTTTGTATGTTTTCACAAGCGTCTGTCTTTGTGGATAGTGCTTTGCGCGAGCTTTGCGGTCTGGCTTGTCGCAGCTTTTATTCATCAGTTGCTGCTTAAGTAAATCGATTGTAACCGGCTCTTGAATTTTCTTGAAGTATCCTGACCACGCCTTGATTGCCGTCCACCTGTATTGTCTGACCGGTTTTGATGATTCTCGTGGCCGGGCCCACGTTCACGACACAGGGAATCCCGTATTCGCGGGCAACGATACTGCCGTGGGAGAGCAGACTGCCTTGATCCATGACTATCGCAGCGGCCGGTAAAAAATAAGGAGTCCAGCCTGGGTCGGTGAACGGTGCAACCAGAATCTCACCGGCCAATACTTGTTCATCGGTGTCAGCCCTGAGAATCACCCGTGCTTTTCCGGCAGCTACACCCGAGCTTACCGCCCAGCCCTTCAGGACATCGACATCTGCATCCACAACCTCGGGAACAAAACTATCTGGATCGTATTCACCAACGACTACTTTTGGTGGAGTGATAGATTGCCACCTCTTATACTCTCTACGGCGCGTGGCAACGATTTGTCTGATATCGAGTTTGTGCCGACCTTTGGCAATCTGAAAAATATCCCTGAATTCCAGGAAGAAAATATCATCGGTCTCAGCAAGAAGCCCCTGATTCGCGAATCTATTACCGAGCTCAAGCAACAATTGTCGCATTACTACTATCAATCTTATAGCTTCGCTTTTGATGTTCTCGCGAAAGACAGCACCCTTTTGAGAACGAATGAGAAGCTTTTTGAAAATCAAGCGTTTAATAGGGTTCTTGAGTTCCCGGCGGCATCCTGCCGCAAGCTGTTCCCTTTGATTTGCGAGTTTTCTATAATTTTCCAATGGGTCGGTCTTACCTAAGCAAGTAAGGTAGCTTTGTACAAGGCCAAGGATATAATCCGGCGTCTCATACCATCGTTGATTGTACAGCTCTAACTCAGCTCGGCAGTGGTGGCCGTGGCGTTCCATAAATTCATCCCAGCTTTTCAAAAACTCATCGCCTCTTTGAAGCTTGTAGACTTTCTGTACGGTATTCTCCCAGCAGTCTCCTGCAAGGATGGCCATTTCGATATCGGGCGATTCGTGTGCCTTCAAAGCAAGACGCCAAAGGTCCATAGCAGATTCGGCATCGTCCATGCCTCCAAGCCCTGCAAGCAGTTTTGAGGTACGGGAACTGTCACCTGAAAGCCATTTTGAACATACTATCTCAAGAGCTGGAAATGCCATCATTATGCTGAATAGATAGGGCGCGTGTGCTGCGAGGAGACGGTCGAAGTCGTCGATAGCGTCTTTGCAACAATCAGCTATTTGTTCGGCGGACAAGCTGGATATATCAAGACTTTGCCATTTTTTGTTCATTTTCCTGGCGTTTTCAAGTATGGATTGGCCTTTTTCAGGAGTGTTAGCGATGGTACCAATGAGCAGGAGCGGCAATTTTAGAATGAATCGTGTTCGGTTGAATTCTATTTTTGGCAGGTCTTCTTGTGTTAGATTTTCCAGTTTGTCAAGCAGGTCAAGTAAACCGGTTTCATTTCCGGCGTTTTTTCTAAAGTCATAATTGCGAGAACCCGGCAAGCACAATATAACAGCAGTCCAGAAGCTCGCGTTGAAGTAGAGTCGTCCGGCTATGAGGCCAAATACAGGAGTATCACGGCGGTTGATACAGAGGTCACGAAGAGAGGGGTCGAAAAGGTTCTTTCCCATGCACTGAAGCATCGACCACGTAACAGGTGTAACAACATCAGGCATGACTTCTTCGAGGCAGAAGGTGCTCCAGATTTGCTGTTCCTGCCGCGATTTCTCCGGCCCAATGGCGGTAATTGGCCTGGATTGGAGGAAATAGATCTTCTTCTTGCATATTGCCCACTCGATGTCCTGTGGACAGCCAAATTCAGCTTCAACTTTTCTTGCAAGTTTTGCCAGCCGCTTTACTTGTTTTTTATCCAGACAGCAAGCGAGTGACCTTTCGTTTGGAACGGCTTGCTCTTTAACAAGGCCATTGCTGCCAAGCGTACACTCAATTTTTTTCTCTGATATTGTTTGATAAAGCAGTTTCAGTTTCCTTTTATCAACCACGAATCTGTCAGGAGTTACTTTTCCTGAAACCAGAGCTTCTCCCAAGCCAAAGCAGGCCTCGATTACAATTCGGCTGCGGCTGCCGGTGAGCGGATCGACCGTAAATATAACGCCGGAGGCATCTGCGGCGATAAGCGGCTGAATGATTACTGCCATATTAATTTTAAGATGGTCAAAGCCGTTTTTTTCTCGATACTCATAAGCGCGCAGCGTCCACAGCGAGGCCCAGCATTTCTTGACAGCTTCTATACAATCTTCGAGGTTGGCTATGCCTAAGTAGGTGTCATGTTGACCGGCGAAGGAATGGGCCGGCAGGTCTTCGGCAGTACCTGATGAGCGGATTGCAACGAGGTCTGCCCCGAGCGCGAGATACTGATTTTCTATCCGGCGCCGAATCTCCTCTGCCAGAGGCGCCTCAACAACGGCCTGCCGTAGAGATGAAAGGAGAGCTGCTTTGGTCTCCAGCTTGGTATTTATAAGTTCATCCACAGCCGATTTTATACGAGCGGTGAGGTTGTTCTGCTCTAAATGCTCCCGGAAAGCTGTCCCGGTGATGCAGAAACCATCAGGGACAGCAAGACCGATTCGGCTCAGACGGACGAGACTGGAGGCTTTTGGACCAATTGTCGTTTCATCACAAAGCCGGGCGTTATCCAGAGATAAAATTTTAGCCTGGCTTATGATAAAAGCTCCTTACAAATAGACCCCAGTCTGACGGATATTTGTCCTCCATTCAGATTGTGGTTGTCTGTGTCCTTGCAAAATTGTTCCTGGCCGGATATTATAACGTAAAGTGACAGTTGGAGCACACAAAAAAACCAGTTAAGGAGACCTCGGATGAAACCTCAATTGAATCGACGACAGTTCATCAAGTTTCTCAGTGCAGGTACCGTTTCGCTGGCACTGCCCGGCTGCGTTAGTCACGGCCAGATGAATGCCGGCAGGGGCGAGAAAAAACGGCTT